>Ga0194135_10001526_pt1 | contig 13841 bp, 5 predicted proteins | sample LitLau_LLRF_2013_FD_134024 | JGI IMG/M metagenome (GOLD analysis project Ga0194135, IMG submission 134024) | Freshwater sediment microbial communities in response to fracking from North America - Little Laurel Run_MetaG_LLRF_2013 (version 2) | ecosystem: Environmental > Aquatic > Freshwater >...
ATAATTTCTTTCAACTCTTCAGACGAAAGCTATACGGATAGTAACTTTAGTTACACTATTATGGGATATCCTACATACTTTAAAAAACCCGTGGCAGATGTGGTCTTTTTTGTTATCAACGGTCCACTCATGCTTATTCCTATTACGATTGGAATTTGTGGAAATATATTGAGCTTGGTGATTTTAAGAAGAAAGCGCAAGAAACTCCCTCTGAGCGCGTTGATCATTTCATTGGCTATTTTGGACCTCATAACTTGCATGAATTATTTGATTAACTCTATTGCTAGTTTCTTGTGGATGTTCAAGACTGGATCTAGTTTCATAATTGGATTGTGCAACTGGAATTACATTACTACTATACCATTCTTTGCATGTAAGAAATAGAATTTATGATCACTTACAATGTAACCACTCGTGTGAGCATAATGCATATGAGGAGCTAAAAATCACCAAAAAGTTTCTAAGTTGGGTCTTTTCAATCCCAGCCACCCTACACGTGTGGTTATATTGTTACTTTGTTATTAACTTATTGTACAGAGCTTATTTTTTAAAGTAAGAGCACCGTGAATTTTTCAGCAGTGGAGAACTCATCTAGTAGGAATGCGCTTTCGTGTGAATTTACTAAATTCGTTTTTCTTCACGCTGTTCACATTTTTAAATCTGTTCAGTGTGAATTTATTGCCATTAGCTTTTTTTAAAAAATTAATTCAAAAAGTGTCACACGAAGTGTATTCCTGCTAGACGAGTTCTCCACGGCTGAAGAACCCGCAGCGATCTCACTTAATTTCATCCTTTAAAGTATACCAAGGAAGCTAAATAACCAGACTTGATTTGAAATTTGAATTATTAGCCTACTACGGATCAATGTACTTCATAGCAGCCATATCACTTGAGCGTTGGATTGCTGTTAGACGGCCGCTCCATGTAGCATCATTACTCACTTACAGAAAATCATGTCAAATTGCGTTTGGCTTGTTTATATTTGTTTTTATACTTCAAATTTTTCCTTTTTTTGTCTTACATCCTAATGGTAAGACGTCAGCTAAATATTCTGATTATCAGTGCAATTTCGGAGGACAATACCGGTCTTCCATAAGTGATAAACTTGTTACTGCCCTATTTCTATACTGGATGATAAGTTTTATTTTGGTTCCATATGGAAGTACATTCGGTTTAAATGCAATGATTCTATTAGAAGTAAGTGCAAACCTTTCAACTTTTCAGTCATTTTTACTGCTTACTAAATACACAGGAATGTTTATTAGGTTCGAAAGAGAGCAAACAACTTGAGTTTTCTAACAAAGATGGCGGCAAAAAATTTACAAATCACAAAAATGCTCATGGTATCCTCTAGTTTGTATTTGATTTGCGGTTTACTTCAAATTCCTCATTATATTATAATACATCTACAGAGGAATGTTTATGCTGAGCAGTTTGGACTTCCAATGTTGGCTTTTGCCATTAAAATAAGCTTAAATTTTATTGTGTACTGTATTTATTGGGAATCGTACAGATTTTCAACCAGAAAGTTATTATGCTGGAAAAAGTAAATTACTTGTCCACGTGGCTATTCAAAAATATTTAAACTTGAAAAGGTGTATAATTTCAACTTCTGCTGGATCAGCTGATTTAATTAACTAGCCTGTTTAATTAACTAGCCTTGAAGTTTAAATGCTTCAATAAAAAATTGTTATGTTGATATTTCATGAATAAATGACAATAAATGTTATTATGGATAATTTTAAGACTCTCGTCAGCTATAATCAAATTAAAATCTGTTCTTTAAAACTCGGTTTTAAAAAGTATGGTTTTAAAAAGGAATCAGTTGACCTTTCAAATTTCAACTTCCTTGCATGGTCCAATTTAGTTGTAGGGAAACAATTTCTCCTTAATTAGCGACGCATCGTTAGCGATTCATTTTTAGCCCAGGTAACTATGGGCTTATAGAGCCAAGCATGATATCTCATGTCCGTGTGTGTGTGTGTGTGTGTAACCATCGACTCAATCGCTTATAATTTCGGAGCTACCCATCGCATCTATTTGAAATTTTGCAGCTTTAAAGTAAAAGCAATTGTACGCATGAAAATACAAAATGCACTGTTAAAAATATTTCCGATGACCCGTAAGGGGTCGTCAGTATGGGACAAAACGGCCCTTTTTTGAGTTTTTTAAGGATAACTCAAAAACCAAGAGGGGGCCTTTTCTAAATTTTTGATATGTTATACAAATCAATATTTCTTAAATTTTATGTTCCATACAACAAGTCCGAAAAACTTGATCTTGGTCTTCAAAATCGAGCCTGAATATTGACAGGATCAACCGTATTTAAAAGCGACACAAATAACTGTAAGCATAAGTGATAGTAAATGAGCTCTGATTGGGGTCGTTTATGATTATGAGTATGTATGGCCTAAAAGTTACCTGGGCTTGAGAGATCTGCTTGGCGTAGGTTTTCCTTAACTTTTCACTTTCCGACTTTCCTCCCGTTCTAAGGAAACCATTTCAGTCGCAGCAAGAAAGCACTGTAAACTTTTTGAAATGTCAATTTATTTGTTTGTTTTAGATAATTATTATAAGACTTCAATAGATCTTTAAGTTACTTAGACTAATGGGTTTTTTAAAAATATTCTCGAACATTTTGTGTGCGGGGCATGATCTAATTGTACACATTCTACCATGAGAGCTCCTCTTCTTCTTTGGCTTCCTTTCTAGCAACAATTAACCAAGTATAATTGACAGCTGCCATAAATAAACCTTGTGCTTTGTATTTGCAACGAAAGCTCTGGTTCTCATTCCTTTTGTAATTCTTTTAGAAATATTTCGACTTCTCACCTTATCCAATATTCCCTGTGACGCTTTTCAAATTCAAAATCTTGGAAAGTTTCATTTCGAAGCGTATTTATTTCCACTTACACTTACACTGGAAGCATTGAAAGTACCAAGATAAGAAACCAAGCATTGAAACCAAGCCTGAGCCTGGCAACCACCAACTTTGACCCCGCGAACAAAGCTTAGTTGGCACCTAAAAGTTGTGTCTATGCAATAAGGACACTCATTCCCACCGATTTTGATCAACAAAGTTTTAGTCTGGAGGCTACAGGAGGAAACTTGCTTGAAGCTTATCGTGTAATATTGGGCAGACAAATTGTGAATTTAACTTAATTTCCGTGCGTGAATTGTATTAAACTCGTAATAAGGAAGCTAAAAACAATGGCAATTCAAGTTGCATACTTAATATTCACTGTAGGATGCCTTACAAATAACAAATGACGTCGAAAACCTATTGAGGAAATAAAAACAGAACTGAAATAAAATGCAGACGCCACGGTATTATTCTTCAAACAGAAATATATTTCTTGCAGATAGCTACTGCAAAATAGAATAAAGTGTTATAACCTTTTGCCTGTTTTCTTATTTTCAAAAATTAAATACTTTTACTCTTACAATGAATAGCCACGATGAGTAACATCGATATAGGGGTCTACTGTTTGTTCAGATCCAGAACGACCCTAAACAGCCATTTTTTCATGGCTAGGTTAGTTGGACATTGCTAAGCAACTTTCGACACTTGTGTCGAATCGAAATTAAAAAGTTTCGAACCACGGCCACGTAACCTACCAAACATTTGAGGGTCGTTCTCGATTTGAACAAACAGTAACTGGTTCCATTTATCAAGGATGCATTAACTAACAATACAACCTTGTCAGTGGGGTTCCTGGGATTTGAGAATTGGTGGTCACATTACACTAATGAACCCTTAACTTAAATAATAATGTTGACATTTCGTGCTAACGCCTCCTGTAGACTGAAACAGGAGGACTTAAAGTGAGCGATTTTAGGCCGCGAGAGTGATGGGGAATGGAATGCGAAAGAAACCAATCTCTTCTCACCTCGCTGTACCCTTTCTCTTCACTTCCACTCAGGTCACTTGAGTGATTCTCACGGGATCTCCCTTTCTCTCGTATTCCCCATTACTCGCGCGGCCTAAAATCGCTCACTTTAAGTCCTCCTGTTAAAGTGCACACAAGGCGTTAGCACGAAATGTCAACATTATTATTTAAGTTAAGGGTTCATTAGTATAATGTGACCACCAATTCTCAAATCCCAGGAACCTCACTGACAAGGTTGTATTGTAAGTAAAAAATACTTACAATCCCTTATTCGAAAGGGAAATTTCTCAGGCCATCCACTTTATGGATACATGAATAATACTATGCAATAACATTGTAACATCACCAATATCATTTTGAAATTAATCGAATTTATTTTTCTACTTTTCGGGCAGTTGTAATTTAAGTCCAGTTTTCTGCTTGTTCAAGCGTACTTTTCGTGAGTGGGGTGAGATACTCAGATTGACATAATTATCCTTAATTGTCACGAAATGATACTCTTCTTCATCACAATTATATTATTCTGGCTGATCTTCTTCAATATTACCTGTAAGCACAGGCAATAAAGGTTGTGCGTGTGTGTTATAATGATATAATGATGAGACATGCCTATCTGTGGACTTTCCATTGAATGAAGTGAAGGAAAACTGGTTTTTCCCACACATTATAATTCATATTTTTTGATAATCAACCTAAGCACTCGTTTCTACACACACATTGAGGTAATACCAAGTCATATCAACAATCGTTTCGTAGAAACTAACAGTATTATCTTCTTCATCACGAGTACAGTGGATTCATATTCGGATTATACAGGTGTTTTTATTTTTGTCTTGAGAAGGTGAATTGAATTTGGATTCAGTAATGTTTTAGCACTGCTGTTTCGTCTTACCTGTCGCTTCAATTTAAATAAATAATGAAACAAAGTCACAGTTGTCTTTGTACTTTAATAATTTTTGTATTTATTCAGTGTAAAAATGTTGAAGGTAAGTAAACACGTTCCAAATATAAATAATAATAATAACTAAATAACTAACATCAATAACTAATCTGAACCTGTTAAACTTTGCTATTTTCAAAGGTTCATGCAAACTAAATGACATTCAAGGAACTGGAGGTGAATGCAAACCTATTAAGGAGTGCAAGTTCGTTATCCAGCAACTTTATGCAGGGCTTCAGAATGAAGTCGTGAGGTGCTCTGAAACGAGAGGAAGGGATAAAACAGTTTGTTGTCCTACTGAAAAGACTTTAGCTCAAAAGAGTAAGTACACCAGACTAATTGTTAAACTCTTCACTAATTGTTTAGTTAGTGATAATGCCAATTAATTGAATATAGAATGTGATGAATGGAAATCGATATTGCACAGACCAGAAATATTCTCTCAGCAGCCGCACTCGAAGCCGCAGTGTGCTATAAGCCAACCTCCGACGGAATTAACTGGCTTCATTGTGGGAGGACGGACTGCTCGTGAGTTTGAGTTCCCTCATGCTGTAAGTCACTTATAGATCATTATCATTATTTAGTATTATCAGTTGAACAGCCCAGTAATCTTGTGGATTTAATATTTCAGGTTGGCTTAGGCTACGGTAATGACCAGGCTAATCCCAAATTCCTATGTGGAGCTACTTTAATTAGTGAAGACGCTCTATTAACAGCAGCTCATTGCATTACCAATACATATCAGTATGAGCAATTATAGATTAGCGTTCAGTGATTAATAGATTAATTAAGAAAGAAATTGATTTGCTTGGGTTGATTTTAGGGGGAAACCTCGGTGGGCTCTTCTTGGAGATGTGACGTTAAGCTCAGCCACATCCCCACATAGAAAGTTAGTGGAGATAGCTGACTGGATTGTTCATCCAAATTACAATCCTCCATTAGTATACGACGATGTTGCGGTAAGTTATTATTTGCTATAAAGAAGATTTGAAAACGAATAGAGTTAATCTTATGTGAATAAATATTCAGATAATAAAGCTGAAGCAGAAGTTGGAACTGAGCAAGTACCTCCTTCCAGCTTGTTTGGGAGATCCCGTGCTCACTCCTAAGGATGGGAATAATGATCCTGTAACAGCCGTTGGGTGGGGTCAAGTTGGATACTTGGGTACTTAGATATGTATTATAATATAGTGAGGCATACAGAGATAAAAGATATCAATTTATTAATTCTAGAAAGCGCATCGGACGAGCTGCAAGCAACAAGAATTCAATTGCAGAAACTCCAAACCTGTACTAATGCTTACGAGGGACAGATTGACAAGCCTAGAAAGTAATTTTACTCCGAATTAAAATGAGGAATTGAGAAGGAGGAGTAATTAATTATAAGTTATTTTGTTTTGTAGGTTTCCAGAAGGTTTTAAAAAGACTCAGATCTGCGCAGGTGACTTAATCTCAGCTTCCATGAATAAATTGTCCAACGACACTTGTGAGTTTCGTATTTGAGTTTTCGAACTATGAGCAAAAGTAATACTTATTCGGAAAGAAATATCTAATTATTATTATACTTGGCACAGGCAATGGTGACTCGGGTGGAGGAATCTTCGTGACCCCTGAAATTCATTGTTTGTATCATGTCCTCGGTGTGACATCATTCGGGTCTAAAACTTGCGGCTATGGCATTCCTGCACTGTACACTAAAGTCGCCTCGTATACGTCGTGGATTGAATCCATCGCTTTTAATTAGTCAGCGGATTCATTTCGAAATTGTGATAAATTAAATTCATGCTGAATTAAAATGACATCTTTTTTATTTATTTTCGTTTTTGGCCAATGAAATCGAAATAAGTTTTAAATCAACTTCTATCCCCGTGTAATCCTTGTAAAGTAAAGATATTAAAGTTGATTTAGAAAACGGCAGAATAGTGTGGTCATTCCAATTTCAGTAAATTTCTTTTGCCACACTAATTAGTCAAACCTTCGCATAGAATTAATTGTGTGACTCCCAGAGTTGTCATATGAAGCTTAGCAGATTTTCACCTCATGATTTATGCAATGCCTTTTACTCACAAATGAGGATTACACATAATTCAGGTTATAGTCGAGAGAGACTTATCATCGCTATCGAGCCGATTCGAGTCGTTCGTCACTGCGAAAAAGTTGTCTGTTGTCTCCTTTTTTGCAGCAACTTGCATATGTGTTGTAACAAGTAAGAATCTAATCAGGATTACTAGACGGGGCTTTCGATTAGGCACCGTTTAGTAACCCTGAGTCCGATTAGTAATTACTCAAATTAACTAATTAATTAATTAAATTAATTAACTGGGCCTTAAAGGCATGGTGGCATGTGTGGGGTTTAATCACATCTAACACAACACTACAACGAATGCAAAACACAAGCCTAGTAGTAGAGCGACGTTAACACTGTGGTGTTGTGTTAAATTACAACACCACAGTGTTAAGAGTCCTCTCTTTTCCTACGACACTAAAGCCATTTGAAAAAATGCAATCGTGGCTCAGAATTTATTATTTTCGATCTTTTGGTTCCACTGGCCTCGGGCTTTCCCCGGATACACTTGACGCGGATTACGCGGCAGTAGAACCCTGCCAATCTATAAGGAAAATAAATTGATAATTATTGTTGTTGCGACTTTCAGCGACACAGGAGTCTGTCACACAAAATTAACCAAACCACTTATTGTGAACCAAGAATGAGCCACTTCATGCACCAATAGTTTTGGAAATGTTTCGATACTACCGTTTAACTTCATAATGGCGGTCTTCCGAACTCCACAGAATCGGGCTGAAATCTGTCCAATAAAGTGAGATGGACTCCAGCAATCATCGCCCAGAACAATTAACTACATATAGCGATGTGTCGTTGATGTTTAGTTTAATAAAACTGAGATTGGCTTATAACAATTGTTATATCAAGAATGATTTAAACTTCCGATACTATGCAACAGGTTGGAAATAAACTGTTATCAGATAATAATAGTAAATATAATAATTTTCCGCTCTCCAAGGGTTGAATGAGAATTTGAAGATTTTCGCCTCATCACTTTCTTTGCTCATTTAGTTGCGTTGTAGTTCAAAGAACCTGATCGTCGTTTTCCACCCGATTTGACTTCCAGCCACTTTGACCAACTGCAGCCGACGAGTCACTGCGAAGATGTTGAAGTTGGAACTTGTCTTCTCCTCTGTTCTTTCCCAGCAGTAAGTTGTTGGATGTTTTTCGTAGAAATTAAGAGCTAGGTTAATGGCAAGAAAGTAAATCACATTGGGAAGAAAGCCTGTGTTGAAACTAACTGCATGCGAAGGGCAAATTCTTTCGAAACATATATGCATCCCTACTCAGGATTACTAGAGAGGTCACTCGATCGGATCTAGTAATCCTAAGTCTAGCCTACCAAAGTTTGGAAACGCAGATCACCTCAACTACAACGAATGCAAAACACCACATTTACGGTGACCTTAACACTGTAGTGTTGTTTAAAAATACAATATCACAGTGTTAAGGTCATCTGGTGATGATTTTCCTATGGATAACGAAGAGGATCGACTTCGTTCCGTTGATGTTCGTTCGTTCCTGCAATTTAGAATTTGAGTTTACTGTCGATTGACTTCCCTTACTTATAAAATTACAACGAATGCAAAATTGGACGGTGGTCCTCAATCATAAATTAAGACCTTTTGGTTTAAATTTTGATTTTTTAACCAAGAGATTTCTCCGGCTGCACTTGATGGTGATTTGCGTACAGTAAAATCCCGTCAATCTCTATGCAAAAAGAATTGTTTATCATATAGAGACGTTGTTCCATTCAGTGACAAAGGCAACTGTCACACAAAATTAACCAAATCACTTGTGAACCAAGAGTCAGCCACTGCGGAGACTAGTTACGATGAAATCTATTTGATATCATTGATATAAAACGGCGATCAAGCTCTGGATGAATTTCCACGAGTTCCTGGTAACCAAACCACTTGTGAGCTAAGAATCAATTATTGAATAGTAGCGTCATGGTGACATATACGAGGGATTACACCTCCACTACAACGCTTGCAAAACACACGTGTACAGGGACTTTATTAACACTGTGGTGTTGTTCTTGAGCCTTACAACAACAGTGTTAAAGTTCCTATAACTAGTTGGACTGAATTGAACTTTATTAGAGTTTTGATTTTCTGATCCTTCTCGACTTTCCTTAAGTAGGAATGGTTTATTGTTACGCGTTTCAGTTGTATTTTGACTTGTCTGCAGCTTCACGTTCTCATGGTACTTTGAACGTGGAGGAAGTCTAACAGGCGAATGAAAGTCATACAAGCCGTTTTTTAGACCCTATCCGTTTCTCTCCTTTACATGCAACACTGCAACGAATGCAAAACACAATCCTGGTTTACTTGTGTTGTTCCAGGCTAGAACAACACAAGTAAACACGGAAATATAATCCGTTGCCACCTTCACTGACAGAGGAAACTGTCACTGTCAGACATAATTAACCAAACCATTTGTGAACCATGAATCCACCACTGCTCAAAATCAGATTTAGTTAATACGGAGGTTTTGTAATTGCTCGCCTCAGTTGAGCTGTGCGTCCCTGCGAAGATGTTGAAGTTGGAACTTGTCTCCTTTTCAGCACCAAGATGGACATTATGTTTGCTACAATCAAGAACATTATTGACGCAACTGGAAATGTGACCAAATTGCACTAATTTCATATCCGAATAGGGAAATACCGTTCAGAGTCCCCTGTTGCATGTTGGGTAGAAAGCTTTTATCGAGACTAACGTTAAGCGACTCTAATAAGGATTACTAGACAGGGCTTTTGAATACGCACAGTCTAGTAACCCTGAGTCCAACTAATAGTTACCCAAACCACTTGTGAGCTAAGAAACAACACTGGACCTTAAAGGCATGGTGGCATATGTGTTTATTCACAACTTGTATAACACTACAACAAATGCAAAACAAATAAGTACGGTGCCCTTAACACTGTGGTCTTGTACTTATTTACAACACCGCAGTGTTAAGGCTGTCAGAGTTGAACTCTGCCGTTTTGATTTCTTAATGATTTTTGCTACCTTTGGGGACACAGGAGACTGTCACACAAAATTAACCAAACCACTTGTGAACCAAGAACGAACCGCGGCTCAATTGGTCTCAAATATTTTTGCAATTTTTTCAAGAGTATCTTCATTCTTAATTCAGATTCATAGTGGCGGTCGTCTGAATTGCTCATCTTTACTTCCAAAGAATCGGATGGAACTCTTTGACATTAGCACATTCTAACGTTGTCTGTTTTTGCGTGTGGAGTGATTTTTGCCACTTCCATTATTGTCAATTGGACCAGGTGTGCTCCGGGAGTCCTCACCAAAAAAATAAGGTCATGTTGGTCTTTTGTAGTTATCACCGGTTTGGCTCTTGAACTTTTCAGGAGGTCTTTATCTCCTTTTGGAATTTTTATTACACAATCGAACGAGTACGGACAATACGAGAGTCGGTCTCAAGCTCTCTATTGTGATGGAATCTCAACGGAAAAGCATGTTTTCTGTTTGATATTTTTGAAACTAAACGGCGATCAAGCTCCGGACAGATGGAAGAAGATTTTCCATTCTTGCTAATTCGAATCCCAACGACAAATTTAGTTCAAGTTGATATCGGTAAGTATGGGCCGCCATCGGTTTCTGGTAACCAAATTATTTGTGAGCTAAGAATCAGTTTATGAAGTATTTACTTAGGGTCATTTTGGTATGTGTGGGATTGAACCTTCACTGCAACGAATGCAAAACACAATTATAAAGTGATTTTATCAACACTGTGGTATTGTTCTAAATTTTACTACAACACCACAGTGTTAATTTAAGTTACTTTACTGTCGTTTGACGTAGCTCGTAAGAGTCTTCCCTTAACCTACATAACTACAACAAATGGAGAATACAATCCCGGCTGCGAATTGGAAATTGTGCCCTTTTGATGAGACCTTGTGCCACGACTGACCTCGTGATTTCTTTAACTGTACTTAATGCTGATTACGAGCACTAAAATCCCGTCAAAATTTACAAGAACTAATTGCATTATTTAATTTAAAATGCCTGCTACCTTTACTGATACAGAAAACTGTGTCACGAAATTAACCAAACCACTTGTGAACCAAGAATCAACCCCTTGAGCTTGAAATTGAATTTAAGTAGTCACGCAATTGCTTTCTTGCTCGACCCACCCAGGATTATTAAAACCAGCTGAATCCTGACGATACGTCACATTAACTCACAACCAGCTCCACCAAAAAATATCATCAAAACAAATACAAAGCATATATAATAGCAATGGTAACAATTAATTGAATTTCTTTTCAACATTAACACTGTAGTGTTGTCTTTGGATTAAACAAAACTACAGTGTTAAGAATTTTAATAACACTTATGGATTTACTGAGCTGGAAATTGATTTTTTGGTTCCTCAAATTCGGAGGTTGTGAATTACGGAGGTCCATAAAGAGTCACTGCAATTCACTTCTTTATTAAACTTGTTTTGACAATTATTAAGGTATTAACAACTCTTGCCTAGAAGAATTTTTCAGTTGTGACATAAAGGCCAACACAACCCACAAACAGTACAGTTGTGGTATAAGTAACAAATACATGACCATGAAAGGTAGAGCAGTGAGTATGGTTTGACTTATGAATAACAATGGATATGCAAAAAATAAAGCTTGTAAGGCAAAGGAACCTGCAGAAAATACAAACCAAACTAGGCACAAAATCCAGTTTCTCTGTAAACAGAAAAGGAAAATGAACGCTTTAAAACTGTGCTAATTAAAACTCTGTTAATTGTTTTTATTATACGAACCTTATAAGCTCCAAGTAAAAGTAGAATGGGGAAAATACTCCAAATTGCACCGAAAATCAGAACGGTAAGGATTCCGTGAAATATCTGTGCATCGCTGTAACAGTACAAACCAAATCTTGTTAAATATTGAATAAATATTTAATCACTGGACATTGTTACCATTAAACATCATGTCAATTAATCACCTGTATTTTTCTCCATCATTTGTATTCACATTTTCATCAGTTCTTTTGGTAGGGGCCTTGTTAATAGTTCCATTGTTCTTTGCTATTAGTGTTACAATGTACGAAGAAAAGGCCACCACGATCAAAATCCAAACCTAAATAGATTAAAACGGTGTTGAATAATTGAGTTAAATAATTGATCTCAGAGCCTATCTGATATTCTTTTACTGATAACTTACCAGATGTAAATAGCCAGTGATCTTTGTTCCCCTCCGTAGAGATACACAGCAACAAGGGTTCATTTCTTTGCAGCGGAAGAATTATATTTTTACAAATGATTTTTTAAACAAAAGGTTGGTATGGTTCAAAAGAATAATAAAATACGGGGTAAGAAGTAATGAATGTGATTCACTCAATAAAAAGCAAGTAATCAAAACCAAACCAGCCGCAAATATATATAAAGCTGCAAGGTTGTAAATGTATATTTATATATTATTATATATATGTATGTGATGCATGTGTAATAATTATAATGAAATCCGTATGTATATACTCTATATACCAGGTATGTAACAAGACCCAGGTATAGTGGGAGCAAACAAGTCTTTGTTGATCTTGATCTCTTCATACCAAGAAAGCAAAAACAGGTTTTCTGGACTCAACCTCATGTTGGTAAAGCGTTCGTTGCTTGTGCAAAAGTTATCACAGCAATGCACGCGTATACTCATACCTGGAACTGGGAGATAGTGACGTCACTTCGAATTCATTTCAATGATATCCCTGCACTTCATTATTCATATTTTGATCAAACTCAATTGTATTCGCTATATCAAACTCAATTAATATCTTGTAATTGTGACAGACTCCTCTCAAAATGTTAATTAAATTAAATTGCACACCAGAAATGATTTATTTAGTTTGCTAATAAGAAAATTGTTACAGAGAAGTTGCTTTTCTATCAACTATATTTCAACCAGTAAGTAAGAGACTGTCGGCTGTATTTTGCACAATAGACAAAAAGTACAAAGCTATAAAGAGTCTTTTCGCTATTAAGAACGACCCTACTTCTAAACTTAACGGCCTCTCTGATCGCAACATTCTGCACATCAATTTATTACCAGAAATCGTTAACTAACAGAAACCTCGATGAGAAATCATGAATCCCTGATAACACAGGTAGTACTAGAAACATTAACGTAGTAATGAGAACAGAGTACCCTGGCATTGGGAGATACAGAAACAAAGGGAAAGCTCCAAACAATCTAATTGTTCCGTTCAGTGTTAAAACAATTAGTACCATTGCCAGACATTCTGCAAAGCGAGCTACCGTGTGGTAAGCCTTGTTTGCAATCACTTCAATTATTCGCAACTCCCTGTGATAAGTAATGCAACGGGTCAGAGCAGATGAAAAGAGAAAGTCCTCGCTATCTGGCTTTTCAATTTTACCTGAGCCACCTACTTGTATTTTATGGCCAGATTTCAAATCGGCATCTACAAACAAATTCAAGTCGCTAAGGACGCTATGAATGAAATGGAAAAAGTAAATTGTTACAGTGAGGAAAGCAAGTGCAATTTTTACTGCAAAGTACATGAGAATTATTATGGAAAGCATTCGCAAAATAAATAGGAATATTCCATCGCCTCCTTTAATTTTATAGCCGAAAACCCATTTTGCTACGCCGTAAATTGGATCCGTGTTGAAGAAAGTCATGAACACGGAGCCCAGGATTTCTATTACTCCTGTGGCAATTAGAATGAGGGATAGAGTTGTCTCGACTTTTCTTGTCATTCGTTGATCCGGAAGGTTCTTAATGAAGGCTGAGGATACAAAGACATTGACACTAACCAATTAATTAAAAGGAATAATAATTCCAAGCGTTATTTGCTTACCAAATTTCGGTTCAAATTTTGCAACACAATTAAAAAGCAAAATTAAGTATCCCCCATTCAATAGAAATGTGTGTGAAAAGACAGCGGCCAATCCAGCGAGTCCGAATGAT
>Ga0194135_10001527_pt1 | contig 13840 bp, 10 predicted proteins | sample LitLau_LLRF_2013_FD_134024 | JGI IMG/M metagenome (GOLD analysis project Ga0194135, IMG submission 134024) | Freshwater sediment microbial communities in response to fracking from North America - Little Laurel Run_MetaG_LLRF_2013 (version 2) | ecosystem: Environmental > Aquatic > Freshwater >...
CTTAGAATTTGAAGGATTCGAAACTTCTCACTTTTATATGACGAACCAAGATGAATGGGACAAATGTGAGTTCCAGTGCTGATGCCCTGATGGTGGATTATGCGATTGTACAGATTTCCATCCCCGAGTCTTTTCTCCGGAAAGCAAAAAAAACACCATGGGGATTGCCAAGGGAGAAATTTTCTCCAGAGAAACGGAAATGTTTGAAAGCTACAAACTCTTGTCTCCTTTTCTAAAGTCAATTAGAGTGAACTCAGGGTTCAAACAATTTTTCTCGATTTTGCTTAAGTCATGCTCCGTCAACTCCTCGTCCGTGCTTACGCCTATCGCTCATTGGCTGAAGCTGGAAGCTTCGATTGGAGCAAATTGAGCGTCCCCCGTCGCGGGATGTCCGACACTCCAAAATGGCCACCAGATCCGTTTCCGAAACCACCGCCACTTTCAGAGTACGAGCATCTGTCGAATATTGAGCGGAAGGATCAAGGCTACCCCTGTGTCTGGGATGAACTTCCTCTCATCGCCCATGAAGCCAAAGCCCGAAAACTCCTGCACGCCCTCAATAAGACCCCGATGGAACAGACTACTCTCCGGGCGTCCATTCTGAAGGAACTATTAAACCCCGAATCAAATCCAAAAATTCATTTGGAATCTCCATTTTATGTCGACTACGGTTACAACATTACTTTCGGGGAAAATTGCTATGTCAATTACGACTGCATTTTCCTAGACACTGCTCCGATCAAGATTGGATTCAACTGTCTCTTTGCTCCTCGAGTCTCTATTTTCACCGCAACGCATCCGTTGGATCCAAAACTACGCCAAGAGTACGGGCTTGCCAGACCAATCACAATTGGGAACAATACTTGGATTGGCGGAGCCTCAGTGATTCTTCCAGGAGTCACAATTGGAGAGGCTGTTGTAGTTGCGGCTGGATCTGTCGTGACTAAAGATGTACCCTCCTTTTGTGTCGTCGGTGGGAATCCCGCTCACATCATCAAATATTTTCCTGGAGCTACAAAACCAGGAACAGCAAAATAAAAAGTGAAAATCCAAACATACAATACAAATACATCTAAATTAAGACAATGGTCAAGAATAATAATTAAATTACTCGAGGCCTAGATTCAAAAGAATAAATCTTGTCATCGTTTTTCATTTTGTTTGATTCGTTGAAATCCGATTTAATATACGATGAAGAACCGTTGGGGTTTTTTGGTTAAAAAAACTTTATTTTAAGAAACGCGACGTGGCTACTAGACGTTACTATCAGGTCAAATGATCGAGGATTTGTTCCTTTTCTAATAAGCTTAAAACATAAACTGACCCCAATTAATGGACTTGAAAAAGTCGCCGAACATTTGCCCTGCTTTTAACGTCCCGTCCCCTATGCCCACGAGAACAACACTGCTTGAAATAATATCCACAATTTCGAGAATGTAAACATATTTATTTATTGGGCGTAATTAAATTGTATATTAATCTAAATTCATAAATACCATAAAGTAAAATTAGAGGAACTATGTGAGACTTTCTAGCTTCCAAATGAAAATACATTTGGGGATGTTCTGATTAGTGTTCGCACTTTTGTTTTATACATGACGCTTATTCCTCAAACAGGCATTTAAGGAATACAATAATTGGAGTTATAACATGCACGAAGGAGGGTTGGTGGTACAAACGGATCCATAAATAGTATGAGACAAAAATGTGAATTAAAAAGGAATAGTTAGCTCTTAATTTCCTACGTACAAAACTTTCTGCTAATTTATCCGGTAACATGTTTTCTTGAACATTCAACCATATTTTAAATGCAAAGAGTTCATCATCGGCAGGAATTCCAAAAAAAAGTATTCCTCCCATGGAGACTTCATAATTGTATCACCGTAAAAGTCTTCCAGGAACATTCTTTTTTGATTCTAATAATGCCTGCCGTCTTCCTACTTTCTTCACATAATTTATAATTCCTTCCAACCCCTTCCTGAGCTTTTGTTTCTGTAAAGGATTGCACATCAAATATTAATTTACAGGACTTTCATTGAAAGGTGGAGAATAACAATAATTTTAGCCGAGAGTTTACATTTAGTTCCTTGGAAATGACAAGATCTTAGTAAACTGACAATATACAATTCTCAAAACTATCGTTGATTGCATGTTCGATCTACACGTCCCCTCACCTTCCAACAAACTGCACTTTATGCAATTTCAGTCCCATATGAAACAATTCTGAAATGCTGTACCAATATTCATGATTGTCCAACATAAGGGTGCAGTACAAGTAAAGTCAAGCCGAAGAGCTCTAAAAATCTAAATCGAACAACAACTTTGCACAAATAAATTTACCAGTTAGAAAACAGGGTACAATAAAAAAAAATTCTTGAGACCTGCAGGAAACTTGAGGATGGACTTCTATAATAGAAAACTCTTCAAGTAAATAATTATAATTAACCTAAACTTACAAATAATCATTATTTGCTTGACTGAACAGAGATCAGGAGATGAATTATAAATAACATGATTATAAACAGAATTTCAGAGAACAAAAAGTGAACGTTTATAATGTTTTGCTGGTAATCAACTTATAAATGCAAAAAAAAAGTTATTTTAAAAAGGAATAGCCTATAGTTTCATCTTAGCCATTCAGTGCAGAAGAGCTCCGATTCATAAAAAATGAGGAAGATAAAAAACACAGAATAAGATAAATAATGAATTCATGATTGCTTTCTGCCTCTGAACTTTCTCCAATATGGACTGTGCCCGGTGGTAGAAACTTGCGGAATTCTTTTACTGGACTCGAGTTGTTGCATTCTGACTCTGAGCGAAAAGGATGCCTTGGTACATGATTCCGTTGATTTCCATTGAGACGACGAGTGAATTGTCACTCCCACGTCCATCTCCTCTGGAGTTGATCTTGATGTGAGTTCCATTCATCCCAACTCCACGAGGGACATCGGCTTCGTCCAGGGCTTGTCTCTTCGGGGCGGGTGGGCCGCTATTACTAGTGATGTGCGGGTGGTGGTGGTGGTGGTCACTTCGTTTTCCATTCTCCTTCTCTGACTGGAATAATCACGAGTCTTGTTATGATTTAATAAAACGTAAACCAATGGTGCTCAAGTTAAAACTAGAGGAGACTTACATGTGAATAGATGGATTTGTTGGATTTCGGTGATGGGGATGAGTCAATATGATTGGGGAGTGGTGTAGGGATTTTCGGAGTATGTCCTCCATCAGAGTTACGAGTAGGAACTTCGAGATTCAGTGGTGCTTCTTGTTGCGGTGGGACCTTCGGGTCTGGTAGTGCAGCTCCACCGCCATATAAATTCCACAATGTCAACCGTGACAGTTCAAGAGCTGCCAGAGCGTCACGGTTGATGGGAGTTGATCCAGGATTCGGTGGTGAATTTGGGCCTACAAAAACACGAGCCATTAATTTCCTTTTAATTTGAATTCAGAATTCCGTCTGGCTGGATGAGGTTCGTGCTTGGAATCGGCACCCGAGATCAGTATACGCCGAGTAATCATTAAATTCGTCTTACTAGGGCAAACCGAAAGCCCGTTTTGAGAAAGGTAGGGAAAGATACGTCATAAAACGGAGCATTTGCAAATTGCAAAACGGAGAGAATAAACTGGAGGCTAATAAATTGGAAGTTTCTAGGATGGTGGTGGTGCCGTAGTGGTACACGGAGGGATCGTACGAATTTCGCTTTCTTCAGTACTTAATCATGCAATGCTCATTATACACATTTCTCATTTCTATTTTACATGTAATTTCCCCTTCCATCGACCCAAAGAGAATAAATTAAAAAAAAAGGAAGTAAGAAGAGGAGAGGTACTTCGTTCACGTACTAAAATCCACCGATGGCATTGAGACTATTATGTTATTTGCAAAAATCCTGATATAGATATTTTATTACCCCTTTTATATATTTTGGATTTACTTTCATCCCCCTTCGTCTGGTTCCAACAGACCCAATGAAACGCAATTAAAAAGGCATAATGTCAGGGATTTCATGAGTCTACACGAAGGAAAGTCTCAAGGTGGGTCAGACCATAAAATTTGAATTGAGGCAGTCTGCCATTAATAAAAATGGCTGCGCTCCCCTCCCGTAGGTGGCTAGGTCATTGAATCAAAACAAGGACTTTCATGATTCTGTTTGTGCTCAAGGAAATACCTAACAGGACTTTGGTAGAGAATTAATTCCGTATTTTGATTTCTAAAGAGGAACAATATCCGGTTTTAATAGCTTTGTTTTGACAGGATCTTAGCCGGTTGGATTTGTAAACAAAATTGGAGGGTTAATTTTCCGTCGGGATGAATTTGGCAAGAGGCGGAACGCTATGAATAGGGGAGAGATCCGTTACTGTCGAACACATTGTAATAGCTTGTTTTTGCAATCGGGGTTTTATTTGCACCAACCATGGGGTGATTTTTCAGGCAACGACGACAGAGTCGATGTACGTAGGCACGAATTAGTCCTCGTCGGGTGTTATTTACAGTAAAGTAACACACGAGCATCAAAATTTAAGCATTGAATTTTTCGTTCAACTTCTTGGAAGGTACGAGGAGGGTAAGAAGAAAAAAAGCCGTAAACGTCTTCTACCCGAGAAGGAAATTCATGAAATACGCCATAAAAAGTATAAATGGAAAAAATAGGAGTCACGAAGGGAGATATCAAAATAATAATTATAGGTGTCTTAACTTTGGATCCAATCTTACAAACCCAGAAGCATAGAAAAGTATTTATACAAAATTCGCATTACTTTAACCCGGAGACCATTAAAACTGGGGAACCAATAAAATGCTTTCCACAACATACCAACAGTCAGTTGCAAAAATGGGAAGAAGATTGAATCAAAACCAGCAAGCCCAATAACCCAACAAACTCATAAAAATGAAGCTCATCAAGTTGGAAATTTTAGCAAAAAATTTCATAGGTTTCGCAGCATTAGAGATAAACATCAATTAGGGTACGCCAATAATGCACGTGAACCTAAAGCTCTCCGCTAGTTGGAAATACGGCGGAATCCAATAAACCCTCCCTCCATCCATAGTTTACCAGCCTCACCACCACACAGGACCATGAATTTATATTTAAATTATTTATAGAATTTTATAGGTTTTTTGGACACATACTGGTTAATTTCTTACTTGTTGAATGAAGCGGGTGTGAGGTTCCATTCCCATTCATCTGCGGTCGGCCACCGACAAGACTCAATGGTGATATCTAGGAATTAAAAAAAAGAAATCTTTGGTTGAAATAACTGGATTATGTCATAAATTTATTACAAACTCCTCTAGTCAGAAATGTTGAATAAACTCAACTCCCCGAGTTTAGTTAAGAAACGGAAATGGAAAAGGAAGGGGTGAAAGTAAATGTAAAATGACTTACATCGTATAAACTTACCATGTCAGGGTAAGGACCATAGGAAGCTCTGCGTCCTTCACGTCGATTGCCATCGATAGCTGCCTGTAACTCGGCTGGAGTACTCAAACGCCTCTTGTCACACTCATAAGGGTACAGGTACTTCATATATCTGCAAATTCAAAAGGATTTTTTTTTCATTGATGATGCTCATCCAAGTAGAAAAATGACTAAATTTATCATCCATCATGATTAATTTTTCGTAAAAATTGGGCAAATGCGATCCTTTTATGCTGTAGGGAGGGAAAGGTGAAAGAAAGGAGTGACACGCGTGCCAAAAGGAAGGATGATGAAGATGATGAATTGGATTGAGATTGTGATTCAAAGAGGATGTTTTGGTTTGATCTTTTGATGGAGGCCGTACGACGGTTCCCTTCCTTCCAACCGCTTAACTGACATTAAACATTCCGTAACTTAGGACGCTCGTAGACTAGACCCCGTCTATAAATAAATAGGGGAGAATAATGAGTTAAAATTTATTTGGAGATCCTCCATCACATCACCTCAAATCACATCCGAACATGTGTTCAGTAGTTCCTCATTGAATTGGCAGCCCTTTCAGAAGATCATTTGTTTTCACCCGGGAGATGAGGAGACGGAGGGAGATGTCAGACGGAACGAAGGAATCTTTTGATTCCCCCCAGGTTTATATATTTTCTATATCCCCAATCCCCACCTCAAATGACTTTATATAAAGGAAACAAGCCCCCTTCAGAAGCCAGGGAGTCTTCATTATTCCGCCTCCGTCGTCCTAAATACCCGGTTCAATCCATTTATCTTCAATAGATTGAAGTCAAGAGAATGGGATGAGAGATGTCAAGTTTTAAAATTAGAGTAATGCAATGTCTGTCTTCTCCTTCTTATAAACAAGCAATTTTTCCCCTTCATTCTTGCTAGTTATTTATAGTCGCACATCCCCAATCCATCAAGTCTTCATATCACTCGATTTCCATACTAACAATAGATCATCTTCTTGTCTCACTTCCAATATTCCCACATAGCTCCATATTCCTCTATCAGGGCTCTTCGGTTCTTACGGATCCATACCCGTATTTGGCTCAAGGCATCAAATTCCCATTCCTCCTGTCATTCTAAAATTACCTGCCTGGTATAATTAAAACCCTCACCCCGGCACTTTAAACTCACTAAATGGTTTTTGGAATTATTTCGATTCCCATATAAAAATAAAAGAATCAGAAGAACGTTGGGAGTGAGAAAGTTGGAGTGAAAGTGAAAAGGAACTCGAGTGTGGGTGTGAGTGGTGAGACGACTCACTGTGTTCGAAGTGTGAATGCCGCTGAGGTGATTGAAGAAGGAAGATGAAGCCCTTTGATGATCTCCTGCCATAACTTTTTATTGATGACGTCCACGAGTCCGCCACGAGCGATGACCAGATTGTATAACTCATAAAGGTCCAGCACCTGCTTCGCCATAATTGGCAATCGGTTGATCGGCGTCCCTACAAATTCAAAAGGAATCACGAGATCAGAATTTTTATACCTTCAATTAAACCATCTTTTGATACTCCTTTCGGCAAGTATGGGATAGTATTTAATATGGCCAATAAATTCATGAATTTTGAAACATGCGTTCTGTTTCTGTATAATTTCCATTCACCAGGCTAATTCCCTACAGACCAACTGTAGCAATCTGGACCTGGAGTATTCCAGATTCATTCATTGATTCCTTAAGTGATTACTACAGGCCAAAATTTAAAAGTCATTCAAAGCTTAATTTTCCGTTAATGTAAATGTCCATATGAATTCATTAATGCTTTTAAAATGTTTCTCCTAAGGTGATGCATGCGTATAAGTGAGGAAATAAAAACGAGAACAACGGAATAATAATTTCATGTTGCAACCATTAGGAATAAATGATGATCTCCTATTTTGCGATTCAAATGAAGAGAGTCAGGGATAAAATGAAGAAGATTTCATATAGATCACTTGCTCATCTCATGTCTGATTCCAATAGAAACTAATCATTTAGGTACCTGCAGCAACTCTCAAAGACTTTATGCCTACATAAATGGAATCATTAGTGGGGATATAGCCGTAATGATAAGGAGCAAAGGTGGAGGAAGAAACGAATTAGATGAAATAAGGTGTTCTTGTGAACTCTATTTTGAGAGCTGAATAATTCATGGCAGTTTTGAGCACATTAGATCCACCTTCTTACTGACAGCCATCATCAGACACAGACGGCGTTCCTAATTCTTATTATAAATACATTTTGAGAGAGCCCCCAGGACTGAATAATCTGAGCACGACATCAATGTACTTCAAAATCCCAGCTTCGTCATATTATCATACTTACGGACAAAGTCCAACAAACGTACCTGAGAAGTCAAGAGTGTCCAAAATTAACTTGCCCTAATGTCAGTCATTTACAGCTACGAAGGATCTCCCTTATATATTCCAATTCCAGCGGACCTCTTCAAACTACTTTTTAAATTACGCATCTGCATTGCGATTCATGCAAAAATCGAACGGATGCGAAACCATAAATCTGCATCTCAGGGAAATCTATTGCCTAATTGTGAAACTGTGAATGGTAATAATCTATTGCAAATTTCTTAATGAATTTGTCAAAAGCCCCCATCAGAGGAAAGACGAAAGGGAGAGCCTTCACAGTAAACGGCGTATCGGCTGTCAGCAAAGATCTTTCCGTTTCATGGACGACTGGTCCTTGGTTTTTATTTACGATCGAGAGACGGATGAAAGCGACTGCCTGGAAGATTCCTTAGTTACATCTGAGCCTTGGCTTGGGATATAAAGCAGGAGGAGTGTATTAGGGTATTAACTAACATTAACAGACGGAATCTGTTAAAATTGGGAAAATGTGCTGGGAATTGGGATATATAAATTCGGATCCGGAGGGCCCCCCTTCTCTCCGTCTCTGCATCTGGACCGGAAACATCAAGATTTTTTGGGTTGAAAAATACATCTCTTGATTTTCCCCCAAATCTAGAATTGGACTCACATGTGGTATAGGGACCTTTTCCTCTGTTTTTAAGAACCCAACACCAGTGACTTGGAAGTTAATAGAGAAACTCCACAAAGTATTCTGATTAGTCCCTCCAAAAAAGAAAACATAATTTTAGATTTTAGAAAACATTTGGCATCCCCCTCCTTCCAATTTTAAGAGAAGAAACTTCATTTTCATTCCAAATATCCAACAACCCTCTGTATTTTTTTGGGGGAGAAATTGTCATTAGGGCCCACATGGAATGGAATCAATCATGCCGATTCCTAATGAATGTCTTTGAAGCCGAAGACAAGGGATGCCAAGGGATCCTTATGGCCAATTCCAGTTTATGCTCAACTGAAATCCACTCATCAGCCTAAACATCTTTTGGACTTTTCCCTCTTCGTGAGCGATAGCGTCCTCCATTGTATTCCACCAACTCTAACCAAATCCGTATGTCAAAGAAACAGAAGAAACGGGATTGTAACATTCCTGGGTTTTAAAAGCCCGGAAACTTCCACCGATTCCACCGAAACATTTGAGCTACGTTGGATTCGATACTCAAATGCAACTGAATTTGTTCAAAGGGATCTCGGCACCGTTGCTATCTTACATACCAAGTTGAAATCTAAACCGCAGATCCCAACAAATCCCAAAATCCCAATTAAAACGATAATAGTCGAAGCCTATACGAAATATTGTAATAAAAGTGTGTAACGAAAAGAAGGAAAAGGGTTATGGGAAAATCGTTTGAGAGGAGAGATGAATTAAATGCAAATAGAATTTGGAGCTTCCCTTTCATTTCTGACAGGAAGGTTATGATTTAGTAGCTTGTTGTATATAACTAAAAATTAAAGCCCACCCTAATTTATAGCTCATATATATATATGGATCCACACAATTAAAGGAATAGATCCATTGTCTTTGAAAACGTATAATGAGATCTGAGAGTGAGGATGAACAAAAATAATCCTCTCAACTTGAATACTCTTTGAAGAATGTTTCCACGTCGGAAATTTCTGTAAATTTCCACATCCTACCATCAATTCTTCTGTCAAAATTAAAATTGAAGAAATTGACAATAGAAAAGGGATTTTAAGCAATCCTCCATTTTCTGAGAACTGGGGAATAGGAATAATAAAAGATGCCCTTTGACAAGGACTTGTTCCCTGCTGTGCAATACAATCAATTGAAAAAAGTGTCCCTTTGCCTCAACCCTTTTATCAACTTGGTATCAAGTCACAAGTGTCTTTTATTAGACAAAAAACGGGAGCGACACTGTCGAAAAGTGCTTCAGAATGAGCATTTTATTTCCAAAACTTGAAAGTATTTTTATTTTACAGCTTTGCTATCTTTAAATGTGTCTCACCCTCAGCATGACATCGTCCTCTCATAAAAGTCTCAATTTTTTTGAATAAAGACTCGACGCTTCCAATTGAGGCGTTTTAACCCTTTGAATCCAGTGGACAGAAGAAGGCTGAGCTTCCGACGCTCCTCTCTTCCATCTCAAAGGAATTCTAAGATGCTCCTGTCCACCGCGATCGAGCAAGAGTGTACAAGCCTTTGTTTCGTTGCGTAACAAGAATGGAGCGTCCCTTTTGGGCGTGCCAGGGGAGCCAACACACGGGCGTCAGAGAACGCCCACCTTTTATATTCAACCCAATTCAATAGAGAAAACCTTCTCATATCAAAAGCCCTCCTTGTCCAGGCGTACAGATTCCAACTAAACTGCTGCGCTTCTGCGCCAAACTGCCGATATAAACCCTGCTAATTTTCTTAACGCAACAATATGAATTCTGCGAAGGGATCCCCTAATTGAGACCTTTGCGTAAGGGAAGAAAGAAAAGTATTAGCCAGATGTTGAAATTGGCTTCCCTGTGAGCCCTTACCATCCTCGTATTTATGTAATGGAAATATTAAAAATTTCAAATCAAGGAGCCGTCTTCCATGAAAACAGGATAAAATCTTTGGCCTTTCACAAGGCGCCTGCTCCGAGTTATTAATGTCGTGCGGCCTCTTAAAAGCTGTTCGGACCACAATACCCCTCGGAAAGTTCCCTTAAGTTGAAGGGATTGTGAAGAGAAAAAGTTCTTAATGTGATTGTGTGTGTGGTAGTTTTGGGCCCTTCATTTAATGGAGGCGAGGTGCCTGGCTGCCTGGGCTGCTGCTCGCCTATTCGAATCTAAGCTGGAATGGGATCCGAATCAGGCAGCCTTCATTATTTGAATGTATAAAGGGTATATCCGGGTATTAAGGGAAAGAGCAGCGTCAAGGTACTCAATCGTGGTATATCGATGATTGTCAAGATGATCCACCGTATAGAAAGAGACCCCATCGTCCCACGCCTGTCCAATACATTTGTTACAAGGTGCGAGGTCGTCGTCGCATTGCGAAGATTGGACACTGGGAAAAGGGAATTCTTGTAATATGAGCAATGTTTAAGGCCTCGTTATTATTATAGCTATTTTCCATAGTTTGAATTCAGCTGAGAAGGCAGGAGAGGGAGTAATAAAAGTGCTCTCAGTTTGACTGAAGGCTTGTAAAAACGTCTAAGGCTCCTTTTTATTTCCTTCGGAGTCATGTTGTTTAGAAGGGCCTCGGATCTTACGACCATTTTATATAGCCAAAAATTCTGAGAAATTCACAGGAGTGCTTCCCTTCTTCTTCTTTTTCCAGTCACTTCAAAGAGACCCCATCATGATGGAGCGGCTTCCTAAGTCCTAGCCCTCGTCCTGCCAAATGAACCCCTGAGCCTCATGTCCGAAATATCCTTGAGAAAAGGGACCCCCACGCAAAAAAAAAGAAGTTAACAACAAAAATCCATCTTTCTTTACCAAAAAATCCTGGCGGGGCCGTTGGTAAATGATTGGAGAGAATGAATAAAAGATCCCTCTCGCAGCCTTAACGAGTGATCCTTAAGATTACATTTCATTTGCCTGGGATACGGAAGAATAAGAAATTCAAGGGTCCAAGGCCCTTAGTCGCCTAATATCATCGAGAAATGCGGGGCTCTCCACGAGATCTGACGCCCTATGCGGTCGCCTATACCAATAATCTCTAATCCAAGAAGCGAGAAAATCTCCACAGCTTCCCACTTCCCATCAAACAATAATTCAACTTTGAGAAGAGCGACAAGGGGACTAAAGCGGCAATGATACGGCGAAAAAAAGTGTCACCGTCGTCGTCGCCACCCGCGAGGAATTCAACTTAGGATCTCAAGCAGTCATCAGCGGAATCTGGACCGGAAATCATTATTTGGGCAATATGGTCTTTATTGCATCGCATCTCATTCCGAACCGAACTTATCCAGAAAGGAAGAGTGTGATAGGATTCGGGATTTCAGAGTCAAGATGAGCAGGGGGCAGACGCGGGATCCCCTGATTAGCCTTGATACCAAAAACTTCACTTCCCGTTTCAGGATCCAACCAACCAGCCACACGGGGCCTGAAAAATGACACATGGGATCCTTCGAACAAGATGCCCTCTCCCATCATCTGTTAATGAAATAAAAAAAAATCCATCCCCTCACTTGCCTTGTTTACGATACGAAATAATGACACCGGAGGCAGGAGGGATGGAAGAATTCCAACTGAACACCGAGGAACATCCGTAAAACCTCAAGTGATAAACCCGGGTAACATTTTTATCGTGCACACTGAAGCCTTCGGAAATAAGGAACGGGAAGGATTTTTCTGTCTCAATCTTAATCCATAGCCATCATTAAATCCGACCTTTGGAATCCTACTGCGAGAAGTCAAGGGAAACGGAGAGGAGGCCTTAAGGATCCGGATGGGAAACATCATCCCGTAGTCATAAAGAATGATTATCACCGGGACTAATTTCTCCAAGCCCAAATTTCTCTCACTCCCAAAAATCTAAACGAGAGAATTAAAGATGGAAAGGATTTAAGGAAGGAGTTCCATGAGAAACTTGGCTCATGAGGTTAACGGTGTCAAACCAATATGGAATTCGGAGGCCAGCGGATAATTATCGAAGAAAGTGTTACAGGCGTGCTTGGCGTGCAGGAAGGGGGAGGGAGCCTATTGTTTTTCTTGGAAAATCCAGTGATTTCGATTTTCATGAGGCATGGAGTGATGAGAAGTCACGGTTGCGGTCGGACTGAAGGAAGGCACAATTCCATCTGGGCGTATCATGATTATGGCAAAGAAGGATGTGGGTGAGAGTGAAAGGTCTTCTTCAAGATGAAACAGATTTATGATCTTCTTTCACAATCTCTATTCAAAATGTGTAAGAAAGGAGGAAGGAAGAGAAGATGGAGGGAGAAGAAGCCTCTGCTCCGTAGTTCCAAAAACACCCTTTTCCACAAAGTTTAGTTGGATTGGCTACGAGGAAAGCACGCGCCCGGGTTTAATACGTCTCTAGACCAACACTGGAGAGATGAACTGCTCCGAAATTGATCCGAGAGATCCGCCTGCGTCCTACGTATTATATCAACCCATGAATTAGAAAGCATAACACGGCCCCACCTATTCACATCACTTAACTCACCGGCCCCGAATCAAAAACAAACAGAAGCCAAAACCTTTGTATCAACAAACTCTACAACACTTCTACTCTCAGAGAAAAACCTCCGGAATTTAGAGCATAAACACCACAATTCCATGAAACGTGTGAAATATTAACAAAAAAAAAACCACGACTTGTTTCCAGATCTGAAGAGAGCGTTCAGACTAACGTCCTCAGTCATATTCAACCTCCGTATTATCCTTTGCTTAAAATAAATTGGATCATATGATTTAAGTCCCACACGGCACGCCGCACGCACTCGTACCTTTAGGAAACATGAGAGAAAGTTTGTTGAGGTGAAAGCACCTCCTCCACTTTGTTTGTTTGTAACCTGAAATGGATGGATTGAAAATGCGGAAGCGTTCATTGTTTACATCTTCATCCTTGGTAGACGGAAAGGCGAAGTGCGGTGCTGGTGCTGCTGGCTTCCCGTATTTTTTATACACGCTGTATACTGGGGGTAACTGCGTTAAAACCGAATTCTAAAACTAGTGGAGCATGGGACCCCCTTCGAGTCTACGCGTGCTTTTTGACACATCCTCAAGTCAGCTCTATTCATCATTCTTACGTAACGTGTGTGCTCTCTTGTTCTCTGTTCATTCACCTGAGATTCCCTTTTTACACATTCCCAAAAGCCACACAAAGCATTCAGCCCGCTTTCTTTCTTTCTTTCGAGCTCCCGAGGTAGGCTAACGCGCAGCTGCCTCGCGCTATTTCTGACGGCATTATATTTATTTTCAAATCACCTAACCTCAGTGTGATTGGATTCTATTTGGCGGAGCAAGGTCAATCAAATCAAAAAATGGGTTATTTACTCTCCTATGAAATGATAGGGTGTATTTTGTTGCTAAAATGCTACTGGAGAGACGATGCACGCCGTGCGGTCTACTAAGGAAGGAAAGTTGAATAAATAGATTTAAAAATTC
>Ga0194135_10001528_pt1 | contig 13839 bp, 7 predicted proteins | sample LitLau_LLRF_2013_FD_134024 | JGI IMG/M metagenome (GOLD analysis project Ga0194135, IMG submission 134024) | Freshwater sediment microbial communities in response to fracking from North America - Little Laurel Run_MetaG_LLRF_2013 (version 2) | ecosystem: Environmental > Aquatic > Freshwater >...
ACGGTCGAAGAAAAGTTGTATTAGACTGAAATAACAATGCTGTCTTAAGAAATGTGGCATGTCTTTAAAAGGACAGAGAGTAAGATGAGGTCAGAATTCCATCGTATTTGGACTTATGAATAATAGGATGTTCTGCCAAAATTGATAGCCTGTAACTTTGTAGTTTGTGAGTAGAATAAGCTAGGCTAAGCTGTACAAGGTTTTGGAATAAGGTTTGCTCTTTTGTTAATCTCATTACAATTTTGTATGCATAAATATACATGTTATTCACATGGAGTGTTTTATGTATTGAACATTTATAGCACTTCAAATTGAAAACTTTTGAAAGAAAATGATGGACATTGACTTTTCAACCGCTTATATAGTGTGTAGGCGACATCCTAATTTAAATGATCGCAATCGTAATACCTAAGCATGAACTGAATCGTGCTTCGAAGTAAAATTCAAGTCACTGTATTTAATGTATGAGTATTCTACTTGAATCATTTTCATCCCTTTAACTCTTTCGCCTGTGTTCACCGTACCTGTTCGGGTTTTGCCTTTTGCCTCTTTAACATATCTGTAAATCGTAGTAGTATTTCTTATTCTGTGTGAAGAGCAAAGAAGTGACGAAGACAAATTCATAGTGGTGATGATGAAGATAAAGAAGAAAAGTAGAAGGAGGACACTCAGAAATGCCTTTTTTGGTCGTGTCAGGGTGTGGTTACGTGCGAATCTATAATACGAGCGTATTTTATTTCATATAGTTATTATCTTACAGAATTAATTACGAATAAGTGAAATCAGACAGGAGTGTGTGTATCCTAGAGGAAACAAGCAGAAGAGACAGAGAGAGTATAAAACAACCAAAGATTTTTTCCGTTCAGTTCAGGTTGCTGACTAAGTTGACGCTGACGATGATACAATTTGGCATAACTAGGCCGTTCTTATAAAAGCTTTAAGCTTGCCTTATTGTTGCAGCGTTGGTACTAGTTTATCTAGACTCAAAGACTGACTGCAACTGATTGCTGAGACTGTGAGATCACATCCTACAGCTTTTTGTGCATCAAATCCGTTGTAATCTTCTAGTACTTACTCACATACGTAAGAATATGCATGTATCATGCTGGTTGATAGCAGTAGTAGCAGTAGAGCATCATTACTATGTTACATCAAAGTGTTTGTGGCTTTGGTGTGACAATTTCATCTCATGCATTACTGAGAATATAATATAGTAGAAACTTTTACAGTAGCAGGTATTAAATCTGTTTCAGCACCGCTATATAATGGAACTCCTAGTTTTTTACTCATTTTTGAGTAGCTTTTACCTATTAAACTAATGATTTAGGAAGAATTTATGCACAGGAAGTAATTCAATGGAACAACCATGCACCATGTCAAACGTCTTTAATCTTAATAAGAGTTAAATGACCAAGACTATGCTTCTCTAATCTACAAGCAGCTATCAATCAATAGCTCGAGTTCATTTTATTCCGGTAGGAAAAATAAAATTCATCTTGACCTGGTTTATTTATTCGGAAGCGATTTGCTTTCAGTGATAAAGAAGCTTCTTAACAATAGGTACTTCAGCATGTTGAGACAGTTGAAAAATGTACAAGATGCTCTTACAGTTAATTCTCAATCAGTCGTGCAATAAGATGTTATCTTGAACTACCCATGGAGAAAGAAATTGCAACTTTACGAGAAGACGGTCACACAAAAAACAGTGTAGAACCAGGATAACTTGATCCATAGGATGGATGGGTTCGTACGAAACTGTATGAAAGAGTGAAATCTCTCCGATCTCTTGGATGGATTCTCTTTCTTCAACGATTTGCACTTTACATTCTGTATCGTAAGTAGTGCGAACATGAATTTCTACGTATTATTTGTTTTACGAAGGACGAAGATCTTACTTTTCTTTTTGTACAAGTGTAGTAGTTGCTCAATTATATGCAGTTTTTTGTTGACCATTGACAATGAGCTAGTACACATCCCTGTTAGTTTTAAGTTTGAAAGTGCATAATAAAATAGATGGATGAGAATGAGATAAAGTATCATTGAGAGCAACGGACGATAACAGTAGAAATAGTGTAATGGAGGAGAGGCACTGCTATTAGCCACCCTATTATAAGCTAGTGCTATTGAGGTATTCGTAATGTTCTACAGTTCTACTGATGTGGTAGTTCATTGAAGGGTAAATCTACAGACAGATTGCAAATCTGGTGAGACTCTTTCAGACTCTCTTCTTTTCTTTAATACTCGCAAACTCGTAGGGACAATCTTGTTCTGTGGGTCGTTATTGCCTTGTAGGGCTTTATTTTCTTGGCTTTTGTAATTTGTCATAAATTAAGGTACATGAAAATGGTGTAAAAGGCCAGTACTCAATTGTACGTGTCCCTAAGCTTTTATTTTCTTTCGTTGTATGATTTATGGCTGTCTCACATTGCCAATTGAAAATATTAACTGGTTAACTCCCTTTGTAATATTCATGCAAATTCACCACAACTTGCTCCAATGCTTATCATTATTGTTTACTGATTGTTAGCTTGCTCTGCATTGTCATAGTCAGCTTTGCATACCAACGTGTCCACAATGATGGGATGCTACTCATTAAATATGTTTGATAGACCAGTAGGTCACTGATGATAACAATTTTAAGTGTCTTTTTATCTGTACTAGAAGCTACTGCTCTATTCTAACACGAACACGAAACTGCGAGTTATTTGTGTATTCATGTTACCTAAAGTTAATGTGGTATTTTCATACATTACTCTATACATACTAGCACGCATCGCTTTTTTTCTTCGGTATTATTTTAACATTATTAAACAGGAGACTTTGAACCTTTTTAGCTATAAGTTTTGTACGCATTTATTTTCTGCAGCTGCTGATTCAGCAGAGGCAAGTCGAAGTGTGCGAACCACTAGAGCTACTATGAATTATGATCGATCTTCATCTTCGCTTCAGATTCTAAAGAATAAGTTTCTTAAGTATAATTAAAAAGTTTCATGACTTGCTTTTTCTGATGTGAAATACATTTTATGAGTTTTGAAGTTTGGAGTACTTTAAAATGAAAACTTTCTCTCTTGGCATTAGTAGTAAACGTCTGCAAGCGAATAACACACTCGCACATTTCCGTAGAATCATGTATATTGCAAACAGTTCAACTGTTTCTTGATGAAAGACGAGAGAACTTTGAGTACGTACTAAAATCGTTTTATTGTATTGCTATTTTTATGATTATTACAGAACCATTCATCCCAACAACAAAATCAACAGTGGAATAATATGGACAACGAAGAGGGTAGTGGGCGTCGTAAAAGGTGAGTTCATATCTTATTTCATGTCTTCGTTAGAATAGGTGTACTGTAATATAATGAAAACTTTGTGATTAACTATTAGTTGTACGTGGGCTGATAGATTTTTAAAAGCTCATGGTTCTTTCTCGAAAATTGTTGAATATACTGTATGACTAACATTGTGAATCGAATCTACTGACAACTCATGCTAAGACAGCAGTTCAATGTTAAGTATTAATAAACCTGCTTCTCACTATCCTCTTCTCATTTCTCTGGAACTAAATATGACGTACGTAGTAAATATATGAATTAAAAGTTCGTTGTGACTTAGGAAGGATTTTCTGTAATATGTGCTGTTACAGCTCAGTATGTTAGTCTGATGGTAAGTACTTTGAGAATCACAATAAAGATCGTCGAGGGCATTCAGGTGTCAGTCCAGAGATATGAGTGGAGTATGACAACATGACAAGTCTAAAGGTTCAAGTAGAGCACAATGCTCACTTCAGTTGAAGATCCGATATCCAATTCATCTATTCTCATGTTCATAACGATATGACTGGCGTAGAACATTCTTAACCGATGCAGATCACGGTGCCTTCTCTGAAACCAAGATAATATAACAGATAAAACTAAAAGGTGACGGAATATTAAGTAAGAGAGATTGAGAAGAATTGAGTGTGATAGGATGAGATATACAATAATAGATTCGATTATTCGATGTTCTGTTTCAGTCATCTACTCTTTTACTCACGGAGACTTTCCTTGCACACAATAATTTAAGAGAAACTTGGCAGGCAACTAGAAAGGGTGAAAGAGACGAAACATCGAATTTACCATTCCATCAGAGACACTGCGAGAGTTCATGGAGTATGTACTGTATGAAAGACTTTCTAGGTTTTCAATAATGGTTGGCTGGTTGGCAGGTTTCTCGCTCTTTCATTGTGGCAGGGAATTTTGGGACAGGCAATTTGTAAGCTCTGAGGTCGCAAATTAAATTTTCTGTTGAGCTGATTACTTCGGATGTTGCCTGCTAAAAGCTTTCACTCCATCTTCGTCTTGTTTGTCACACTTTTGAGTTATTGACAAGCAACTCTGTTCTCCTTGCGTTGCTACACTTTATATATTCTCCAGAACCAGATAGCCTCCTGGTCTTTGATATTGCTTTCTCTTGAAACGAATTTGTAGTTCAAGACAAGTCGAATCATTTTCATCACCCCAGGAGAAAGCTTAAAGGACATATTACATTAGATTTTATTTCCTTCATTCGTCATCCTTCGTTATGCTAAAAAGTCTTGAGATTTATTCGAGTACCTCTACGTGTCGGATGTAACCATTAGACTTTGTGAAGTACACTCCCATGTTTAAAGTATCGTTGTAAATGTTCCATGAAAATAATTCACTGAAATATAATGTAGCTGTGTCGGATGGAAGGTTTTATAATCTATGAATCTACGATATCTCTTGAAGCCATTTATAAATCTTTTCTTTTGAAGACAGCCCTTATAAAAAGGAAACTATGTATATAATGGCAAGTGCTCGTACACGAGAGAAAGGGGAAGTGGACACAGCACAACCGTGGACCACGAGAAAGCATGGCGTATCTCCTTTTAAAAGCCCTAGAGCTTTACTTCAAGATAGATTGAAGATATGTTTCGAATTTTTATTAGAGATTTAATAAGTGCACTTTAAATGGAAGATCTCAAAGGGAATGGAAATATATGTTGTACTGCTGGCTTCTGACGACAGATGAAAGAGCTTGAAAGTTAAAATATTTCTTTGATACGAAACGGAGAAAGCATGAGTGCATGTTATAGTCATTACATTACATTTGTAGAACGAATGTTCGTTTTTGTGCTAGGGTAAAGTAAAATCTGACGTTGGCTGGTTAGTTGAATCACAGGCAAACCTTGTCATTTGTCGGTTCGAATCTCATTAAATCTGTGTTAAACGGTCTTTCTCTGTGGCTCGTTGGCTGTACAGTTGTAGATTCCTTTAAAGAAGCACACGTTGTTCATACATTTGGTTGACTACAGAAGTTGTAGGTAGTTTTCAAAGGGAACATGGAACATCTTCTTGATGCTGCAAGAAGGGAGCAGACTGCCAAATTCGAGTTAGATTTTAGTATACAAGGCTTATTGGGTGAATTTCAGTAAGGTTAGGAGAGTGCTTTGAAATAGCTATTATTGAAAAGGGAATCGTTGATATCGTCGGTGGACGTGAATAACTGAGGCTTTTTGCTCACAGTCGAGAATTTTGATTAGGGTAATTTGTTCAGAACCAACTTTAACCAGTGCAGTTACGCTATACAAAGTTATGGCACTGTAGTATGAACAGTATGAAGTTTACGTATGCTATTGTGGCTTGAGGGGTGAAATGCAATTTGGTCATCTTTACATTCCCGGAATAGCTTATACGTGCACGATTTATGAGGTTATTGTATGGATTCGTGATATCGAATATATATTTTCTCATCGAAACCGTGCTTGTTTAGTTCTTGCAGTTTCGTGATATCTTCCAAGAACATTTCGAACTTTGTAAAACTTCCAGGGAATAACATCAAGAGTTTACTTGTGAAGGAACTTTAAATCGCATTATGATATTTTGCGGAGTGGACAGTTGACGTCATTGAACAAAACGCCTCAACGGGGAAGATGTGATTCGTTATGGTCTTTGAATTGACCAACAATTTTACCGGAATATACTGGTGAAATTTTACCGGAATATACTGGTGAACAAAACATGAATCAATCTTCTGGAGCGATATCATAGGATATTTGAGAAAGGGTATAAAAGAGGTTCTTATGACATGATCAAAGGGTTGTCTTTTGGAGAAAGTACGTGTTGTGATGGTAGACACTAACATTGTTATGTATTATTTACGCACCAACAGCCATCAGACATTCTCACTGTGTCCCTAGTCGAACTTCAAATGCAATCAACTACAACTGTGGAAGAATTGTCGTATGGAGAGAACTTCAAGTCCTGTATAAAATAAATGGCAGCATTAGAAGTTAAATTGGGATATCGTTCATAGTTGAAAATGTTGAGTGGGGGATAGTGTAATTTAGTGAGCTGACTATGTGATTGTGAAGTGGACACAAAACACTGTGTTGTGTCGGTGTATGTTAGATTGGATGTGTAGAGAAGTAATCCCTCTGGGAAAGTTGTTCTTACTGGCAGTCTAGTATTTTAATACTGGCACAAGCATATATATGAATGTATTCGAAGAAGTAAGTCTCGTATAGTAGTAGTATGTGTGGAAGTTTGGTTGAGAGACATGAAAACAGGCAAAAAGAAGATAGGAGAGTCAGAAAAGAATCAGGATGAGAGAAAAAGGATTTGGACAAGTGATGTGATGGGATCCTTTGGTCTTTTGACTGACTCTACATCCAAACCTTTGGACGAATTTCGTTCTCTTTACTATGTAATCCCATGAGAGAATCGTACCCTCCTCGTTTAGTATTTTAAGCCCAAAATTGTCCGCATTCAGAAGTATAAGCCAGTTTCATCCTAAAAATCATTTTTGTCTCGAGGGGCTATCCCATTTCTTTTGATGATGATGATGATCTCCTGTCCTCTTTACTAGTATTGTATGTAGAGCCTCTTTCGAAGCTCAAAACAAAATCCATCCAACTGATCCAACTACTTTCTTCGTGTTCATGAAAGAACCGTGTATTTTGCATATGCTTCAAGAATTAAGTATTCAAAGTGGGAGAGAACTAAAGTTTAGCATGTTGTTTGATATCTTCATGCACTTTACTTAGTGGTAGACAAGAATAAGGGGAAAGTAAAGAACAAATACAATATTTTGTGTAGACTTTCTATGTGATGTGATGAGAAGAGGAGTGTACACATCAAGGGATAACCAAGAAGATAGAGACAAGCAGTCCCCACTCAACTATTTTTGCTTTATCCCATTTGCATCCTATTTCTCCCTCAGCTTTAGTAGAAAGTTGAGAACCGAGGTTTCCTATATTCCAACGAAATCCTTTTTTCCTTCTCGTCTCTGAATAATTTTGGATTTATCTACTTCTAACGTTGCCTCTATTTTGTTCTCGGAACGGGAAAAGTTACCCTATAGAGGGTAATTCATTCATTCGAGAAGAGCACGGTCAATGAAAAAATAGAGAGTTGAGCTGTACTATATCCATTTGCATAATGAGTATCCTATGGACGGTTGCTTAACACTGGACCATGCAGCTTCAAGCTATATGTAACATGAACTACTAGATCTCGAAAATGAAGGCGTTATGTGAATTACTTGCCGAGTTTGACATGCAAAAGAGAAAGGATAGAAACACAGCATTATTGTTTCGTAATAGGAAAATGGTGAAACAGTATAAATTGAGACATCGTATTATTTTACATTTTCAGAGAGGAATCCGAAAGGGTCAACCACATTCTGCTGTTCACCATTCTAAATCCGATGTACCCCATCACCACGGTAAGTACTGTAAGCTCTGAACGGTATTTTGAGAACTTTCTATTTAATCCTGTTAAAATAAACCGAGACCGTTACTTTTGTTGATGAGGGAATGTAAATTAGAAAGTTAAAATTGCTAATACCTAAACACAGATGAGAAAAGTGGGGTTTTAACTAAATATAGTGGATGATGTTATTAAGTTCCTGGCAAAAAGCCGACTGTTAATTGATTATAGTATAAACAAAGCCACCCCTCGTTTGGCGACCTCTATAAATATGGTTTCCTTGTGCCACGTGCTAAATATATGAAGTATGCACACTGAATTTGAAACACGATGCTATTGCATAAAGTGGCTTGTCTTTTCTTTTCAGTTCCACTATTCATTTCGTTTATTCGAAAAAACCATTTTGTGACGTAAGGTCCAAAAAGGGAAAGTAATTGATTGATCTCAGTTTACAAAACGGATTTTGTGCAAAATGGATCAGTAGTTGAATAGATTGGATCTTTTAATCTATTTCAGGATGTGCTGCACACCATTTGTTCACCCCATGGACAAGTACTGAGGATCGTTGTCTTCAAGAAACATGGCGTGCAAGCCATGGTTGAATATCCTTGTCATACACAAAACACGTTGAACTTACTTTTAGTTCAAAGCTTTATGTTGCTTATGTAATGTAGTAATTAGTGAAAGTAAAGTTAAATTGCGAGATGTTCCTTCCTTCCTCCAAGTGTTTCAAGGAAATCATGAGTCAATAAGTTAGTCAAACAGTAACTTTTAAGTATGTAAAAGAAAGTGAAAGTACAACACAAGGGAAAGTGAAATCAGTTTTCCGTAACAAAATCAAAGGACAAGTTAATTTAATTAATATGTCGTGAGCTTGTTTTTCTCTTGTTGCCTTTTTATTTAAACGACGAGTTTTGATTGATTTTAACTGGTCTTGTCAACCTTTTTCAGTGTGCATGCACGAGTATACTGAATCTGATTCAGTCAGTTACCTGTCCTATAATTTAAGTTAGAGCATATAAGTATCAATTGATTATACGGGCTAGTTGGATAATGCTGGATGAGCGCAGGGTTGTTATAATTGAATACAACCGGTAAAGTTAGTTCTCTGAGGAATACAGATATAACATCGTTTCTTTAGACGTAGCAAAATTTTATTTTCTACTAGAAGTAGCTGAATGTTTAAGACAATAGTAACATGAGTATAAGAAAGCAATATCTTTTGAGAGTTTGCCGATAGAAAGATAGTTGGTAGAGTTTTCTCTTTTATCCTGAGACACAGATGGTACTAATTTTCTAATCAGTTCTTGTTTATCGCCAAACTTAGGCTCTTCATATCCCATCAAAGTTTGGGGAGTTTCTACAGTCTTTAGTAGAATATGGCTTGTTGTTCGTTGTCTGCTGTCCTTAGAATTACAGTTGATACTCTTTTAGACAAACTTGTGTTTGCTGCCTTTCTGGTCTTTTTATTCTAACCAGAGTTCCTAAACTAATATTTCGTGCACAAACCTGCACTAGCAAGAATTTAGCAAGAATGTGAGAAGATTTCTGCTGAATGAATAGGAAATTCTAGTTATAGCTGGAAATGTCATTTAATAGAAATCCGTGATAAAATGTTTCCTTTGCAGCAGATGTTCTTTTGAGATACTTATATTAAACGGAGTTGGAAAGAGCAAAGCGCTAAGGTGTCAAAATAGGACTCGTCATCTTGACTGAGAGCATTTCAGTGTAACCTGACTTTGAAAGGGTTTTGAAGAATCCAGTTTTCGGGAATCTTATGGCTTGATATAGAATTCTATAGAAGTGTTTGTGAAGTAGTAAAGTGATTGCTATCCAATTTGGAGAGCTTAAACCTTTTATTAAGAGGCTAGTAGTAAGGCTTCTGTTGAGTACGGATGAGGATTATTATTTTTATCGCAAATTGTGTAGAAATATTTTTATTAAATATGCCAGGGAAGGAGGAAGGAAGGAAAATATGTGTTCAGCTTAAAGCTTAAGTCACATTGTAAGTATTAGTGTGGAAGAAACGAGGTGTAGTAAATGGAATTTTGATTGCATTGGATCTACGGGTTGAGGTTGAGTAAGAGGAGTGGGGAATGATAGGAATCTATTAAAGACATATATTTCCTTAACTGATGCACACATTTGATAGCATTGAATCAGCCAAACGGGCGAAGGAGAGTCTTCACGGAGCAGACATCTACTCAGGCTGTTGTACCCTCAAAATCGATTTTGCAAAGGTAAGTGGATTTAAATGATTCCATATTTTTCCTTTTCTAGTTGTAGGAGAAAATTTAATCATAAAATGGAGATAAATCTGGTGAGGAGTGGGATGTAATTTGTGCTGATGGGAGAAAGCATGGAGCAAGCGAGGTTGAGGCTCATATTAGATTAGAGGTATGAGGTAAGAACACGATAACATGGTGGTACTTCTATTATTGCTTCGCCTCAGTTAACTATATAACAGTCGTTAGACGGTTGTGATGATATGGCCTAACTTGAAGGTGAACAAGTCTCTTGTAGTGAAATCAAATAGACTGTGTAGTAAAATGAATTGTGAGGTATATAAAACTTAGTTAGTAGGTTTGCTACACAGTTCCTTCCCAGCTACTACTAGTACTCTCCCTCTGTAGACATATATTTATGTGAAATATCTGTTCGACCTATCTAACCATACCATAGAGGAACTACCAAATCCCTCCTGAGTCTCTCTCTCTCTCTCTGCTCTTTCACTGCTTTTCTCCGTCGTCTGCAACGAATCTTGCATGAGCAGGAGAAAGTGACAGTAGCTTTAGGTGGTTTCACCCAAACGATATTTTATAACGAATCTGGTTAGCAAATTAATTCAGTGAGTGTAATTATGGCCTGGGTTTCGTAAGTTCTCTCGGCAGTTTTGTAAAAGTTGATTAAATTATAGAATGAAATATATCTCTAGGGATAGCTTTTCTATTCTAACTTCGGTTCTCTAGAATTTTTAGGTCACCTGAAGGTGGATGTCATGTATAAACTTACGTATCCTATCTACGTTAACTCGTATATTATTAGTTTTTGATTCAAACTAAATTAAGGTCTGATCTGAATATAAAAAGACGGATACGATCTCTAGGGCTGATATAAATGAGTAACAAAATCCCACTGCTATAATAAAGCTATATTATAATCATTATCAACCTTGTGGCACCATCAAAAGTAAAGTATTGTTGTATGCTGCGACTACGTGTCACGTTTAGACGGTGTCGTATAATAAATTAGAGTAAAAATTGCGTAAGCGGAAAAGCTAGGAGTAAAGTTTCTACTCATAAGTTGGGAGCGTTCAGAAAGGAAACGAGAGGAAAGATACAAATAGACTCGGGTAAAACAATACGTGGATGAGAATACAAAGAACCGTCTTCTCAATTTATTTTGAATAATTGTCTTTCTCTGTATTCCATGGTTGTTCAAGAGATAAATAACGCACGATCAAGTCGAGTGAAAATAAAGGCGGAGATTCAGAGATAACGAGATGTTGTGATGTGAATAAAGTCTCGACGATTGCATACACACAAGGGCAATGAATTCACATGCATAGGATCATTGAGATAAGTTTTAGTGTGTTTTGTGTGAACTAGAACAAAGTGAGAAAATGAATTCTCAAGACTTCTTGTTAACTTTGGTTTGGTTTGCATTTGTTTAAAGTGTACTAAATTCGAAGGGAGTAATTCGAATCCCTGCCGTTTCTTCTCCTTTTCCCAAATTCTAACTTGTCATCTTTCAGCCACTCCAAAATTTAATTAGTTTCTGGTGGAAAACTATAGAGCAATAAACTAGTTCGTGGAAAGGATTGACATGTTGGGGTTTGGTAGTAAACTATAGAGACTGAGTCGTACTAAAGGAGCAAGGGTAAAAGTTATGAGCTCGGACGACGCACAAAATCCCTGAAGTCAAGATTTATACCTTTCTCCAGGCGGAGGTCGAATAATATGTCATGTCAATTCTGAACTTTTATACTAGAAGTATACATAAGATATATTAGTATTATATAGGAAATAGAATTCTGTCTTAAAACTTAACGACCACTTCGTCCTCACGGTTTACAACTTTAGATGTGGATGTTAGAAATTTACACACTGACCAATTTTGCCCAGTTTTGTACTAAATTGAGTGCTGGGAACTGAAAACAAAGCGTGTTATGATGCTGCTTGAAAGGAAGTCTTCAGGATTATCCTGAGAATTAGAACCTTTCAAGAGCTGAGGTTATTTTTAAACATGTGCATGCTTGGTTTACTTAACGAGCCAATGTTAGCAGTTCATCTAATTGTCATATGATAAAATTAACACATCCACATGAATGATTGGCAGGAAAATAAATGAAGTATCAAATAACACTAAATTTTCTTACACATATTCACTTTATCTTTGATTCCAATTCGCAATAGTTTAGAGTTTAAGTTGTAACACGAGAACTTGGTTCAAATATTACCTAAATATTATTGGATCATATTTAGTCCCGTTTTGCTGACGTGTTTGATAAGTTCATGAGTTGTCATAATGAGCAGATTTTGAATGTTTGTATGAAGTACGGAGCCATTGGAATTTTGTTCTCGGCTCCTGTTGCCTGCACATTACTTTTGTAGGAATAAATGGCGACAACCGACAAACGAAAGAGTGAAGTTACTCTGTTGCTCTAATGAATAAATAAATAGCTAAAAGAGAAGGCGGAATGAATGTTTGGAAATTCGAAACTAGTTGAGCTGTTGGACCATTAGGAGTAATTTTGCTTTATTCACGTCAAAAGAGGAGCTGACAAGAAGTGAGAAATGCTTTCACATGTAGGACATTTTATGTCATCTCCAATTATTCTCCATTCAGAACCAAGACGAAAAGTAAGAGTTATAGCAGAAGTTACCCAGACATATGGCTAAAAATATCTGTTGTTTTACTTGTCACACATCTTGGATTATTCATAGAAAGCATGAACTACAATATATGTAATATCAATTGTCATCCTTATGTGTTCTTGAATTCATATATCAATAGAAAGCCTTGTTCACGTCCTCGGTTCGTTCGTTAGTTCGTTGAAAAGATTTGAAAGAGCTTACAGTAGATGTTACTTCCAGCGAGCTGATGGAGTCGTATGTCATAAAAAGGGCAAAGGTAGAACTGTGCTCTTAAGTTTTGTAAGAGACTTCACATCTTCTTTATTAGACTTCTTTAGAAACACTTCTAGTGCTCTAAAGAAAGGAAGTAAGTGTTCCTGGAAGGCTCTACATCCTTGCGCATTACATTAAACTAGCGTTGGTGTATAGTGTGGATATCACGAAGATGGTAATGTTAAGATTATTCCTTCCGTCGTAATAACGTGAAGTTCTAGAGTTCAGCTATAGTTCACTCATATGACTAATTTGAAATTCGCCACCCGAACAAGAATGCTTTGAGTAGGCGTTAAAAGAGAAAGCTAGAAAACGCTGGAATAAAAAAAATGGCAAGAATTGCTGAAGAAAGTGAAATAGTGTCTACTTTTCTCAATTAAACGTGCATTAAACGAAATAAAATTGAAGTTGAATGTTTTTCTTTCCTGTGTTTTATCTTATGTTTCTTTTTGTAGAGTAAAAATGTAAGACTCTTTCAAAAGGTGTCGAGAAAGGAATGAACAGAAATCTCGTGAAAGCCTACAAGCCAGGAGGAATAAAGAATTTGGACGGCTTCAGCGTGAAGCCTTATCAAAGGTTTATTATGTATGGAGAAAGGGACTTTTGTGTTGAATCAAAAAATAAATCCTGATGCTCAATTTAGTCCCAACAGAATAAAAGAAAGAGAAATTCCAAGTGAAAGTAAATCATGGTGGGTTTAACTTGAGCAAAGGATAGAGATTCAACTCTAATTTTTCTGACAACTGGATTTATTTCAGTTTCTGGCACTAATACGTAATGTGATTTCTAATTCATAATGCGGATTTGAGCACGTTAGTAGCATTATTTATAGTAATAGTGTAGATGAGATTATGATTTGTTGTGAAAAGGAATAATCACGCGGAGAAAAAGTAACAAACTTTCTCGTGTGGTGCTTTACTCCTGTTTGTTTAACATTATCATCACGAACAACGAAATAGACTCAGGGACACGGGGTAATAAGAACATGCAAGCAGACTGGA
>Ga0194135_10001529_pt1 | contig 13836 bp, 10 predicted proteins | sample LitLau_LLRF_2013_FD_134024 | JGI IMG/M metagenome (GOLD analysis project Ga0194135, IMG submission 134024) | Freshwater sediment microbial communities in response to fracking from North America - Little Laurel Run_MetaG_LLRF_2013 (version 2) | ecosystem: Environmental > Aquatic > Freshwater >...
ACCGGCTGGCCGATTTTAACTAGCTCTGTCATCTGAGAGAAGATTGAAGAATCAGTTGCTCTGAAATCGCCAAGGAAGAAGACGTGACTTTCGGTGAGAAATATAAATTTTTATTCGAAAATTTCACGTGTAAATCGTGTAATTTAAAAATTTAAATGGCGTGATTTATTGCGACATTGCAGGGTTATTGTTGTGGCCTACACTCTGACCCTTAGTGTACGAGAGTCGAGTTGCTGAACTTCTGTAAACTATGGAGAGGATAGTATCGTCGGTGAATGAAGTGATTCGTTCATCGTCATCTTCTGCTGAAATGAGAACACGAAGGACCTTGACGTGGATGAAGGCGACAAACAAACTTTTAACGTCATCAGCGGCTACGATGACTGTTTTATTAGGCTGCTTATTTTTATTAAGCCCTGGGGTAGCAGGAGTTGAACTCACATTTGAACTTCCCGACAATGCCAAAGAGTGCTTTCATGAGAATATCCCGAAAGAGAAGTCGTCCACGTTTGAATTTCAGGTATGAAAGTTCTACAACTAAAGAATTAGATAAGCAGTAGCTCTTTATAGAAATATTTGTGATTTAACTAATAAGTACAATTTCTTTCTTAGGTGGTGACAGGAGGCCACTATGATGTAGATGTTAGTATAGAAGCCCCTAATAAGCAAATTATTTATAAAGAAGTTAAAAAACAATACGATACGTTCACGTGGAATCCAGAACATGAGGGTGTCTACACGTTTTGCTTTTCTAACGAATTCTCTACATTTTCGCATAAGCTCATTTACATGGATTTGCAAGTTGGAGATGAAGCACCTCTTCCAGGTCTTGGTGAACATGCTACTGCACTCACACAAGTATGATAACCTTGATAAATACTTAAATACTGTAAAAAGTATATTGTAGTCTGTAGTTTACCGAGTTTGACTGTTTGTTGGGTTTTTACAGTTAGAATCATCTGCTCAGCAAATTCACGAAAATCTAAATAGCGTTTTGGATTACCAAACACACCACCGACTTAGGGAGGCTCAAGGTCGTAAGCGTGCTGAAGATCTTAATGAAAGGTATCGTAAAATAATAAAATCACATGTGAGCAATGATACTCAAGCTTCTAGCATCATATTAAATTCGAAATCTATTTCACTTGTCCTCTAGGGTTCTTCTATGGTCAATCTGTGAGACTGTAGCAGTCCTCATAATAGCTGTAGGTCAAGTAATGGTACTTCGTAACTTTTTCTCAGAAAAAAGAACATCTGAAATCAGAAATCCCTTATTTGCCAAACACTAAGCAAAACTCAATAACGAAAGACAACCACCTCCAAAATTCTATATCCAATCTACAGAAGAGTCTCCTTCTTTCTTCAAGAAGAAACAAGTCAATGAAGACTTAATTTGTACTGTTATAAATATAATTGTAGGCGTATTGTGTATTTACTTGTGAGTTACTAATAATTGTAAGTTTATAAGTTACGTTTCGGCTACAAAAGTTATATTTCCTGTACAATGAGATTTCAATTAATTATTAGCCACGAGAGTCAATGGATTATGTTAATTAATCTTTCTTGATAAAATTTTAATGTTAACAACTTCAGCTCATTAGTAATTAGTCGAAGAAGTCTGCTTAACCAATCAGTTTTACATATCGAATTTATAAACGTTAGGTTCTAAATTGTTAATTTACTATTAATAACATTAGCTTTTAATTTAAACTCGAAATATTCCCGAAGAGTGCTACAAACTTATAATTATAAAGTTACTGTATGTTGTTATTTTATAATTCCTAATTTCAAGATTAATCAGTGCCTGCAGTAAGTAAAATTAATTTATATTTCGACTTAAGGTGTAGTTTTCCTAAGTTTCAATCATCAATAGTAAATGTGTATGTGTTAGTACCATATAGAATAGAATAAGTTTTATGAGTACGGAAAAGAACCCCAGTCAATGTTTATAAAATGCTGCTGCTCTTACAAGTCTCTTATATTTACAAACCTCTGTTTCATGTAAGTACCATGTAATGTATATTATGTAAATTATATTCTAAAGAATTGATTCATGATAAAAGCTGTACATAATATCTTATATAAAATCTACATACGATGTAGGCAAGAAATGTTCGTAAGAAATCGGGGAAATAAAGCAATCGAAATCTACAAATCTACATGAAGAGCCGAAAGATCAAGCCTATTATCCGTCTTTCCAGTATATTCCATACACTGATACATTCCATATTATCCTTTTTAGACTTTCTTTCTACTACTTTCCACATCCTCACACTCACAACATTTCTCGGGAATCTCAAGTTCGACGGATTTGTCATGGATTTCTGCCTTCATCACCATCTTCTTCCTTCAATTCCCGAACTACTCTACCAGTAGTAGTAACTTCCACCTTCCAAATGTACTACTACTCTAACTCTAGCTGGATGAGTCGCTCGTTCGATTAATACACGAAGAAGCTTCAGAGAGAAGAAGTTCCATTGAGATTTTTTGTATAAAACTGCCCTTATACACACTGCCACAGCTTCTGGTGCTCCTTGTGACTAACAAGTATATATCACAAAAGAGATATAAAATAGAAGGCTTGTTGAGCTGCCTCAGTGAGACTAGAGACACTCTCGTGTGAAAGGAAGGAAGGTTGCGTAGAAGAGGACGTCTCACACTCACCCAGCTCAGTCAGCTCCTTCCCTCAGCCCAGCCAACAACACTACGCGACCAACACTCACTCGTCAGTCTCTGCATCTCCTACATCAACCACCACCACCACCACCTCAAGGTAAGCCTACTACACCACCTTATCATCATCATTGCTTCAAAACTCTCCAGAAGAAGAAATAGAAACTTGAACTATTTCTCATTATCACAACCACCACCACTAAATAATCATCCCTTGTGATGATATATATCAAAGTTCAAACAATTATCTCATGGGATAATATTATGTATATGGATTTGTTCGTCATTTAAGGCACCACCACTGCTATTGCTTCATCTCTCTCTCTCTCTCTATTGAATCATCTACTACTCCTACAAACAAATATTACACACTCGCTCACACTGAATTACTCATACTTTGCTATTATTACGTATATACAACAACTCTCGTTCAGAAAATAATAAGGTTCTGTTGTTCTCTGTTCGATTTGTCGAAAGAGATTTGTTGGAACTGTTGTTGGAGCAATATAAATAATAGTATTGATGAGGTAGTGGTCTATCTTTCTTCTTACATAATAAAAAGTATCAAGTGATCGCAAAAGTCTCATTCTTCTGGCTGTCTGTTTTCTATTGAGTGTGCATTGCATTTTTATGGTGGTGGTGGTGGCATTTTTGCTACACACTCACAAGTTTTAGCCAATTCTCAATGAAAGTGAGTGTGTGTGTAGTATTAATATCAGATATTTATAATTGCATGTCATAGTTTATATATATAAAATACATGTTAACTTGTATATTATTCATTTTTTGCAAGGTGTACTTTTGCACTTGTACTTTTATTAGTGGACACTGGTAGACAGTTGAAGCTTGTAAAAAACAGTTGAATTTCAAAGTATCTCTTTGCAGGTTCTTCTTCTGTAGTAGGTTATTAAAATGTGTGCAGCGATGGTGGTGGCTGACTTAATCGGAAGATCGAGTCATTTCTCATGAGTAAACAATTTAGATTTATAGGCCATTATATCTTACTGGTAGACGTTAGATCACGTAAAGACGTTTCATCAGAAGATCATCATTTAAATATCATTGCTATACATTTGATGTGATGTGATCAATTGAATTCATGAGTTCTCTTTTTGTTTCATTCCAGGGCTAAAGGATCTACTTAGTCATAGAAGAGGATTCCAATCGGAAAGTATTTACAGAAAGTGAACTGTTTTTAATTGTGAAGTGTTCAGTTGAGTTTTTATTTGTTCATATGAATCCGTAGATGGGACTTTTAGTGATTGACAATGACTCTCAGTGTAATGGGGACTCTTGAAGAAGATTGAGACGCTGGAATTTTGTGCAAGTTTGGTATAGATAGATTGATTGCGGTTTAATGCAGATCATTGTGGAGACATGACTAGATAAAAAGAACTTTAAAACTCCTCCTAAGTTTGGAGTTGGACAGAATTGGACTTGAACGATAAGCTATTCATTGATAAGTGATGTTTGGCAAAGTGACGGGGCGGGAAGGTTTTGGATTGTAGATTGTAGACCCGTTATATCAAGGATTTGAATTATTTTGTCGAATTTCGACGAAACATGTCGAAAAATAAAGCAAGTAAAGAGGTTGATGGATCGCCGCCGGGGACGGCTGTGGATTTTTTATTTAGAACTATGAGTAAGTTATTTGTGACTTAATTTGCACGTGTTATTACAAGTTGACAGAAATGCAGTTGATGAGTTGATAATTCTTTATTTTTAACTTAGTTGAACGAGAAGGAGCACCTGGTAAACGAAAGATTCGCCCGAAAAATGTGGACGAGCTTTTGCAAGCGGATATTCAAGAATTGGGTTCTGATGAAGATCCTGATTTCGATTGTTCTTTTGACAAGCATGCAGATGAAAGCGATCTGTCGATAAACTCAGATGAAGAATCGGATCAAACTGCTTCTTCAAATGAAGTTGAAGCATCTAATTCTGAGAATAAAAGTAGAAAACCTAACAATAGTTTGGCCAATACTGTAGCTGGGATGGATTTAGATGATAGTGATGATGAGGATGATCATTCTTATCATGCTGGCTCAGATGTACACGGAAATTCATCGACTGACTCGAGTGATGATCCCGATGAATCTTCAGACAGTGAGTCAGAAGCTGACAATACTTCCAGTCAATCTCCAGTCCAGAAAAAATCTGCATTGCGTGAAACGCTTCAAAAGCTCAATGACGCTGCCGATTCTTTTGCTATGTCATCCAGAAAGAAGAAGAGGAAGAAACCGAAGAAAGTCACAACAAGTCGAGATTCTTCTGGAAAAGCTGCAGGAAAAAGCAGTTCAAGCAAAAAGACTTTGAAAGGCAAAGGAAAATCTTCCAAAGCGACAGGAAAAAGCTCAAAATTGAAAGACATCAGTAGTGACAATGTGGAAAGTAAGAGAAAGGCACGGAAAGATTCCTCTGGGTCCAAACGAGCAATTATTGATACTTGTTTTTCAATGGAGAAAAGTATGAAGGAAAACAGGAAGGAAATTGTACGTCTTTGTTTAAAAAAATAACAGGGTTTATATCAAGTAACATTTGTTTGCAGTTGTACCTAATATTAAGTTTGGTTGATGTTTTATTGTAGATTGATTTGGGGAATCCCATCTGCTCAGCATGTCTTGGAAATGCAAGTAACCACCAAAACGAGATCGTTGAGTGTGATTCTTGTGGAATTACAGTTCATGAAGGCTGCTACGGTGTTAGTGATAACCTAAGTGTTTCGTCCGCAGGATCGTCCTCGTCTACAGAGCCATGGTTCTGTGACTTGTGCAAAAATGGAGCGAAAGATATTTCGTGCGAGCTTTGCCCTATGAAAGGTAAGTTTTGCTCAACACATAGATGTATAACGCTAAATATTCAAACGAATTTTTGACAATGATTTCTCTAGGAGGACTTTTCAAGGAAACTACAGCTGGTCGATGGGTTCATCTTGTCTGCTCACTTTACACTCCAGGAGTCTCAATTGGCGAAAACGGCCTTCCTAATTTATTTGGGGTTCCGTATGCCAGGTACGGTGCTCACGCTTGCTCAGTTTGTGACGACATACGATATACTCGAACAGGAGTTTGTATAGGATGTGACGCTGGAATGTGTAAAGCTTTTCTGCACGCAACATGGTAAGTTATTATGAAGTTTTTGAGAATTGACGAAATATAACGAATCATTGACTAAACTAATCGTGTATAAATTGCTTGTTCAGTGCTCAAAAACAAGGTCTTCTGTCTGATCCAATCTTGGCGTTTGAAGCAGCTGAAACTGGTGAAGCCGACCCATACTATGCTACATGCAAGCTACACACTAACCGAGAGACTTCAAAAAGACGTGCGAAATCTTACGCCATTCTACAAGAGCAACTCAGAATTAAACAAGAACAGAAGTCACTGGATAATCTAACAGAAGTTGAGCTCAATAACCAACAACGAATCAAGCGAAAATTGGAAAGGATTCGTTTCAAAGTTGCAATAAAACAAGCCCATAATTCCGTAGTACCTCAGCCATTTGGAAGATCTTCAGTTACAAATTCTGGAAGCAGCTTGTTTCGTTCCGATTGTCAATTAGCCAACGAAGAAGATATTAATAATGGTTTCCAGCAGCTTGTACCGTGGTCAGAAGGAGTTAAGAAATCAAGGCTTTTATCGACTTCAGCAGGTTCTGCAAGTAGCTTTGTTCACAAAGCTCACCTCATGGGTCTTTCGATTCCCTCGCTTGAACTTGAAGATAAAAATACCAGGATTGTGTCAAGCGTGAAAAGAAAATGGAATGTACTTCCATCTTTGAGTGTCGAATTTGCTGCCTACTACGCTGACAGGGAGATTCGAATCACAAATTTAAATGACCAATTTGAAAGACTAGAAAAAGACAATGAAGTTCTTAATGATCAGCAATCTCTCTTGCAAACAGATTACGAGTGCTCCTCAATTAATAATGACGCAATGTCAGAGGACACCGAAAGAATTAGAAGAGAGTTATGTGGCATAACCAACGTTATCAAGAGTATTTTGTCTCCTGGCGGAAATAGAAAATTAGTGACTAAGCTAAACTCAATTGTGGGAACCTCTAAAGGAGAGGGAAGAAAGCGTTCGGCAAGTGTTCAGAGTAAAGGTGGTGGAAGAGCCAGTCCTGTTAAAGGGTTTCTAGGAAAGAAAGGGTCAGGGAAGAGAGGTAATAGTAGTCCCACTTGTAGTTTGGAAGGTAATTTTTTGTTTTGTTTTTTATGTTGCGTATGAAATGTTTATTGCTTTGATTTTTTTCTATTCATATTGAACCTTGAATGAAGTTTCTATTTATAAATTCAATGTATGATTGTGTATTAGGTCGATTAGCACTTGCCACTTGTGCAATATGTAAGAAGATTGAAGATCAGCATATGATCACGCGTTGCGATCACTGTAAGCAGCACTACCATTTGAAATGTCTCGATCCACCATTGACAAGAATGCCTAAACGATCAAGGTTGTGTGGATGGTAAGTTTGGCGTCATAGCTGAAGTGTAGTAACATCGACTTCGTTTCTCGATTGTGAAGTTAATTGATAATGATGAATGCAGGATGTGCTCAGATTGTGGTGAAGAAGAACCAGAAGGGGAAGAACCTGAAGTTGACACAGAAGCTCCAAGAACATTAAGAGGTAGAACCAAACTAAGAAAACCAGGAAAATATCGTTTTTCAACGGATTCTAGAGACGGAGAAATCCCCAAGTCTAAATCAGCTCCGTATCCCACTACTCATCAGAATGTATGTGTTTCAAAATCAGTAATACAAATAAGTAACTACATAAACATTTTTAATGAAATTATAAATTGATCGTAGGGCGATCTGAAATCGGTCAAATCTGAATCCCTCTCTCTCCCACCAACTCCGTCCGCCAGTCCTATGCGAGTCAGCATAGGGCCTGCATCTGCAAATGCTAATACTTCAGCTACTGCAAGTAAAGCTACCAAGAAAGGCAAAGTTGGGGTAGCCAAGAAGAGAAGCCCCAAAGCATTAGCGTCAAGTCAAGTCAAGCCCAAAGATGAACCAAAAGAAACCTCGGTGAAAAAGAGAACTCCCAAGCAAAGAAAAAGTCCAAAATCTGCAACAAAACTATCTAATACACCTTTGGCCAGCCCTGCACTTTCACCTCCTGTGCTCAGTCTTCCTGCCTCTCTTTCCGTACCCTCTTGTCCATCGTCAACTGCAAGTATACAGAGTAGTCAGGAACAGCTTAACAATTACAGTGCATTCAGTTTCAACTCTAGCTCATCGCAGAAGCCAATGGTTGCAGCATCTTCAATATCTTTGCTGGAGACGTTGTCATCTGTTGTTGCCCACATTCCGTTACCAGATGGAATCAGTAATAATCATAGTAATGATAAACAGCAGCCCTCCAAGCAAAAACGGCCAAGAAAGCCTAAACAACAGAAAGAACCAAATCCCAAAAAATCTGTGAAGAAAGAGCTCAATTCACGTTTGAGTGAATCTCTTGCAGCTTCTGCTGGTAACTCCTTGAATGCTTCTGTTGACGAGCAATACAAGTTTACAGATTCCTCGCCTGAAAAGAACGAAAGTGTTTTAAAAGGCTACCAATCAAAAAAGTCTGCCAAAAGAAAGATGCCATCTTTATCAAATGAAGTTGAGACTACTCCGAAATCGAAAAAGAAAAAGTTGAATCCGGATGAAGCAGGAAATTCATCTCCAAATAAAACTCCTAAACAAAAACGAGCTTCAAAGTCCAAACAAGTTAAATTGGAACCTGCACCGACTGGAATTTCCGTGTCGGAAGGAATTTTGGAAATAAAATCCGATAACTTGGAGCTATCTAACACTCCTGATGACACTGCGGTGGATAAGAAGGTTCTTAAATCTCCGAAGAAGCCACGTAAGAAAAAAGGGGAAGCTGGAACTGAAGCAACTTCAGAGTCTGCAGCAAACGGGATTGCCAAAAAGTCAAAAGTCTCTAAGAAAAAGAACAAGAAACCATCGCCAGCATCGTTTGGAGGAATGAAACTGGATATCAGCAGTATACTTGATAATGGAGGAAATCCAGATGTGGTTGCTTTGGCTGTAAGTAATTTGACTGGAGCTATGAATGGGGGATTGAGAAAGAAGCCCAAGAAGAAGAAGAGTTCTTTAGAAGAAACTAACGTTTCAATTAAATCAGAAGAAAAGTCAAAACCAAGTTCTAGGAAGCGAAAGCCCAACTCTAAACAACCTGAATCTGGCGAGTCGCAAGATACGAAAACCCTTAACTTATCCGGAGTGAGCGAGTATGAGAACATAATTGAACAAGTTGCAAGAGGTACACCCAATGAGAACAACTCTAGTGTTGTAAATGGCAACATAAATAACCCTGTCTCTACAGCTGGAATTATAATGCAAGGGGTTAGTAGTCACTGATTGTAAGATTTTTTATGTTTAAAATTATAATTAAGTGTAGTTTTCTATTTCCTTCAGGTTGCTCCTAATATGCCTCAATGGCAGAATAAGCTAGAAGGAGATGAAGACAACAGCATCATGAAAGGCCATGCGATGACTAATAGTACTGCAGCTGACAGCCTTGTGACAGTCAATCTGAACGAATTAATTAATTGTACTGAAACGCCTGGAGGAGTAGCACCTGGAGGACAAGCATACACACCAGGGTTCTACTCTTCAGCTCCGATTTCTCCAGTCTCTAATTCAACAACTCTTGTTTCTTCCAATCCTGGATCACTGCTTCACTCAGGCGTTGCTTCTGTATCGTTACCACAAGTCCACAATCCTTTAGCAGGTTCAAGTGGTTCAGGGTCGAACAATAGTGGTGGAAATGGATGGGGACATCAACAAAACTATTCTCCGGTATCTGCTAACCAGAATGTCATTAAACTCCATTACGAATCTGGTTCTCTGGGTCAACAAAATTCAGGCGCTTCCAACTTTAAGCCCCCAGTAGCACCACCGGCCCCTCCTCCAGTTCCAGTGACCTCGCTAACTGCTGCATACAACGGCAAGTGCGCAACATGTAATAAAGAAGATTACAAAAAGTATATGGTGACGTAAGTGAAATATAGCAAATCGAAACTTTCAAACTGAAAGTGTTATCGTCTTGAGTTTTGTAATTCAGTTTACGAATTTTTTGTATTCCAGTTGTGACAAGTGCATTCAGGATTTCCATTTCATGTGCTTAAATCCACCTCTTAAATACTCTCCGCGAAGAAGAGGATATTCTTGGTATTGTGTGAATTGTGACGAGGAGGAAAGTCCGGCTAAAGTAAGTTGAACTCGTTTATGAAATTGAATTCATGTTCTGTATTGTGGTTTACTTCATTATTAATTATTGTCATGTGCTTTAGGAAAACGGACTCCACTCTTGAAAGTAAAAACAATAATACCTTGTTCATGTTGTGATGTTTATCTTTAGTGGGTCATCTAATTGTTACTGATGTCTTTTCCACATTATAGCATCAGAAAGTGTCGGGCTTTGTTTTGAGTGTATTTTAAAGTTTGAAATTACCTGTGTGTAGAAATTGTTGAGCAGTGTAATCAACAAAAATGTATTTTAATTGTTATTCCTTATTAGTCGATTAATATTAGTGGGCTGACGTGGAAATGTTCTTAAAGTCTGTGGTTGTTTGTGATACAAAGAAGGTATATTTCATGTATTCAGGTTATTTATGTATAAGAAAGTGTGTCATTTGTAATGTACACGTATTAAAAATTGTAATTGCAGTATACGCCATAATATTTTGTAAAAAGGTACAAAAATTTTGCATTTTGTGATCGTCTGTTCTTCAAATTCAATAGACAACTAATTTTCAACTTCTAATTTCCAAGTTTATGATTTTCCAGCACAATAATGCATGTTCAAATATGTTTCTATAATGTCTATACAATTAATTGTTTGTATGTAATGCATGTACAGTACTTTTTAACACCAATTAAATATTGTCGAAGAACTTATTGTTAGTTTATTCAAATGACTTCTATTGTTATCGCTAGAGATCTAAATGATAAGTCAAAACGTGTGGGTTCACATTTTCAGTATATTTTTCCTTTCATAACAATTGTACTTATTGGCATTGGAGCAACTTTCTTGTCATCTTTCTGTTTCTGGAATTCGTAATAACTTTGACAAATAAAGTTATGTACACATTGGGAAACTTGATGTATTCAATAGAAAATCACAATTTTTTCGATCATGATCAGTACGTAAAGACAACTTTGAATTTAAAATAGAACACTAATTTAAAAATAGTCCAACGGTTCCAACTCTGCCAGTCAATAAATCATAATGAAAATTGCAATGTTCCCGAATCCGAAACACTGGAATTGTCTGTAATTCTATCACAGTGTATGCTTTTCAGTATGTTTCGAAATTGGACACTCATTTAAACCACAAGCATTATACGTTCCATTTGCACCACAAATCATATTATGCATTTGGTGAGAACATAAGCAGTCGCAAATGGCCCACACACTGAGCTAGATGAGACTATAGTATCGAGGGATTGACAGGTATCACAACATTCTGGTAACATATAATGTATTTTTATTACGAACTACCGAACTGTTTAGGAACATAATACAAGTCTATTTTTGCATTGTATTCGTAGAATAAATTGGTAACATCGATCATAAAAACGAGCTATAAGCATTTAAGATGAGACGACCACATTATTCTCAATAAACCTAGTTTAAAAATGGGTATTAAATTAAAGCATTTGGCAAACAAAATCAATTGGCAAGACACAATCGGTACTTTTATAGGGGTTAAAGCATATTATTCGAATAGATTGTATCAAAGCTTTCAAACTTTCAGTCATTTAAATAATAGAAACTCAATTTCATAGAGCTGAAGACATTAATACAATTCAACACAGAACTACGACAATAAAATTAGTTAACAACACACAATACGCTATTTATAAACCTAAATCAATCATAGTTCATAGTCTTATTTCTGAGATTACACATTTGTATTAAAAGTCTTCACAGTATTTATAGTATCTCCAATACAAACTTGTATTGTATCATACTTATAATGTATAATATTTAATGGTAGTTGAAATAATCTAACTGCTTAATATGTATGTATAACGTAGAACAAGATTTGGTGATTGTTACATTCATTTTGGTTTAGCTTTAACTTTTAACACATAATTAGTCTCCTTAATAACACTGTCGCTTTGCACATCTGAGTTGCTTTTCTATGCATTGCACTGCTTCACTTTTCATGAACTCGATTATGCTGTTTCAAGCCGCTCAACTGCGTAAAACATTTCTGGCAGACCTGGGAGAAATGAAGAAACAAATGTAAATATAACAGACCTCCACCCACATTCTTTCTCTTTCTTTCCAAAATCTAGCAAAATACAAAATTACTTACTGGGCACTTATATGGCTTTTCTCCAGTGTGCGTTCTTATATGTTGAACCAGCCCACTTTTCTGCGTAAATTTTTTCTCACACTCCGGACATTCAAAAGGCTTTTCTCCACTGTGAAGTCGTTCATGCTGCACTAATCCACTTTTCTGCGTAAACCTTTTGTCACAATGAGGACACGGAAACGGTCTATCTCCCGAATGTCTCCGTTCATGTTGAATAAGTCCAGCTTTCTGAGCAAACCTTTTCGGACATTGGTCGCAAGCAAAAGGCCTCAACTCTTCTTCTGATTGTCCTGGAAGTACCCTTAATAACTTTCTCCCTCTTCCACCGCCAGTTCCAGCACTTCCATTTTCAAATACAGCATGATGGTGATGATGATGAGATCCACTTCCTCCCATAACCACCGACCTACTACTACTAATAGTCTCTTGTATCTCTTTCCCATCTTTCTTCCCTTTATTCCTATTATTATTATTCCGTTTCCCCCCAGGTCGTCCCCTTTTCTTGCTTCCTTTAATGACCTCTTGTTCCCTACTCATTAAAGTCCTCTCTGATTCTTCTTCAGTCTCAATCTCCTCCTCATTATTATCAACTCTTCTTACTGTTTGAGTAAATCCCTCCTCATCGTCTTCCGAACTCATCGAACTATTACTGGAACAACTGGAAATACCTCTCTTCACTAACTTCTCAGGCATCATTACCATTCCTCTTCCATCGCTGCCACTTCCACCACCACCCCCCATAACAACTCCTGGAAGCATCAATTGTTGATAAGGGTTCCCATAATATCCTATCGATCCTCCACCACCAATCATATGATGATGATGCTGCTGGTGGTGATGACTCCCCCCACTTGATCCATTAGGAAAACTTGAATGCAGCGTCGATGAAACTCCATTTCCATTACCATTGCTATTACTCAAATTCAACCTAACAAAAATCCAACACTTATATTCAGTTCCTTTCCATCATAACATTATAACATAACATTTTAAACGTCAATGGCTAACTCACCCTCCACCCCCTCCGATAAGAACATTATTCCCCCCCAAGAATCCCGGATGATGATGATGTTCCTGGTGATTCGAAATACTCGAATGATGTAGATGAAGTTGATGATGTTGTTGATGGTGCATTGGATTATTATTATTATTATGCTGATGACTGCCACTGCCACTCGTACTCGTACTTGTACTGCTGCTAGTGCTACTGTTGTTGTTGCTCGTAATTCCACCCGTAGCACTGTGCATTACAAGTTGATGATTCATTTTGTAATAATGAAGTATTGTCGAAGAATTCGAAAGTGTCTCCACCTCCTCCTCCGTGTGGCCTCCTCCTCCTCCACCTCCTCCTCCTCAGAACAACAACACGACCATTCCTACTCCTCCTTCACTCGATCAAGTAGACTTTGTTTACTTCGTCCTCTCCACTCAAACTCACTCCCACAACAAGGGGCAATCCCAGACTCCCACTCTCACTGGTACTTCGTCGAATTTCGACATCGTTCGGTGTCGGTACCTTGGCGAATGCCTAGTGTAACTTGCATTCATTACTAACAACAATAGACAGAGCGTTATGTACATGAATTTCTACGACGGGTAATGCTCATTCTATTAGTTTATTACATTAAGTTTGAAAGGATCAACCCAGTATCTTTACTAAAATAGTATTGAAATACCCTTCCAAATGCTAAGAGAGGGTCTTCATCACACAATTGTTGTAATAATATGCATGTCCATAACTTTCTCTTTCCTTACTAACTATACAAAACTTAAACACTGATTGACGTAAATTCAGCAACCCCCCTTCTGATATTTGAT
>Ga0194135_10001530_pt1 | contig 13828 bp, 11 predicted proteins | sample LitLau_LLRF_2013_FD_134024 | JGI IMG/M metagenome (GOLD analysis project Ga0194135, IMG submission 134024) | Freshwater sediment microbial communities in response to fracking from North America - Little Laurel Run_MetaG_LLRF_2013 (version 2) | ecosystem: Environmental > Aquatic > Freshwater >...
CCGTTGTCGTCTCTTCTCTTCTTTCTTCATCTTATCTTTTTCACTTTTCATTTCATTCAAAAACAAGTAACTGTAATATTTCCTCCGTGCACTTGGTGTTTTCAAAGGAAGTAGTTCTTTCCACTGACTTAATTTGACTTTACTCGGGACACGCATTCCTTCTTGCCTGCCAATTCAAATCCATCCAATTAATTTGGCAAAAATATCTCAAATAAGCGAATAAAACATTATTCCAATGTACTTTGTACTTTAATACCTGTAAACTTCGTGTTCCAACTGAATGTACTTGACTTTTTTCTCTAGCTCAGCATCCCCTTGTGTGATCTGGTGGAGTTCTTGGTCTGTTAAATTCAAGGTGTACTGGACACTGCCGTCATCAATCAACTCGGGCTCTTCTTCTATTGGCTCTTTTTCAGTATCGGATTGCTGATAAGATGACATTCTTCTGCACGGAGAAGACAATAACAAGTGACAAGAAGAAAAACTACTGAAATTCCTGGAACAGTCACTGGAGATTTCCTTTCCCCCTCCAAGATTGTACATTGATGATGTAACCCTCTTAGGTCTCTCTTGAAACTTGGACCATCTCACAATCCCAAGCAGTCTGCTTGAGAGTCTCTTACTTCGGGTCAACATTGCAGGTCAAATAAGGTCCTAGGGTTAAAGTCTTGGGTCGAAGGAGTTTCCTCCGGTTGCAAAGCAAGCAATAACAATTTCGTCGTGTGGAGTTGCGTGTCTGGAAATCTTCCCGCACTTTCTGTTTCACCTCAACTCGTCTCAATCTCACTTCATTGCCACAATGCAAAATACCGAGTTGTTGATCATCGTGAATTTCGCATAAACTTATGAAAGTCGAAAGTCAGGTTTGCGTGACACTGGAATTTTAAAAGATTACACAGATTACGCAATTTACGCACGACTTTTTATTGAAACTTTATAATTATTTATTTGTTTCCAGCAACTTAGAGATTCCAGTGGGTCACAATATTTCAATAATCTAATAGCAAAAATGGGGATTAAAATGGAAGATGTAAAAGACTGCAATAAGTAAAATTATTAACAATGTTGAATAATAATAATCAATATAATAATCGTAGATGCCAAATCCTAATTTTGTAATAGGAAGTACAATTACAACTTTTCAAAGTTTTTGTACAAAATCTTCCGCTTTGATACTTAGTCAAATACAATATATTCATTCACAAGCTGAAAGGAAGGAGTAGATCGATAGTAATATTTCATTTCATAAGCTATTATGTATGTAATATGTAATAACATGTATGAATTTCAACAAGCTGCAATATATTTTAAGTTGAATATAAGAACAACCTTAGGTCATATTAAGTAAGATCATTGACGTAGATTTGCTGCCATTCTTGTGTTATTAGTCATGTATAACTGGTCTATTCCATAACGCTGATGCATTTATATATTTATGGACATAAATTATTCTGGAACTCTGTTTTGTTCTTATTACTTACTGCACAGCTGCACTCTCATGTATATATTTTTTTAAATTACAAAAACCAAAATAACTTTTATATAATAACTTAATAAACCTTGGCAAGTTTCATTTATAATAATTCACTCTTACAAAGCTGAAATTCTTTTGACACACCGGTTTTCAAGACTTATGAATTAAAACATTATTTAAATTTAAAAAATCATATTTTCTATGTAAAATCTCAACTTATAAAACATCCATTTAGAGAATACAGAATCGTAACCCCAGCTTTAAAAAATCAAACTTAAAAGACTACCTACCACAAAATATATATTATGATGTTAAGAAAGACAACTCAACAGAGAGCATATAATAAGCAGTTCTGCTGTACAATTAAAATGTGTCGTATTTTTATATATCATATCATATCTTATAATTGTTGCAATGGAGCTGCAGTATTTGGAATGCGCAACTATAATTTCAACGCAAAGTCTTTATGAGCACAATAAGCAGTTCTATACTTACATAACTTATCTTCGACTCTAAAGATACATTTAAATAGCAACATCACGCTGCTTGGACATGATAAGTTTCTAAACTAGCGTTGTGAGACTTAAGGCATATACTCTTGCACTTGAACTTAAACAACCACCACCTGCTATAAAGTATTTTTCAGTAAGTATTTAACTCTGGACTCGTGTGTAGATTTTTATGTCCTACCGTTTAGTATAGTTTGTTTGCTACCAGATATAGACTTGTTTAAAGCTGCGTTCGTTCACATTGCTCATAATTTTCAAGTACTACAATTCACCGCTAGTTCAAGTTACCACTCTTTCACAAGAATTTGAGCAAAATCTCTCACTCATATCATCCAATCTCTAGCTCTATTCCAATTTTTTAACTTTAATATTAGGCAACTATTGCGGGGAAAATATCTTTCGGATTGTATACTTGATTACATATCAAGAAGCTGATTTAACTTTGATCCAATGGTAGTTTTCATTTTAGTAAAGCTGTGTAATAAAAACGGAATTAAGTGAAATAAAAGCACATTGGGTCTTATCTAATTCTCCAACAAATCTCTACGCACTCAAAACTCGTCACAGAATTACAATACACCGATGTAATTAATGGCTCTTGATTTCTGACCCTCATACAACAATGTCAATAAAAGTCTAATAATTTCTTAACAACTAATAAGCGAGACATTATCCGTGCACACATCCGCCATTCTATATAACTTTATGATTGAAAACTGATTAATAGTCTGTTAGACGGCTGAAAAACTTGTGGAGTCAAAAAAGAGCTACTGTGTTGTTTGCTGTTGAATTTCAATTTTTTCCACAGTCATCTCAGGGTTCATAGCAGCTGCTTCTTGGATAGCTTCCGCGAGAGCCTTATCATGATCAATCGGGTCACCATCTGATTGAATTGTTATTTTCTGCTCTACTCGGGTCTCAACAACTCCGTCCTTTTCGGTTTTGTACTGTAAATTCAAAATACGCAGTTTTAATACAAAAATTACACACAATAGTAGGAAATAATGGAAAACGGAAAAGCGAACTACGATGAAATATGCTACTTAGATGGCAGGTTCTTTACCGTAACAGTTTCCACAGTTCGAACTTTAGAGCTGACAGTTTGTGAACTAACGATTTCTCCAGTTGCAACGTAAGACCCGTCTTCCGACTGCATTGCAACCTACACATAATTTTAGATTCATAAATTATTGTTAACCTAACTATAATCACAGGGTACAATTCAGGTTCACTTACCTTTCTAGTCTCAGTTTGCACAACAGGTACATGAGTTGTTGGTTGGGCTTGAGAACTGGAAACTACACTCATGGGATCATACTTCACGCTTTCAGTTTTGACGATTGGTGGTTCTCCGCTGCCAGATATTGCAACTACGCCCTATAAAAAAGACAATTGATTTATGATACATGTTTTCACTCATCTATACCCAATTTGAAAGAAGAATGTGAAGTTATAGTTCCAGACAACAAACCAGAGTAACACGCGTAATAGGTAAGAAAGCGGATAATAGCAAATTTCACAAAATTAGCTAATATCGGAGATAAGATCACAGACAGGAGAAGTACAGAATTTAAAAGACTCAAATGATAAGACAACAGTATCTGTCGACACGGAGATTTTAAGTTACCCTAGAGGATACCGGATCAACTAGTGTTCCAGCTTCTTCGTCACTGTCCGTACTACCTCGTCTAAAATTTGCTGGATGCAAATCAATCTATACGTGCCAAGCAATCCAACTCAATGTTAACACAACAAGTACGAGTAATTATGTCAATATTTCCGTCATGAAGTATCACTCAGACTGGAACTAGTTCAAAAAATAGTTTTGTGTATTAGCATTTTTTACTTACGCCAGGCTCAGACGTGACGACAGTAGCTGTAGCTCTTACTTCTTGCGTCACAACCGTTTGTTCAGTTCGATTAGCATGCGTTGACGTAGTATGAGTAAACGTCTTCTCCTCGATCTACATAAAAACCACGATGTATAGGATTAAACAAAGCACATTTCATATTGAGACAAAGTTTATTTGTTCCATAGAGTTAGAGTAAGAACAAAGCATTTCGGAGTGACTAATTTTAACTTAATAGGGAGTAATTGTTAAAGCGTTCTAGCCAGTAGAATCGCTTACAGCGTATTATTACCTGACTGGTAGTGGCATTCTTTTCTTTATCCTCCACAGATGTAGCCATACGTGTTGTGACCTTAGTAGCTTTAATATGCGGGGCACTACTATCACCAGATCCTTCTTGAGCGTCAGCCTAATAAATTAAGCAATTACATGCATACTCAACTTAATCAAAACTTAATGAACTATGTCAGATATTTAATGGCGTTTTCAAAATAGCTAAAAGTATCGCCCACTTTAGCATTCTAAAGATACACTAATTATGTACCGTATTGCAGGCTACAAAATATAGGCTTTCTGGAGAATGCATTGGCATTTGGAATCATGCTTAAGGACAAATAATTCTTCGTGTTGTAATTTTAAAACTTAAATACAAATTAAACTTTCAAACCTCTTTGGATGTTGTAGACACTGTGACCATACCACTTCCTCCTGGAGTCAAATCCTCCACTCTTTCATGCTTATCATGTCTAACCCCTTCTTTATCTTTCACAACAGTTTGTTTCGTTGTGGTTTTCACTATTTTTGGAGCTGAAGATATTGCTCCTTTGTTTTCGAACATCAATCCTTTTCCACTTCCTTTTTTTCCTTTTCGTCTACTACTAGATTTTCGCATCCCAGTTGGATCCTGAAGTTCTGCGGTTTCAGGCACTTTATTTTCTGTATAATCTTCACTTGATGAGCTATGCAAGCTGTCATCCTCAGAGGCACTTTGCTCAGCTGAATCTGAGCGAACTCTCTTCTGATGAACGGTTGAAGAAATTTTTGTCATTTCAGACGTTTCCAGTTGTGAGTGAATGGTACCAGGATGGGTTATCATGGACTCAGATCCAGGATACGGACGAGATGGGGGAGTAGAATATGAAAAATTATCACCATCTTGTCTGCCCGGAATTCCTTCTCGAAATCCGTTTCCACTAGCCATTGGAGTTGAGGTTGACAGAGGCTGGTCCTGGAAGCTTCTATTTTGATAACCTAGAGCAGCTCTATCTCCACTTACGGGTATTGGAGACACTGGCTTATTCAAAAAGCTTGTAGTGTACCCGGGCTGCGAAAATATCGAAGACAATCCACCTCTCATGCCTGGCGGGGGACTTCGGCTCGTTTCAGCCGGATTGTAGCTTGAGGATGGACTACCTGGCTGTTCATACTTAGAGCTAGGGCTACTGCTAAGGATGCCATCAATGTAGCTGCGTTGTGTTGGAGAGGTGGGGCTCCTGCTGATAATTGGCACTGGACTTCTCTGAACATCGAAAGGACGACTATAAGGCACTGGGCTTCTGTTAAGTACAGGACTTTTCGGAGGAAGACTTCCTGCAGTTGGCGAAGGACTGCTTGCACTCCACGGCCGTGGGGTATACAGATGAGTTGGAGAAGGAGTCTTTCTCTGAACTTGTAGGTACGGAAATTCAGCTGTTGCACTACTGCTTAGCATTTTGTTATCATTCCCAAACTGTTCTTCATCAAAAGCTTTGTCTTTTTCTGGGGTTGTCACAGGCGTACCGACGGGAGTTCGTGGTCTTGGAGTAGGATATACAATTTCTCCAATACTCCTTTCTTGTTGAGACATATCGCCCCCACCTAATGCCATGTCTTGCATAGCTTTATTTCTTCTTTCTGCAGTTTCACGTACTTTCTCTTGATCTCCAGGAGCGTAATTGAACGCAAAACCTTTCTGGCGGTGCGATCTTCCGGGAGATTTATCATATGTTTCAGGGCTCGATAGCTGATCATTTTCATCTCTTCCCTCGTAAGTGAAGGCAGGACCAGTGACACCCGGAATTTTGCCTTTATGCTTCTTCTTTAAATCATCTGGACGATCGTCATATTCATACTCTTTAGTGTACTCTGCGCTACCTGGTGACCCGAGAGATCTATCTTGAGCATTTGTAGAAGGAGAGCTGAGAGGACTCGTGGAGGAAGTTTGGTCTCCAGATGTTGGCGAAGACACTGGCCGATCAGATGCATTGCCGTTCACAGTTCCTTTATTACCAAAGAAGCTGCCAAAGAAGCCACCAGACTACAAAATAAAAAATAGCACGTGCAAAAATGAACAAAAGTAAACGAAAAACGTTACATAAATAGTGTCATAAAAATAATGACATGTCTTGTGCGACTTGTCGTGCATCGAGCTACTTGAATCATCAAATCCAAGCATCTAATATACACGTGCATCATACTTGTACAAGGTAACAAACGATAACTGAATTTGATGGTTGACGCTGGCGTAAAACATACTGCCAGACATGTGCATCTACAAATCAACGCGCTTGTACATGATCACGGTAGACGATCGGACTACAGGATTTGCATAGTTAAGTTGCTGTAATTCATGAAAGCTTTTTCTAACCTTTTGTTTATTCTTTGATGGCGATTCTACGCTGCCATTCTGTTCCTCAGTAAGGGCAACAGCTTCTTTTCCTTTCTTGCGCTTATCCTTTTTGGGAGGTTCCGTAGGCACGCTGGGTAAAACGTACTCTACACTTCCACTTTCCCCGGGATGCAGCGGTTTTTCTTTCTTTTCTTTGGTGAAAGTTAATGGTGGAAGGACTGCAATGCCTCCGATAGGTGGTTTGTTCTAGAAATATATTTGTAAATTAAAATGCATTTAAATCACGAAATTATGTAAATCATCGTAATTTTAAAACCACAATATCGCAATTACGGCCATTCCCATTCAAATTCAAAGTACAACTTAACAATAAAAAGATTCTTGATTTTCATAAAGCTATTCACTTTAAATGTTTTGCCAAATAAGTATCAGCGAAAACCGCCTGTAGAGTAGAGCTAAGAAAGTCGCTAAATTGTAATCAGTTGTTTAATTCACCTGTACTCATCGAATATGCGTTTTGAAATACAAATGATATTCATTTGCAATCAAGATAGGAAGGCTACAAAGCAGAAAATAAAGTAAAAAATGTTATTCAAACAGCTGCCTCGCCACTGTCACTAATACAAAAATACCTGGGCAAACACTAAAACAGGAAGTATTTTCATATTCATACAAAGCAAATTCCATTCACTTCACATGCTCCACACATCGTAATTAATTCAGCTGTAGTCGTAATTTACGAAAACAGTGAAATGCAACTACACAGTTACATAACTACACAACTATGCATAAAGAAGTATAGCTTCCTCCTTCAAAAACACTGTACAGGAAATGACGAATTCACAGGAAAAGACGAACTTCTTCGTAAAAAAAATTCGGGCTTCAAATGGCAATGCCACCAGACGAACATCATTAAAATTTAGGTTCGATTAAAATACCTGGAAGTACATTGATGCATCTACACAAATGGAATTTCTTGTACGAAAAGCTAACGCTACTGTACATGAACTGTTCGTAGAAGACTCGTTGTTGGCAATAATGAAGGAGGAGACTACAACTCCTTCTTGGTTCACTACAGGCTTGGTAGTGATTTTGAAATCATCGTGAACACCATTCAGATAAGCGAAGAGGTTGGAGGAAGCTAGGTCAGGCAAAGAGCGTACCTTCGCCTTCACTTGCTTCCTCTTTTCATCGCTCGACGTTGCTGTTTCTGTTGATGGTCCTTGCAGAAACTCATCCAAAGAATCCCCATCTTTTGTGTCGTATTCTCCTTCATCAGAACTACTAGTCGAACCCTCCAGTGAACCCAACTGAATACCATTTACACAGACGCCCCAAAGACCACAATTAGGCAATTAGTTACATATTGTTAACCACCAGTAATACTTGAAACGTTAAGTGTTTAAAAGCCTACTATATTCGAATTCAACATAAAACCACATAAATAGTCTTTTGTCATTTTTTTTAAATAATAAAAGCTTAGGTAATTATCAATAATGTAAATCAAAAAATGTTTACATAATGGACATGACATTTCTTGAGAACAGGTGTCAGGAAGATACATCTTTAACTAATATGAAACCAAAACGTAACGTAACTCTTCTAAAGAGCAATGTCAAGATGGTGGCAGTAAAACCGTTTCTAATATAACAGTATTAGGCAACTAACTACTGAGGCGATCATTGGAAAATGCAGTGGCAAGGATGGCCTATCAATTAAATAAAGTAAAATAACTTACGTACACGGTTCAACATAATAAACAAATACCTACTCAACAAGTTGCTCAGCCGGAATGTTAGATGAATCGAACCATTCATAAAAACTAATGCAGCCTGATATAAACATTTAGTTGCATGTATTAAACAAAGAGTAATGTTAAATTACGTGATTATAATTCTTGTTGGAATAAAACCGCCATTTTGTTATAATATGTGATTTTGTAGCGTAAAAATAATAGCTTCAAACTCACCGTTCGTTTATCTTTGAGATCTTTAGATGGGCTGGAGTCAGGTGGAATCTGCTCAGGAGGAAGCGTATGGCGCTTGTTAGCTTCATCCATTATATTATCCAGTGAACCGTGTCTTCCAAAACCTAATCCAAGAAGATCAAGGTATGACACTGGTTACTAACAAAATCTCTACAATAAAGTTGTGCCACTAAAAAAACAGATAATGTTTACCTTCCATACTCCTCGATCCGGGTACTGTTATATTTCGGCCACTTAAACTTCTCTCGAACCTAGGAGGAGCTCTCTCGATAGTGGCATTTTTCGTTTCGTAAAAAGTACGTCCTGAATACCGAAACTTGGAGCCAAATCGAGGGAAAAATCCAGACTTCACCGGAGGCTCTGGAGCCATCAATCTAATTGATAAAAAAACAATGTTAATCGTCCGTTGTATCTATTTTCACATATTCGACACTAAAATATTAGAAGTGTCCTTAAAAAAGTACCTAAAGAACGTGTGATGCTCAACGCATGTTTTCCAGCAAAGTTTTGCACTTCTTCTGTTCGGAAGCTTAAACACTACAGTTGGCTCATACTGCTCGAACTCTCCTGGCCTAACTTTGATGTAAAAGTACTGCCTTTTATAAGATATCTTTAAAATCTTGGGCCACGCAAATCGATTTATTCTTAATCTGTAATCAAAATCATCTTCAGCATCACCAATTCAGATATAGCTCAGGTGTTACATGCTAACCTGTCTCTGTAGACTGTCAAGCCAGTTGAACAGACGCCTAATTTAATGTCAAGACCTTCAGAATCTTTAGCAGGATGAAGACTAACTCCATACATAGCTAGTTTCTTGGCATTTTCCAAATAATTTAACTCGGCTTCTGCAGGAGTTTGTCCTCTACACATTTATAAGATATAAAACATGATTAACTGATTCTTTCCTATTTAAATCTTCTATTCTATTTTTCACGAATGACTTACTTATGAGTTCTATGTAACTCCATGACCTTTGTTTCTAGCTCAGGAGTTTGATCGGGCGCAAACTTGAATTCCCGGAGGTATGTTGTTCCATGTCCATCTGGGTCGTAATCTCCGACTTCCGATTGGACAAGAAATGAGCCCAACAATGCATGAGTGACAAAAGAGCACGGTAATCTACGAAATTAAGTTTCACAGGAGTTGTAGTTCAATTTGTTATAGTTAAACTGTAAATCATTTACTCTTCATTCGCTACCTTTCATTCAAGATGTCATTTCGAACTTGAAGGCAAAGCTGATACCGAGTAATATCTTCATGCAACTGAGATGGCTCAGGAGGGTAGAATTTGACTTGAAAATTAAACGTCCATGGGTCATCTAAAAGAACAACGATGTTAAGAAAAACCATTGAACAGACTTACAAACACTTGAGAATTTATCACGTGCAATTCATAATGCAAAATATAATTGCGTTGCATAATTTGATAGTATCTTACTTTTCATCTGTTTTGAAATTCTTTTGTCACTTTCCACCCAAACAATGTATCCCTGTCGATCGACATAATTGAGTCCAAAGTAGTCTTTTTCTAAAAGATCTATGTGTCCACAAACTTTATCCAACAAATCTTGACCCTTGGCTTTCCTCTGAAAATTAACACATCCATAGAGCATTAGAAATTAAGACGCACAAATACACTGCACGTGGCATACCGAAAATTACCAGAATTTAAGTTATCTAGTTATCTATTCTGTCCAAGTCATTGTCATAATTTATTTTGAGGGTATTAGAAGAAAAAAGCTTGGACTGTAAGTAATTCTTGTCATTATCCATCATAGTTTAGTTATGTTATGACGATTGTTAAGTGGGACTTGACGACATCAGCATCGGAAAAAGAAACTTTTCTTCTTTACCCAATCATGTTAAACTAAAACATTAAAACAACTAAAGGGCAAATAGCGGTACCAGCATTAAACAGAGTCTGTTTGAAAAACTGAAATAATACTAGGACATTTGGAGAAAGTTTTCGTGAAGAAATGGAAGAACTAATATCCTAAGCCTTGTTAGTGGGTGATTTAAGAAGAGATTGTTCTAAGGACTAAATGGCAGAGTGATTTCCAGTTGTAAATTGAAGCTCTAAAACATTCACTGGGCGTGAGTTCTGGAGCTCGTTTCAGCAATAGAGAAAGTGAAAGCAGGAGGCGGACACAAAGGAAAGGAAAGTTATCACGATGATAGAAACTTTCAACGCATGGGATTTTCCCATGCCCCATTCCAAACCTCCTGATACCTGAATGCCTATCCACCCAGTTTAGATCAATACTTAACGAAATCTGCTAGCTCTGTCCTACATACCATTCTCTACTTGAGGTAATCTACATCCGAAAAACTACACGCAAAGAGGGTATTGGGGATAGGACTACTTCCAGAGCCGTTTCTTTCATAATATCTTAACATGCAACTCTACTAAACTATAATATCTGGCCGCATTAACCCTCATTTCTTTCACATTGCTTTTACATCTTCACAAAACAAATGCAAGGAAAATTGAATATTATTGTAATCCCAGAGACGTAACTACTATCGTACTTTCTACATCTAAACGCACTTAAAATTGCGGTTTTTATTATGTTCATGAAAAACTTATCTCAATATCAACGACCTCAATAACATGTGATTAATGTCAGCATAACCTAGCTGGATTTGAACTATTTGCACTAGTGACATTTACTTATATATAGTGTACTACTGCGACAGGTCAGAATGATCAAAATACAACACAGCTTCTAACTCCGAAACAAAACTGACAGTCCCGAAGTCCTTCTATGAAGTTTCCTGAAAAAATTACTTACTGAGAAGCTTTATTTTGGTTATTTACGTCTTTAGGTTGTATATTATTTAAATTATTCAAACAAGAATAAATATATAGTACTTCACTACTGTAATTAAAAAAATATTTTGTAATACCTCCAGTTGGCAATCCCAATCAGTCCCATCAAGTAATCGAACTTTAGCCGATGTTAGCTTTCCTTTGGGTCGTTTTGAAGACCCATTAATGTTTGGAGAATCAGGGTAAGATCCATTCTCTCTACCACCTTTGGGAGATGAAGGGGCCACATTTTCTTTTCCTTTAGCTTCTGGCATCGTACTGCTTAGCAGGAGAAGGTTGGTCCTTTTTCGGAGGTTTAACTATCTGTTTTCTTGCACTGCTTAGATTTCTTCAAAAAAGAAAGGCAGTTTCAATCCTGGCAAAACCTTCGTTGGGAGCAGCATTCGTTGTTAACGTGTCTTCTTCAGTATCTTCAGTAAGTAGTTGTTGAAGTCAATTTGCCCTTGTGTATTCAGCCTACTGTCAACCAAGTCTTGTGCATTTTTCAGGTATATTGTGCATGTTCTTCTTGTTTCTTCGAAACCAAAATACCTGCAAAGTGAAGGAAACCAAACTCAACAACACATTTAATTTTGAACAGACGTTGCAAAAGGCTTTTAAGCACTTATCTTAATCTTAAACACCGGGACATGAACATGAAAAATGTTCCTAAACATAGTGAACCAATGCACCTCTTGTAATGAGTAGTAACACATGGAATTTCAACATAATCCTTTCACCCATAGCCCAAATCCGTTCCAGACCACTCAGATCTTGAGACAAAAAAATGTGAGGCTTGGCGCTATGATAATTCTGTCACTGTTGACTATACGAAATTGTGAATTTATGAGCTGTAGGGCAAAGGATGTTGGGGATTGCCATTGATCAATATTTGAGTTGAGTTCATGCAGTTAATACTAGGCAAGGGGATCAGAAACTAAAAGTATTACATTGTAATTAAGATAAAAGTGTCTTATTATAAATATTTAATCACACATCATACTGATTTCATATAGTAGATGCGATCTACCCAATTCAATTCGGATGCTCCAAAATTAGGATTCCTAACAACGGTCAAATTAGTTTGCTTATGGAGTTCCCATCTACCCAATTCCCAGCCTGCGGCTGGAATTGAATTGGGTAGATCGCATCTACTAGATTTCATATTCATATAGCATGATTTTTAAGTTTCCAGTTAAATCATAAATGGATTTCTTGCAACTGCGACTAAGCGAATTTGTACATTGCTTTTACAAGTTCATAGATAATGAATCGATGAATATGATTATCATTGATCCTGAAACCCCCAGATTTAGTACTTTTCAATACACCATGGCTTTGCCTAATTATTATAATATTTAATATTTAACATGATTTGCTTGGAACAGTTTATAAAGTTGTGTCTTGTGTGTACAGTACTTGTGGCTGTGGCTGCAAGTGAAACGTGAATGTGATCTCATATCTACACTCCCTTGTCACCGATGGTTTATATGCATTAAATGAAGTCTCATGAACTCACTAGACTTCAAAATAATAATTCTCGCTTTCATTCGTTCAATGAATCCAATTAAGGTCGACATAATATAATTGGCCTGTTAACAAAATAAATCACGATAGCTTTTTCTACTTTAAAAAATTGCACTACACAGCTTAGCCCTGCCTGGTGTGTTCATCATTTACCATTTCGGAGTTTAGTGCAATGCAATATGCAATCTAGTGACACAACTTCACCCAATGTAATAGTTTGTCTTTGCCCATGCTTTATGGTCGAATTCTGTGCTACTGAAAAGATGAGTACGATATAAAATGCTTGAATGAACGAATTAAAATATTAAACACTATTATCCTTAAGTTAAGAAACCAACTACTCAAAAGATGACAAGGTTTTTTCATTTGTTTCTTTCACCGTACATATTATTTTGCACAATCTGAATTGAACTGAATTATATTGGATTTGCACAGCTATTTCAGTCATTTACTTAAGGATGTAATCTTTGATATCCAGTATACAAAAAAATAAGCATTTAAAGTACAATATACTCAAATGTTCCTGAATCCCAGCTAACTACTAATATAATATCTTTTAGAATCCCTATCCTATTCTTATTCATTCAGCTTTGAGTTTAGTTTTGAGACACTCAGAGATAAAACCTTCATGTGTGATCCACCTTTAACTTTTAAGTATAATAAAAATTTTGACCTATCATCATTCCAGTAACTGACTCCTTGTATGATCAGACTCATGCCCTATTCTTTAAATAAACAGGAAGCTGCTGCTAGGATAAGCCAGCCACGTTTTACTATTTTAATTAAACGTTAAACAAACTTCGCGTATGATGGAGGATAGAAGTAACTTAACAGCCGAAATTGAAATGACTCATTTTCAACCTTGTTATTATTGAACGCTCGCTCACGCACGCACCTTATTAGATGTATTAATCTAGCCAAACTGCAAACTGATGACTGGAAAATGATACAATATAGAAGCTAAAAGGCTATGCTCGGACTGATATCGGAGTAACAGACGAGAAATAAATTGCAAATTGCACCAGTACTCGCAGAATTGTCAGTTCAGCATTAAAGTTTCA
>Ga0194135_10001531_pt1 | contig 13824 bp, 2 predicted proteins | sample LitLau_LLRF_2013_FD_134024 | JGI IMG/M metagenome (GOLD analysis project Ga0194135, IMG submission 134024) | Freshwater sediment microbial communities in response to fracking from North America - Little Laurel Run_MetaG_LLRF_2013 (version 2) | ecosystem: Environmental > Aquatic > Freshwater >...
TCATCGTACTACCTTGTCAACTCATTTCATTCGTGACCTCGTTTCGGGTTCCAGTGATCGTAAAATTACGATCAACTCTTCGCCTTACAGGTAAGGCTCGGTTAATCTTCAATTTTCAACCATGTTGCATTATTGACTGACAATTAGTAATGTAACAATTGCCAGATTGCCAGATTCGAGATTTCTGCAATTGTTATTAATTCATAATCCAGAGGCTCTGCAGCTCTAGGATGGATAAGTTAGTCCTACTTCGGTATTGCATGAGATGTGAAATCCCTAATTCTCATTTACTTTGATCCGATTGTGGTAATCATGTTACGAAAGTCATCTCACATACTAGCAGCTAGTAAATACAGTCAAAAGGTCAGTCATTGATTATTGATCAATATATCTTGAGTTATGGCTTGTGAGTATTGCCCGTACAGCGATTTATTACCATTAGATTAATCGAAATAGACAATGCAGATTTGATTCCCTGCTCAAACAAAAACTTTTTGGGTAGTGAAAACAAAATGTTATGAATGAATATAACGTGGATTTGACTTATAAATTAGATCGGAATAAATTTACATTAGCATAATAATTCTGATTAGTTCTAATACACACTGAAGTATGATGATACTTCCTAATGATAATGTTGCTAACAAAAATTGAACTCATTTCAGTGGTTAATTACATTGAGCAAGAACAAAGAAGCAGAACTGCAATAAGTTTTAAAGTTTTGCAAGAGCTTATAGCCAATCAACTCGATGAGGAAATCAAACGGCTTCTTCATGCACAAGGGGCACGTGGCACGTATAAAGCTTTAGGGGAGAATTTGTCTAAAAATTTGATTTAAGGTTGGTTGCTGAGTCTGAATTTCTTCCGCTGAATTCTGGATGAATGGTGATTTTAGAGTTGAGTGACTTGAGAAGTAGACTTATAATAAATTGAGATGGAAAGGAGAAAGACAGGAGTAGGTTGGAAAGGAAAGGATTAAGGATGAGCTGAGATCTCACTATCCCAGCTGTACATCATATGCATCCACCATCTCTTTCCCTGTTATTATTCTATCTCTACACGCATAAGTACCTTTCTGGGTGAGAAGCAAATATTTCTCATCTTTCAAGTCTTAACTATCTAACAATGGGTTATCATCAGGGAGCTCCTTCTAATCCCAAGCCCAACTTGCCTCACCTCTAACTCTGATGTGAAATAAGGAAAATTGAGGTGAGCAGTAGATCCCAGATAAAAGTGTTGAATTTAAAATAAACAGTTATTTTGGAAGATTAAGTGAGAACTGTGAATACACAGGTATATCCTTTTGAAGACGCAAAAATTGTGAATCTATATATATTCATCAGGCGAAATGAATCATCACTAGCAGTACTTTAATGCTTTACGTATTCACAATATGTGGACCCAGTTTATTACTTGCTCTAAGGTCGCTCTAAAAATGTAATAATGCATGAAGTTCTCGGTAAATTGGTTGAAATAGGAAAAACCTTCAATTCATCTTTTATGAATATCCTTCATATCCTTCCTACAGGAAGGTCTGAGAGTTTCCTTATCATTTAATCCGCGTTTCACCAGATCCTTACGAATAACTAGCTTTCCCACACACCATTATTAATTGCACTCAAAATCAGACTGTTAGTTAAACGACTGGTCCTTGTACATAATCAATCATCTTGATGTTAATTCACTTACTTGCTATTAGTCATGGAAATTTCTAGCATATCAGATTGCCCGAAATGTATACCCTCTCATTGCCGTAGGCACCATTACTCTTTTAACTCGAAATTACTGAGGTGTCAAACAGAAATATCGTGCCACGTAATATCAGAACTCGGCTTTCAATGTTAGTCTTTGAGTAATGTCCACACAATTTGAACTGACGCAAGAAACAATACGCAAAATTACAGTCCTGTAGATGCACAGGTATATTGTAAGTAAAAGTATTTCCCTGATTGTGCGCGCTATCAAACAACGCGTGGTGCGTAAATGATTGTTAGTTATTCTGCAATATTGGATAATTTTTACATTTTAAGTTTTGGGGACTTTGTAAACTTTACTTTTCAGTTTTAAGGCAAAAATAAAACCTCTTTCTTGTTGGTAACTTTGATCATTAGTGAACTATTTACTAATTCACGTTTGTTGTTAAGACTTTCTTTCTCAGCAGGATCCGTGTAACTTTATCATTTCAAATTGCGAAAGGTTGCAAATTGGTTCATAAATAAATAAGCCTGATTTCTATTGACGAAATTCTGGATAAAACAAAAGTGTCAATAGGTGTCATTCATTCCATTCCGCTCAGGTATCAGCATATGTATACATGTTCCTGTGAAGGTGTGCAAAACGTAATCATTTCTTGGCAAAATAGATAGAAGTTACTTCACCGAAAACAAACTTAATCTGGGCAACATGTAATATTTAGAGGGACTCCTTTAGTAAAAATCTTGAAAGTAGATCAGAGGGACGACTCGAAAAATAATTTATGAGTCTAAAAGTGCTTCTTTCTTTCATTGAGTAAAGTTTTTATACTCTCAATATCCAATTTTCAGATCTTCTTACTCAAATCAAGTCTGACGGTGCTCCGTTTCCAAGTAGCAAAAAGAAAGCATACAAGCAAATGCACGAGAAAGTCTTTCCATCCATCATCATCAGCAGCAGGTTGTTTTCAGAATTGGATTGGTCCATTTCACATCTTTGAGAAAGCTCGACGTGTGATAACTCGCATGCAGGTTGCGTGTAGGTACCTCTGAGAGCATGTTTGTGTCTCTGCATGTATTATTCTCTATTCCACTTATGCACGCTGAGGCGAAATTGAGTTTGTGTCACAAAAACATTTTCATTTTATCTTTAGCTTGAGAGTTGTCACCTTTCGTAACGAAATTAAATGGCGCATATAGGTCCTTCGAGCTTAATCGTAAGGATCACATAAGATTTGGTAATAATTCTTGTTTTTTATTCAAATCAATATCTGAAGTGATTCCAGCTATCAGGGCTTTTGCGCGGATCGTTAAACACTAACTAATAATTTACTATAAAAACAAGTATTAATTGACAAGTGGTATTTATATAGTGGTATTCTAACACTTGTGAAAGTAATTTCCGGAAAAAACAATCTTGCAAGGACCTGGAAATATATTTAGTAAAAATTGGTTGAAGCAGAAATCTATTCAGAGTTTCAAGTGTTCCACCGATCCAGTAAGCTTAAAAAGAAATTATTGAAGCATAATAGCTATAGGTATTAATTAGGTAATGAAACTATATTTCCTCGATTATTTTCAATACGTATATGAATTTATGTATTTACCAAATTAATGATTGACACACTCATCAGTTTTTAAACTTCAATTGTCAACACCTGTTCCCACACCTAGACCTCTTGATTGAGCATTAATGCGTGAGGAAATGTTCTACTTGAAATAAACCTTGAGACTTGAGACCGATAAAATATTTAATAACACTGCTATATTTACTGCGGACTCTACGTGGTAGTAGTTTGTGTGGTAAAATCGGTCTTCAAAGCCTCGAAGTGGAAGTTAAGAGGCTGCACAGTAAATGTTTAATAAGTCCAACTGCCAAATAGCTATCTTATGAAATTGTGATACAAAAGACTTCGAGAAAAAGAGTCTTATTTGGACATACAAGTATGTCATAGTAGGGGAGCCTTCAAAGATTTTTCTTGTTAGAATTTAATCGACTGGTGAGTGCGCTTCTAATTAATTTCTTGCTTAGGAATTACGGTCTGGACAAGAGCATTAAGATCACAAGCTTTACATCAGTCTACCTCGAAGCACTAAAGTCTGTTAAGGAGCTTGTAGCCTCATTACTATTTCACATGCATAGTACTCTCCATAGCATTAGTACATAGACTCGCGTAATCCGCTTGCGGTGGAGTAGAGTTAATCTTCTTGTAAAATTGGCTTTACTCAGAAGAGGAAATGTCCGACTGATTTCTGTAAAAGAACGCATTCGTATGAAATGATGACATTTACTTCGTACTTTTTACTCCCACTCCAAACTAGTAAGTTATGATGACATTTCCTGTATTGCGAGAGTCTTTGCATATATATATCCAGTTCAAAAGTTAATTTTCATCTTCTAATCCGGTCTTTTGTGATGCGCATACTGAGTGGTGAAGTTTTATCTCTTGTTTTCATGGTCAAAACGATCTCACTCCGAGCCAGCGCTTTTATGCAAATATTTACTCGTATTACGTGAAATGCATTTGATAAAAGACTGAGAAGCTGAAGTGAAAGCAGAAGCCCTTTTGCTGCCTTGAATTTTGGAAATCCCTAGTAGCAAGTGCTTTTAAACTAACGAAGTTAGAACTTATTTGTATATTGTAATTAATTAATTGCTGAAAATGTAGACAAGCAACTGTAAAACTGATCGTAGCAGGCTATGCATACTTCACAAGTTTATAATTTCATAATTTCCTGGTATACGCGAGGCGCCTCAAAAGAATGATGTTGGAACTAATTGGTGCTAATTCAATGGAATCATAAACAGGAAAAGGAAGTACAAAATTTAAATGGGGGAGTTATACTGAAAGACCGGACTACGTCGTAGTGTACATGCACATCTTATCTTCATACATTCCTGAATATTTTGCGCTAGGTATGGTAAAACCAAAGTGACAATAATTATACAGTTTATGTAGTTCTCTGATGTTAAGTCTTGAGCGTTTATAATAATATTTGGACTTATGCACTCTCGTGTAACTTCCAATTGTGATCAAGATTGATATTTAACAAAGTAAGGGAACTAAAGCTACACATTAGAGAAGGGGTAAATGGAATGCTCAAGTGAAAGTTGAGTGAACGAAGAACGTAATCGACAGAGAACATGCTTAAAGCATACAAGTAAAAGGCAAGCACACTAGACGAAAGGTGCAGCCGTGTTATATACGTAGTAGCACTGTGTCAACGAAAAGCTTACTTACTCGTCACTGCTTTTCTCATCATAATAATTATGTCTCTCGGTAGGTTCGATATCTAAAGTCTACATAGTATACAACAGACATATATGCATGTATATGTATTGAACGATGATTTTGGTACAGTCAGAAGGAGGAATTGGCTGAGTAGAGATCAAAAAGCTTTCTTCTCTTGCGAGTAACATCTTACAGAAAAAGCCAGAGAAAGTCAGAGTGACTGTAGAAAGCACTAATCGAAATGTAGTGATGATGTCATTAGGATTTCCTTCCAAAGGGAGTAATTAATTTTCTTGAAGTTCTACTTCTTTTTTCAGGTGGTTGAGATTGTAGCAAGAAAGAAAACTACAGAAACTGTATAAAGATTTATTAAGAACGATATTGGAACAACTTTTTATTGAAGCGTTCATCTCAGTCGTAGTTCCACATCAATACGGTTTTCTCTAAGGTCGCGATTGTACTTTAGTATTTATTTTGTTCTTAAAGGTACCATCTGCTGATTTTTTCAGTATTCGTTTAGGGTTGATTATTGCATCTCTACATGCATTTATTTAATTGCAAGCTCTATAGTCACAAGGTTTCACTCTGTGCAGTATGTCAACTTAAAAACGAGTATTCACTATATAAATTTTCTACTTGTTTGTTCCACATCAAACATCATTATGAAAGTACCTAAACCTGGAACACATTTTAAGCTGTTGTTGGTCATTCACATTTATTGTAAGGGCTTCAGATTGTCAGTGAATGTGTAGAGACGCTTTATGTACGTTCTTTGAAGCAATAACATCAAAATTGGAGATGCTTCTTATTCTGCCTGTACTTTATTTCCACTTTTCCCTTCCAGAACATTGAACACAAACTTCTCTTGAAAGAAATTGTCTGTTCACATCAAGCAGAACGTAAGGATGACAGGATACTTTAACATTTATCATCAACTTTCTTGTACATTGTTTTGTATCCATATGGAAAGTATCTCAAGGCATATATAGAGGCTTTCACCTTGAAGCGTGGTTTTTTAGACTGAGCTATGCATTGCACACTTTATATTATATGTATACCAACAACCAATATGACTTGGCAGCCACTGTTGATATTCATCATGGAGATGCATACTAGTTTTAGTTTTTGGTTGTTTAAACCTCATTCAATGACGTTCTAATTCAGTACGACACAGTTAAATTCCGACTTTGATACACCTTTGTTCATTTGGAGCTTCAGTTGATTGATGTTTGAATTACAACAACTGCGGAAGTTTCTATCAGTCTCTTTGCATGTTCAGGCTACGAATAATGCATAATATTGCTTACCAGTCCCCACTGGGGTTTCTGGGCAAATTAATAAACTCGATCCTCTATTGCCTTTTCATTCGTTTTCTACGCCAGAAGTTACGAAAGGGTTACGGCATGTGTGCAAGCAAAGCTGCTTATAAAATCTAAATAGTCTGGAACAAGCTCTATATCTATTTGTGATATATATTTATGTGTATATTACAGCAATCTTTCGATGAACGATACAATATCAAAATAGCGTATGTTGGTTACAGAGAGGCAACTCTACAATTTACTAGAAATTAATTACAATTTAAATCATGTTAAAATATGACTCGGTGAGTGAAAAGGTATACGAATAATTTTTAAGCATACGCTGGGAGGAGCGACATCCGCAAGATATGAATTGAAATGGAGTTTCCAAAAAAGGTTGTTTATAAGTCTCCCTGCTCTATTCTGATATCACACTATGATGAACATAATACTTTTGCATATTTCCATTCACAAAAAGACCATTTTGAGATGAAACTCTGAAACTTCTATTGAAATTTGTGAATCACACAGAGATAACATGAAAAGTCCATTCGAAGGGAATTTTTAGAATGGATTCGTATTTTCAAGTCTTATTGGATCCATATGTAGCTTTCTTCCTACACGAATTATACTTGAAGAGTAGTCAGAGGACATGTAATCATATATAGACTACGTAGTGCGCATAACTTCATGAGTCATACGCGTATATGTTATGACTTATGACTTTATTGTGTCTTTTACTTGGTAGTCTTTGAGACCTTATGGTGAGCTTCTTGAATTAATCCGTAGTCCAACTGTGTTTTGAAGAAAATAAGCGTTACAAATTAAATTGATAATGCATGCATAATCCATGACTGGAGAAATATATGTATGTATACGTGTATCGTGTAAACAAAAACAGGAAATTAGAAGCTAATAAAGATTTATTACAAATATTTTACTGGCAATAAAAATGCAAAAGCAGTCAACAGTGTTTATATGTAATAAGTTGAGAGAAACAGTATTATTTACGTCTTCTTGTGTCTTGATTGTGTCTGTAGGAAGTAGCCGAGTCAAAAATGTCAAGAAGATTTGTGTTTCCTCATGCAGCGAAGAATTAATCTCAGTGTTGATTTGATGAGAAATATCAAACTGAGACGGAATAGAGGAGGAATGAGTGTAGGAGTTAGTGCGAAAGTGAGATTCTGAGTGGATAGGAGAGGAAGTACAAAACCATCTTACAAATGACGAACATCATTATGCTTTCTTCCTACTTTCTCCCTTTTTTTGAATGGGAGTCTTCTGGAATCACTCCTGTCTTCTTTTCTGAGACTCCTATGAAGTAGCAATATCTTACAATCTTACGATTATCAATCAAGACAAGTTACATCCTATACATTACTGAAGTAAGAACGCACAAGGCTAGAATTTTGCTTGGGATAACTGGCAAGTGGCAGTTCCTAGTGTGAAGTTCACAAAAAACTCAGATCCGTCTTAGACGGCATGCAGTTCTTGAACTGAATAAACCTATTACAAACTGTTCAGTGGGGTGTACAATTTATAAGAAAAGTACCACTTAAAAATATGCTCAACAATAATTTTATACTGCTCTTTAGATAAAAATTTTCGCTAGTTAGTTCGCTAAAAGGATAAATATTCTAGGCAAGTAGGCCCCGAAACTTCTTTCCACCGAGCATTGGTTAACTTTCTCTGAGGGTTTCAAAACTCTTCCCATCCCATTGTTCTTTTCTAGATTTACTTTTTATTTACGACGCGAGTTCTGTGGTAACCATAAGTAGTCATCTTGTGCTACACAGTGATACTTAAAAGTATATGGCTCTTGTAAGATTCGAGATTTATCTTCATAGGTACCTTATAAAGTTTTGTAGAATTCTACACTCTGCGTTTGAATTTCATGCTACTTTAGAGTATAATAGTTAAACAACTATGAATTCTCGTTTAACAGAAATCCTATGCATATATATATATGTGTATTGACTTTTGTTTCGAGTCATTGAATTGCACACAAAGCTATAAATAACAGTTTCTAACATAATAAAATTGCGTTATGAAATAGCACTCAAGATATTTCTATGTTTGGTATGTGTATGTATGTGCAAAAGTAGCCGGACGTTGTTCTCTTAGCGGAATTGTCTAAAGTTAAGCTCTGAAGTTGATAGCGATTAATCAAACAGAACAAAATTGAAAATTATTCAGCTCCAGGGTTGAAGAGTTTTCCAAGAGTTTCTATCAAAGATTAGCTTTCAGCTGTGAAAGTTTATGAACAAAAAGTTTTCGGGGGAAAGAGGAAACTAACTTAAAATCATTCACAAGAAAAAAGAAAACTTGAAAACCTTACACCTTCTAGGAGTCATATAATATGAAAATGAGTGTGAGAACTGCTCGTTCTACCACGAGCCGTGTGTTTAATATCATACAACCAACCGTATACTTTTAATCTGAACAAAAATCACACTTTCTTCATACAAACAGCTCATTTGGTTTTTGGTTTGCATACTTGCCCAGTTCCACTAACTAGTTTCTGGATAAGAAAACTCGAGAAATGCGTATCAGAATCTCACTTCTCTCTGTCTCAAAAGTAAGTGTGTAAGCATCAATTCCACACGATATTCTTGGAATCTGTCGTTTTACTTTCTTCCATAATCTTACAACTGTCAAGTTGAAATTCGAGTTATTCTAATGAAGAAAGTCTTAGAATAATTAAGACTAGTTTGAATGGGAAACGAAAGTATAGAAGGATGGTAGCAATGTTGAAATGTTTTACAGAATGGAACAGAATTAAGCTAGCAAATCGTCAAAGCTTCTTTTCGTCATTTAGTAGATTTAGAAATGCACTGATAAAATTTATGTTTTCGAATCCGGAAGAATACAAAATTGTAAAATCCGGAATTCATGAAGTGAAAAGCATACTAAAAAAGTAAGGCTAAAAAATAATTCGTCGTAGTATTTTTGCTGCGGGATTTCAGAATCAACTGTAGAAGGACTAATTATGACTTATAATTAACGTTAAAGTTTATCTTTGAACATACTTCTGTCCAGACAAATCCCCTTTATTCGTAGCTAAAATAAGTTATAAGTTGTAGTATTCAATGGTAGTTGTTCACTTGGTAGCAAACTCACAACCAGAAATGACACATACACACATTGTCATAATTCTTAACAATTAGTTAGTATGAATTACCATATTTATAGCACATTTGGCCTAAAATTCCTACACAAAAGGTGCATGCCAATGAAATGAAATTACAATTTTTTAATGTAGTGAAACACTCGTGATTTCACGTAGGTATTTACCTACGAGCATTTATGCGCTTACGCTTTCAAAGGAAGTTGATAAATTATGTTGGAATTGTAAAATTACGCAGAAATCCTTTTTGATGCAAATCCCTCCAGAGTACAATTATCTTCATCTTGTGATGTAAATTTCAGCTTGCAAAATTCATATCTGCACAAGTCTAAAACTTTCATTACTTTCATTAGAAACAAACGTTCTTGCATCTGAGAACATTTTCTTCACTCTGCAAGTTCATCATACATTTACATCACGTTTAATGCTTAAAATAAGAGAAGAAAGCCAAACCACTTGAAGTGCGGATGGAAAATTTTCAGTTCCGTGTTCACTCTCCATTATTGAAGAAATAAATGAAGGATGTACTTCCCCTGTGACTTCACCAGAAGGTCGTTATGAGAAAGCAGTTTAATTGAAATGCAATGTCTCATGAACTGTGCACAATGAGAAAACAATTTCGTTTCATTTTTTTCTCCTTTAACTGATTTCTGATTTATTTTTCATATATAAACATTCTCAACAACTGTTCAATTTCCACTTCTTAACAATGATAAATATCTTGCCATTTAACATTATCGTACTACAAATAGCAGAAATTTATCACTCCCAATAAGATTACGTTTATATTAATTATACCTAACACATTTTATGAGTATATATAGTAATCTGTATCTAGAATAATATTCTCTCAAGAGGATCACTCCAAGTCCATTCCATTGTTATTGACGGTAAACAACACAAATATATCCATACATGTATTATATATATTTATTATTATGATATTTATAATCTGTACTGATAATTATGATTATTATACGGCCCAGTAATAAATGACTGAGCAGACTATTTTGTAAGATATATATAACTCGACCTTTAAATCTCCCGAAATATTACATAAATATTGATTGTGTTTCTGTGACATGTGAAGAAACTTACAGAGATTACTATATATGGAGTTGTCGAAACTACTTTTCTGAACAATTTGTCCTTCATTCGCACTATTTGCTTTTCTCTTTGGGAATACAAGTGTAAGAATTATAATAACATGAACTCTGCATTATATTTTGTTTGTGTAATGTTTGCTTATGCAAATTCTGTTTCGTAGCTGGAGTCTAAAGTAATTTCAACTTCGATAGGGATTCATTTTCTCTTGTACGTCAGTCTCAGCACTTTCCTCATCTTCGTGAGATTGACAGAATGTTCACATAATGCGAAGCAATGTCAGTCAGAGAATATAACTATACAACTACCACGTAATATATGTCTCCGTCATCTTTTGAGATTCGACTATTTCTTGAACCCAAATTCTGTTTCTGCGGAACACACTCCAATCTGGAATAACTATATATTTTATAACATACATTTGTATTTTCTATAACACACATTTAGCGCATAACGTCGTTGTATCCAGCTAGTAAATGTTATAAAGTAGTGTGTATATAGTTGCTTTATGTGCTTGTATGCTTATTTATGTATTTTCTCTCTGCCATTTTCAACTCAAAAAGTTTAATTAGGCAGAGGAGACGACGTGTAGAAGAGAATTTGTTGTTGGGAATGTTGGAATACTTGCAGAATTAGCACCACACTCCTGCTACAGTTACACGAAGAGGTAGTATACTTACTTAGTGTGTGCTTTCACCATCATTGTCAGGCCGTCTCTTCTCACAACCGAATCCTGTCATTCGTAGCTCTCGTATTAAATGCCAACGAGAACTGTAGAATTTGTGGGTTCAACTCTTGATTATTTCCTGATATAGGGATTACGTCTATAATTTACGATGCATTCGTACGCATATACTGCATGTATTTATTTACCTGTGTGGCACTGACAAACAAAGAATAAAATACGAAGTTTTATAGAACGATCAAGAGCTTTAAGAGTACGTTACAGGGGAATTAATCCATAGAATTTCAAAGTTTCTGGGAAATAGTATTTGTAATTGAATGAGATGAGTGGATAAAATACATGAGAGTATCAGTTCAATAAGTTGTATACCTGTCGTCAGTCAGGTGCTGATCAGGCGTTGATGCCTGGTTTTGAATAGAGACAACTCTTATGAAACTATCGAAAGAGATAAATGACACGTGCTTGAGTAAGCCTTTAGAAAAGAAACAGCTAATTTATACAATTCAGGTCTCACATTTGAGTATTTTAAGTTTGAATATGTAACTAACATTAAGTGTACCTTATATGTCTTCTAAAAGCCTGCTTAACTCAATATACGGAGAAAGAAGATGCACAACTCACGCGACAAGTGTCATTCAAACACATCTGGCTTGACAGTAATTTGTCTGTACTTAATTTGGTCCTTATACATACAAATTCAGTTTTCATATATGAAACTGCAGCTCTACGAATTTTGTTATTACACAAACACTCTTCTGAAGTAACCATGATAAGTGGTCCTAGTTTGTTTCAAAAGTGCTTTGAAATGTCTCGAAAGCTTCGTTGAGTAGTTAGATGGTGACATATCCCAAGCTTATCTCACTCTCAACCTGCGATCGATGTGACATTTCCATGTTACCCGTGTAGGCCGAACTGATTTGCAAATATATATATATAGTATACTTACTTTTACGTATGAAATATTAATTAGGAAGCAAAAACTCTTTAATGATAAGTGTCAAGTCATAACTATCTTCTATCCCACTTAGCTAATATTAATAGTTTACGCAGAGAGTACGAGTAGTTAAAGATTTAAACTAAAATCATGTATTCATATTCATCGTGATAATATCACAAGTTCCTCTCTCACTCTAAATCTGTAGAATCCCTTTTTTGCATTCCTCTTAATCATTAAACATAACACAATCGTACGGGGCGATGTAATCCGAAAGTTTTATTTTGTGACTTGTTCGTTTAGTTGCAATATAAACATACATGACGAACAAAATACGTATCTGGGAAATGGGAGCAGGTTTTTCTGTGCATAATACTTGTTGCCAGATTCAGATAATACTTTATACAGTACATATTATATGGCTCCTCGTAAAAAATATTTTTAAACTTCGAATCAAACTTTGACATCACCAAAAGCAGTAAGTACTTGCGTAAAGTGACTTCAAGTTTTAGTTGTAATTCTAACTTGACTAGAGATTTTTATTTCGTGTACCTTCTCTAAAACTTTTCGTAACTTTACAATTTCTATCAACTTCAATTCCCGAAACTTTACCATCCAAAGTGCTTTTGAAACTGTCCGGTTTTGTTAAAAATCGGTTCAATAAAAGACACACACGAAATAAAAGACGACGGAGCTGTCTGCAGACTACAACTTACGACTGACTTCAACTGGCTTTGTCATTTATTGTCATATACCTTCAATAATTGAAACTAGTCGAAGAGTGACGGCACTCAGGTTTTTAACCTTTCAATAGTTCCAATATTTCAAAAGTGCCGAAAGTTTGATACAATTCATCTGCTAAGCATGTGTGTGTGCGTTTCATTTAACTTGATGAAAGTATGTGTTGTTTCGAAAGTACATGCAGGGTTAAATTGTATCTGACTCGTAGCACAACACTTTGCTCGCCCTCAATTAACTCATATCGAAATGGTGAGCAGTAAACTACTTTTACTTGCCGTGTGTCTGTGGTGCGCTGAATCCATCCGACTGTCTCATCCGACCGCATAACATGTGTGTTATGAGCGTAATAACACACATAATAAGCAGTCGGATGACCCGATGTATGTCCATCCGACTACACACTGTTACGGGAGTACAACAGTCACACAACCATAAGCCCAACACTGAGCAGTCGCACGCTCATCACCCCTACACTAAACAGTCGCATGCCATCCGACAGACTAATATAGAGCACATGCATGCACATATCCCCAATACTGAGCAGTCGGATGGCATCCGACTGACTAATATAGAGCACATGCATGCACATATCCCCAATACTGAGCAGTCGGATGGCATCCGACTGACTAATATAGAGCACATGCATGCACATAACCCCAATACTGAGCAGTCGGATGGCATCCGACTGACTAATATAGAGCACATGCATGCACATAACCCCAATACTGAGCAGTCGGATGGCATCCGACTGACTAATATGGAGCATGTGCATGCACATAACCCCAATACTGAGCAGTCGGATGGCATCCGACTGACTAATATACAGCATATGCATGCACATAAGCCCTATACTGAGCAGTCGGATGGCATCCGACTGACTAATATACAGCATTTGCATGCACATAAGCCCTATACTGAGCAGTCGGATGGCATCCGACTGACTAATATACAGCATATGCATGCACATAGGCCCTATACTGAGCAGTCGGATGGCATCCGACTGACTAA
>Ga0194135_10001532_pt1 | contig 13823 bp, 15 predicted proteins | sample LitLau_LLRF_2013_FD_134024 | JGI IMG/M metagenome (GOLD analysis project Ga0194135, IMG submission 134024) | Freshwater sediment microbial communities in response to fracking from North America - Little Laurel Run_MetaG_LLRF_2013 (version 2) | ecosystem: Environmental > Aquatic > Freshwater >...
AACAGTCGGAAAACTCCAATCGGCATATGGAATTTCCCAGCTGACAACAGTCTCTTGATTTATTTTCTATATGTTGTATACAGGGTACTACTGGTGGTGGTTAGTTGGATTTAATCATGAGTGAGTATCCTCCAAACAATGCGGGTGCTGCTGCTGCCCCTCCGTATGAGCCACAGCCACCTCCATACACTGAAGATCCGGTTCCACCTACATCAGCCACTGGTTCGATATCAATATCAATTCCTTTTTACGTTCGATTAGAGTGGATGAACGCTCTTTCAATTTACGAAGTGTCATTGGTCATGTCATGATGTTAGGTGGGGGAAATGTGAAGGCACCTCCACAACGTGCATGGGATGTTAATCCGCCGCCGCCAGCTTGGGGTCCAAACCCACCACCTCCACCTGGGTGGACACCATACCCACCATCCTACGGTACTATCACGATCCAACCCGCTCAAACTACGACTGTCCATGAAGTCATTCTGATTGGTGGCTGTCCAAACTGCCGGGTAAGGAACTTGAATTATTTTTTTTTAGTTCTTTGGAAATGTAGCGTGTAGTAAATGAATATCCCCTGTTAACTAGGTTGGAGTCCTTGAAGAAGAATTCAGTTGTCTTGGATTGCTTTGTGCAATCGTATTCTTTCCACTTGGGATCCTTTGCTGCCTTGCAATGCGGGACAGGAGATGCACCAACTGTGGGGTTCGATACTAAAATATAGGTGACAGAAAAAGGCAGGGAAGTCGGCTGGTGTTGGTGATGCAAGTTACACTATTTTCAGAATTTCTTTAGATCCTTCAACGTTACCCTTGATAAGTTCTATTTTAAATGTCTTTCTATTTCTACTTTCAACTATGATTTCAGTTTACTTTCAACGGCTCAAAGTCATTCCGCAGAGTTCCTTTGATTTATCTCTGTTCCTTGTTAAACTATCAAAGTGTAGTTTTAGTTTTTTTGTTTAGTTTCTTTTTCAACTTTCAACTACTGGATGGAAATGAGCTTCTTTAAATTAATGAACTTATGAATTACCAAACTTGTGAAAAATATCAATTCAATAATCAATCATCAGCATTAAATGTTTGATGGAATAACTCGTTTCTTTTGAGCTTTCTTTGAGCTCTTAGTGTTTTTAGTACTTTATTACAATCGTTGCATAATCGGCTTTCATGATATACTTGACACAATTTTTTATTTTTCAGCAGTTTTAATTGAAAACGAGAAAATTCAGTTCCATTGAGCAGCAGCAGCAGCAGCCTCTTTCTGCTCCTTTGCAGCTTTAATTTCTTCCAGGAACTTGGAAATACGGGGATTGTGAACGAATTCTGAATCAGACTGACTCTTGGTACCTCCAGCTCGCGGTGTACTCAGTCCCGTCTTGGAACTCGAACCTTAACAGGAATCAAAAACACAACTTCCGCGTCATGTTCCTTCTGTCTCAAATGCATCTCTTCAACTTATTTCACTTACGTGCTGGCCCTTGGGAGACTTCTATCCTCGTTGACCGATTTTGGGCAATGACTCTCGGAGAGTTCCTCGTCCACTTTGGAATTGTTCCTGGAATTGGTTTTCTGGAAAAACTGCCCATTCTCCTCGAATCGACTGTATTCGTTGACTGGGAACTTTGGAGTTTATTCCCAGGTGGAGGTTTCGTATGGGTTGATCGATCATGCTCTGGCTCAGAGCGTCCAGACGCGTCGGAGGAATTGGCTGCGTGTGTCAAGTCTTTTCTTGGAGACCCCGCCTCATTTCTCTTTGGTGGTAGTGGGAGGGAGATTGAGGACTGGGAGTGAAGATGTGCTGTCCATTGTCCCTTTGATTCATCCTCATCACCTTCATCTGGGTCATGGAATTCTTTGAACTGAGCCTCCGATTCCCATCCCTCGTCCCCTTCTAAATGGTGGCCAATGACTTGGGTGGGTTCAGGCTGGAAGAGTTTCCGCGCAAAGGGGTCATCCAGGGGTATGTCATACGTAAAGTCTCCGCAGCAGTATGCCATGGACTTGCGGGGGGAACCTGGGGGTGGCGTATTTGGCGGTGGTTTGGGGCATTCCGCATCCGCTCTGCACCGTATTTGGGATCGGATATCATCATACGGAATGCATCTCGGGTTGGTACCCTTGCCCTTGTCCTGCCTGAAGTGGGTGTTGGGATTGGGTCTGGGTGGATCAGTTGGTGGGATTATGGTTCGGATTGGGATTCGGATTTCAGGCTCACCACAGCGATCACTCCGAGTCCGAGTAAGGCGAATGTTATGGAGGGGTCGTTCCGGAACTTTGAGAACTTGGATGCTGGAACTGACGGCATCACCTGAAGCCGAGTCTGGAAGCAGGGGATGTGGAATATGAAAACGATACTTCCCAGCGGTAGACTTTTGTCGCTCGGCGTAGCTTGGTCCATGACGCCAACGCTGCTGAAGTTTCTTCATTTCCTTTCCTTTCGTCTTTGGGTAAAAAGTCAAGATGAGCGTATAATAAAATTACTTGAACCTTACTCCTATTATTATTATCTTTAAACTTTAAAACATTAATAATGGTTTAGTTATAATTGAGAAAAAGATGTTGATGTTTACGTTTAGATGGAATCGGTTGCCAAGTATTAGTTTCTCGACCTTCATTTTCTTCTAACTGATCAAGTGATCACAGAAATATTTGATAAAACTCGTGAAATTGATATAAAGATGTGTGCCTTGAATCGCTAATCTTTCCATTCACATGCCATGGACAAGTTGGAAGAAATTGACAGGGTGAAGTTTTTGGAATTCAGACACAATGCAATAATTGTGAATTGAAGTGTCCCGACCAGACACGGTCAAGAACCCTTTCTTCGGTTTGTTATTCTTTGCCAACGGATTTTATCTCATGTTTGTATAGTGGAAATGCAAGCAATTACAATATTCACGTCATCATCCTCACCGTCCGCAGTGATCAGCGCGTCCCCTCTTCCTCCTCGCAAACTTTTACAGGATTTTCCGTCTCTCAAAGCGTGTCACACCGTTGGTTCAAATGGATATTTTTCTGTCAAACCTCCTCCTTGTATGTAGTCATTATGTTTTATTTAATTAATTTGTAAATTCCACTTAACCGGTTAAATGCATATTGACAGAGATTAACTGAGGATTAAAGCCTATAGGAGAAATTAAAGTTTATTCTTATTAAATTTTCTGTTAAATTATGAAATTAGGCTACAGGATTGAATTCGGAGATCCGGCAGTAGGGGATCTCACAATGAAAACTCCGTTGGGTCTTCCATTGAATGAATACTTTCCACTTGAAATCAAATGTGTTGTTTTAGAGGGCTCAGGCTTAAGGGAAGTGTATTTGGAATTGGGATGCGGAGCTCTCGGTTTCGGATTCTGTATCTGAGCTGGACGTCCGTTGGATAAGAATTTAAGTGGCAAGGAAATGACATTATTATTATGATGTTGCTCCATAGCGTTCTCATTAGATGAGGACGAGGAATCATCTTCCATTTCCATTCCGCTCATCATCATCCCCAACGGATTCATCATCACTAGAATCACAAAAACAAAACAAGAAAAGTAAAAAATTAGAGTGACGCTGTAAAAAGATTTTCTAGTAAATAAAATCACTCCTGATTTTATGAGATGAAAGGCAGGAAATTCAGAGGCCCAGGCCATGTAGGCACGTCTTTCCTACGTGTGCCAAGTCAAGCAGTGCAGGAACCGTAAAAAAGTGTGTATTTAATGACACACTTAAACTTTTGAGGGTTAAACCAACATTTGTTTTAAACAACAACCCCACAGGAAACATAATACAAAACGGGCACTTTAGTGCCATGCAATTCCCAACACAAATACAACTGACAGAGGATAACTAAAAGTATATATGCCTGTTGGCAGACACTAAAAGAACTGACCGATGCTTATATAATTCCGGAAGAGGAGTCCATATTAATTCCTGCTGGGTGCGGTGGTGCGTCTTTTCTAATGTCTGTAGCTGCTCTTAACACCAAAGAAGCAATTTCCACGCAACATTGACCGCAGTTTAACTGAACGTTTTCGTCTCCAGTTCCTTGTGAAATAAGCTTCCCTTTTATAGGCTTTTGAAACAGGTGCTGAAAAACGTCGTCGAGTGCATAAATCAACGTCGTAAAGGAAGGTGGAGGTGGGAATATATGAACGACTCGGGTGGACACCATCACATAAAAATGACACCCGCTGACAAGAAGCATTTTGTAAAGTTCAGGTGCGGGTTTTTATATTGTCTTTGTGCGGAATCTGATTAGACGCCTTTTGTCCTCTGCTCCTGAGCTACTGCTCACTGTCAAATTCGATCCCTTTGTTCTGGTGCTTATATGGTACATGGCTAGGATTAAGAATTAAAAACTGACACTAATCCCTCGTACGGGACCCGCGCTCCCGAATTGACAAATTTTGTAAAAGAGCAAGAACTGACTGGCGTCCCTTCAGTTTTTCAGTCAGTCTACCTGATATCGTGATGAAAATGAAATATTAATCCAAGTGACATTGACATTGGAGTCGACCCGAGGCAGAATTTTTCAAGCTGCCATTTAGCCGCGTTCGCAAGACTCTCGCTTCTACTATTGAAAACGAATCTGGCTCCAAAGAGACATGTCGCCTTCTTCTTACTTATGAATTCAACGTGCCAATCACATCGCAAAATGAAATTTTTTTTTAAAGTTTTGAAGTCACGAGAAAGACGCTGCGCTACTACACGGAAACTGTCCGATTTGTACAAAAACAGATTTTTTCCCCTTCAAATTGTAGATGACCTTCACATTCCTTGAGAGACTTCCGTTGTAATTATAACTGCAGGAAAATTGCTCAATTATTTGGAGTAGAAAAATTAGTATTGCGAAAAACTTATTAATTGAGCCACTGAAAGTGAGAATCTTGGAAATCGGGTAATCTTTTCTCTTTTTCGTGAAAAAAACAAAAAAAAAAACAAAAGAGAAACACGCAAAAGAGGAATCTCGTTGTCGTTACCTCTTGAATCCGGATTTTGGAAAGGTGCGAGTATAAAATCACTGTAATTAAAAACATACATGGCGTAATATGTATTTAACTTCATACTTTTTCGGGGCTAGGAAACTACGAGTATTTGGTTAGGATTGCAAATGCGGTGCAGTATGAAGTATGTGCCGTGGTTAATACTAAAATCTTAAACTGATAATTGGGAATCCAAAGCATTATCCATCCCCTTTAATCCTGCTGTAAATTAAACCGAGTGCAATATAGAATGCCAATGATCTCTACCTGAGAGAGGAAGTGAGGGGAGGAGAATAAATCTTTGCGAATTGTATAAAGGCATTTATTAATCGTAAGCAGAAAGCATAATTAAGGAATTAGTCAAAACGAACGGGATCCATCAGGCCATAATTCACAAAATCCCAACGCGAGTTATGAAATGGAGAGATTTCCAAAACCCATATTTGAATGGGCAGCAGGTTTATGATAGGATGCTGTTTTTGTGTAATAAGGAGAAAGATCAGAATCAGGAAACCGCTTAGGGGAAAAGATTTTTAACTTTGGCAGGCACTGATACAAAGGATTCCTTATTCATTTCCTTAAAAAAAGGGAAAAGACATTACTCATTTTCCCAGCCTCGGCGTAATTTTAATAACTTTTGCATTTTGGCTACTCGGCCTCCCCCTCGGATGTTGTAATTCCTGGATGATAAATGGGAAGGATTTACACGTGACGCGTCTTCCCATCCCACATCTCTCTCATTTTTACAAAGATTTTCATTAAATTGGAAAAAAACTTAACGGAAATATTGCATCTCTTGAGCGTATAAAACTACTTTGATTGGTTTTTGGAAAATCTCAATCCGAATAATTTAAACGGATACAATCCGTCTCTTATAGTGTTAATCTAAAGTCTCTCGACGGGTTGTCCTCATTAATATGAAACTAAACGGGCAGTCCAATTTATCAGAGGCAGATTGGAATGAAATCCAATTTACAACTCGGAATCGGCAACGAGAAAAATCTACTACTGGTGCTGTGTGCCCTGTTCTCTGGTCATTAAGCCTGTCCTCAAAACTCATTACTCTCTTCGCTCATGGTACTCTCAGCATTTAAATGCTTTAAATCAAACTTAAACATGGGCAGTGACAAACTAGATTTTTTTTTGTCAAAATAAACAATTCTTACCTGGGCTTGGTGGGATCATGGGTGTATTGTAGGGATGGGGTGAGACATATCCAAGTCCCGGTACAAACATGTAAGGAGCCGGTGGGAGTCTAATGTAGAAAACTGGAGAATTCCCACTATGATGACGACCGAATTGACGATGTGAAGAGGCGTCAGTGTCCTGCGGGACCAATTGCCCTTCTCTTCTGGCCATATGAAGGAACTCGAGTGATGGGAAGGTCCGAAGGAATCGACTATTGAGGCGGGCATTACTGATTCGGTGGATTCGGGTAATGGGGGATGGCGTCATGCCATAAAACATATCACGACTCGTACGAATTCCTCTTCCCGCGGCGACATTACTCTCCTCGTCGGAACCGGAGACTGCGGCACAGAGAAGGAACAGGACGCTTGCCACCAACACTTTCTGGAATTTTAGAAGAAAAAAAAAGTAATTATTTAATTAGTTAATCCAGTTCCGAAATTTCGATCTTTCTAGTTTCTTAAAAAAAAATTTGGCAAAAATATAATGGATTTATGAAAAGGCCACTCCAAACATTGTAAAAAATTATTGCACTAAATAAAACTCCGTAAAAGGGCGATTGGGAGTGTTAGTTGAGGGATTAACTTGGAGTATAAATTTGTTGGCACTTCCTGGTATCTCACGTCCACTTATTTCATTACAGTTAATTGCTTAAATCATCTTCCTCACCATCACCAACGAACATTTGAAGGAAATTAACCATCAATGTCAGTTTGTCAAGATGAAGTTTGCTACGAGTGAAATGTCCATAAATTTTTGTGTGCACTTTGTGTCTTCCATCAAACTGGTAACTGGTTTATGAACATTTGCAAGATTTCCCAAAATCAATGAAAACACAACCGTTGGCATTGGTTTAGCATCTTTTGTAAAAGTTTTCTTCAGTATTTTTTAGAGTTTCATTCAAAAGACCATTTGTATGAAAATTTACAATTATTCAATGACCGAACGGCGTCAGGACCCCGAGAGTAGCATTTTGCGGTAACAATGTAAATCCAAAGTAAAAGTCGAGGTTTTCCCTAAAGTTTTTAAAGTTTGCCTGAGTTATGGACAATGTACAGGAGGACACGGGAGGGGTTGGCTATCCAGACAGGGACAGGACAGAGGCTAAATTACCTCTTTTGTTGAAAGGTGCATTTTATCTCCGCTTTTGAAAGACACGACACACGAATCATCAGTCATGGAAAGCCTCTTTAAATGATACCCATTTAATAAACTGGAAATTATAAGTTAGCCAAGCTTTGGGCTGATCAAAAAACGGAAAGGGGAAGAAACATTTTTGACCAAAGTGGAATTGTTTTAACAGGGGCGGGTTACGGTTACGGAGGAGGGAGAATAATTCTTTCATCGCATTCAAGCTCTAATTCGAAGGATTGGAGATTTCTTGCATTGAAAAAAAAACAACTGGAGGAGGTTATCGTCTCTTGTAATAATTTCAGTCAATCGTCAGGTAGGCTGCGGGAAATTGATATCACTAAGCATTGTCGGTAGCATGACTGGAAGGGGGATCATAAAACTGGTCCTGTTTTCCTGCAGATTGCCAAGTTAATTAGTGTAATTGACCTACGCTACGCCGATCAAAAGGATCACTTTTATAATCCACTCTTGTTCGTTTTGTAAATAAAAAATTTAAATAACAATTAATTGATAGGGTTTCACTCCTCCTGGATTCCGTCGGGAATTAAAAGATGTGTCATAAAACTCTGAGGAGTTCATTAGCATTAGGAAATTCCACGGCGACAATTATAAGAATTCAACAAAAATTTTCCGGACTACGTTGCGGAGCGTGCTCAGCTAGAATTCTACACCGCGTTTCCGTTTCATATAAAAAAAATTGTTTTAAAAGAATGATTCCAAAAGAGATCCTCCCAATATTTGACACGTTTCGAATAATCCCAAGATTTTCCGGTCTTGAGAGGCGCGAAGTGATTTTAGAAGATTTACTTCTACACACCTTGAAAAGGAAACTGCTGGCACTAAAAAGTTTAATGCGTTACCACCTGTCAAGGTCGCAAAGTGTGAGGAGAGGGAAGACAAATTTCAATGGAAGGAGATGCTGACACGTTCGAAATGCCTAGTGTTTCTTATCCCCTCTCGGATCTACATTTTGTAAGGGTTCAACTCCACACAAATGGGATGTCAACGTCAACTGAAGATGGAACGGATAAAAGCTGACAAATATACTACCACGGGGATTTTAATTTTACATAAAGAACCGTTGGAAGGTGGCTGAGTGTGTCGGAAATAGGAAAAATCAAATCCGACTCTTGCTGTTTGAACCTTCCCGTATAATTATAAAATCGTTTTATGTGATTAGGAACTACACTTGTACAATTGGCCAAAATATAATTAGTTAACTAGTTATGCCCAATATTTTCCATTTGAGAATTGTCTCCTTGCATTAAAATTTGATGCCCAAACTTTTTAGTGCCAAATTGATGTTGGAAAACTTTATTTAAAAAAAAAACTTTCGATTCTTGTAATTATAATTCAATTCATTACTTTTGAGATTCGTACGATGGAGGTTAAAAAAAAGTGAGAAAGCCCCTTGACTTTGATCGCAGATTTCACTTTAATTGTACGAATGCAACCAATTGGAATGACAAATGAAAGAAAGGTAATTGGGTTAGACTGTCAATTTAATTTTCAAAAATCTAGGACACTAGTCATGCTAATAAAAATAAATCCCAATTAATTATAATTCAAACTCACTCAAGTGTGTTACTGTGAAGCTCATCAAAGTCGATTTCTCCTAATAAAAACAATCAAATTTTACATAAAGGAGAATGGCAAGAGAAAAATTTTCAAGGGTGCAGAGATAAAAGGAAATGCTTGAAGGGGACGATGATGACGACGAACTTCATCCCTCTCCAAATTCCTCCTGACTCATCATTTGTACTATTAACATTTTAAGGAGAGATTAACACTTTTCACAGAATTTTTTTATTCCTGTTTTTCGATAATGAATCCCTCACGTTTTCTTTTGTTTTTCCGTTCTTATTGAAATGTATGGCCAAGAGCCAGGAAATTCATATGAACAGAGAAGGGAATTATTCTTCTTGGCAAAATGACCTTTGAAATTGGACAAAACGTTTTATTTTGCGCCGATTTTTGGCGGATGGAAGTGATTATCGCCAGTGCGGATTAGTACCTGCTACGGTATGGACTTTCACGACAGCACATTGGTATCAAATTTTCATAATATTTGGTTTGGGAATTTTGGCATTTATGAGAGTCCTACCCGGAGGAAATTAATTATACGTGTACGTATATATGATGACTACAGTTTGTAAATTTGAAAACCGTATTGGGAGGGATGGAATGCGAATAATGGGATGTCCGTTTGCATCATTACACTTCCGCTCGGGGATGAGGCTTTCGTTCAGCTCTCGAGTGTGTGCGGTTCTCCTTGCAAATAATTTGAGTTTAATTATCTCAAGGTTGAAAGACGAGATCATCAACACTGCCGCCGCTACCAACTATAACAACAACCGGACACTTAAAACTCCATCAACTCACATACAATCCAATCCGGAGATGAATTTACGCCTTGAACACAATAGAAATGAAATGACAGAATACGGAATCCGCACGCGCATTGTTGGTTCTTCCTGATCACTCCACGCATTTTCACCCATGATGAGACGAGGATGACCCTCTTTAACTGAAAAAAAATTAATTGTTCTTACATTCCACGTGGTGAAGATGGTAGAGGAGATTGGAAATGGAGCTCGGACTAAACTCTGACGGAAGCGATCCATGATTTTCACCCTCCTGTGGGCCAAGTGTTTTAGAAAAGTGGCTTACAATATATAAATTCTGAATTAAACCAGACTGCCGGAAGGCCCTTTGGAAGAGGAGAGAGAAATAGGTCGGAGGTCAATACAGCCCGTTTCCAATTCAATTCCAGTTAAAAAATAAACTGAGGGGAATCACTAACTGTCAGAATTGATTTCTAGATTGGATTTGGACTCCGACTCAACTGAGAGTGGGCTGGGGATGTCTTGGCCCACCAAGCTGATGAGTTCCTGTCAAATGAGTCTCTCCTCATTCCTGATTGACATGCTCACTTAACTAGGATGGGAACTAAGGCTTGGACTACCAGCGGTATTGCTGATGAAGATGATACTTTGATGTGTTTAAGGAGACTGAAAGAAGAGCAAGATGCGAGAGTCTCCGGCGTCGTCCTCAAGATGCAACTTTGCGAAAGGATGCACCCTCAGCTTCGGCTCAGCACCCAACAGAATCAGCAGGAGCAGCTAGTAGAGAGGAATAAATGATCTCGTAATGATGATTCCTCTTCTGAAGCAGGTGAGAGGAATGGGAGGGGTCCGATTTTTATTCTTCTCCTTTTTCTTCAACATTATCATCATCTCTCCACTCCACACACTCCGAGTCCAACACCTTTTACTTTGCTTTACTTATTACACAAAAGAAATCTCCTTTCTTTGGGCGCAAAAACTTTTTAGGCGAGGAAGACGGGGACATCAGTAGGGAAGGAAGGCCGTTAGACCTTAAAGTTGGCCAGTAGAGCAAAATTTATTCTCCCTGAGATGATGGTCGTGGTCGTGGTCGCGGTGGATGAAAATTTGCGGTTCAATTTGTTATTTATTTTCTCAACTACTATATGAGCGCTATGAAACTGCATGACCAAAATCGACTCATCTTTCTTTCTTTCATCTTTATTCATCTTTGCTCAAATTCAACTTAATTAGGATCACAGCATGATTTCCGGTTTTTCTAATCTTTTCCTTCTCGTTTTCCCCGTTTCACTCCTTTTCATTAAGAACTAATTAAGATTCGGATCCTAGTCGATTGAAAAGATTTAAATTATAATTGGATTTCGCAAATCATCTTCATATGTTTTGTTAGGGTCGATAGCGGAGCTTTACTTTTCTTATGACCTTACTTAACAAGCCAAATATCACTGCAATTCCATCATTTCTATTACGCATCCCATTCTGTTCCCTCCATGTCTGAATTCGTTTGTATTTATAGAAGATATAACAAGGAATGAATGAATGGAAGAATCATATAGTTGGACTCCCTAGTTCCCCGTTTCCCTCCTGACATAAGCTATTTATTTTCCGTTCACGTGCCTAATTAATTAATAAGTTACGTCATGTCACGATTTTAAATTAAGTAATCAATAACTCTCCGCTGATTGGCTGGTGCCCTATCGCTTTGCCTTTTCCGTGACTCAATCACAGTGGTTTACTGGTTGCAATTTCACGAAATTCATGGCCATTTTGGGGTGAGGCTGCTGGAAGGACACTCAAATGGGCATTGAGCCCTTGGTACCGAATTTCTTCCGTATATTCCCCAAACCATTTCTTACAGGGTCCGCCAAGGGTTTTTAAGAAACAGAAAAGGTCGAACATGAAATCACACACCAACGGAGCCTGCGGGAAGCAAACAGTACAAAAATTGGTAAACCTAATCTAGCCATTTCGCTTTAAACGTTTGAATTATAAACGGAAGAGTTAGCTGTACCAATGCAAAGAGTCCAATACTTGCACCGATTGTTAGGACTAGTAGTAAAAAATCAAATTGTTTCCCTTCCCCGGCCGTCTCAACCAAGAATTTCAGTCCGTATCGTTTTGTAAGTGTTCTTCTATTTTCTTCATGGAATGAGGCAGTACGGAAATTATAGCCGGGGGACAGTCCAGCATCGGCAGAATCCATTCTGGAAAAGGAATATTTCGGAAGACACTCATTCACTGTGGATCCCCAATCGAAGTCACAGTTCCAACTAATCAGGATCCGGAAGACGCCGCCCTATAGGTTCAGGTATTCAAAGAAAAAGTTAAACTTCGTTTCAAAACTTTGCTTTTTCAAAACCAATTCTTACGCTAATCGCAACTTGATCATATTCACTTCCGGTCCATTCCACAATATTCCCAATATTGAAAATAGGACAGTACGGATTCCGCACTGGGTCATAGGTACACGCTTTGAGATAGGGCAGTGTGTAGTTGTCCAGAATATTCCGACGCTTAAATTGATCCTTTCTACTCGTATCCTCACAATCCGGAAACTCGACCGTGTTTTTAATCAGGACTGTCATGCTTTTGGTGTCCTTCAAAAGTGCCATGGTCCCGTTCCTAAAAAAACGGGAAATAAACCCTAGAACGTAAGCTAACCCAACGCTCAGGCTCCTTGTGTGTTCCATTTAACTCACAATGGCAAAACGTCTCTCTCCAGTGGACACCAGGCCGAAACTTGACAGTTCCCGCCGCTGTTACAAACCCCATCAAAGATCCCATTGGATGCATTATTCGTTACTCCGAATGGACAATCCACGTTCCGGCTACACTGACCACGTCTCCCCTGAAATTTATTCCAAAATTAGAGAAAATTGCAAAAATTGGAGGAAAACGGAAAGCCCATCATCAGTAATCCCTCGGTTATGAATGCAGTTTATTTTTCCAATTAAAACTGTTACCTGCCCACACCGGCCGCGTGTTTGATTTGCAGTGATAATGACATTGGAAGTAATAAAGAACCCATCCCCGTAATATCTCATTAGATCCTCCGTATCCCACACACGACGATAGAGTGCCGGCTCCGGAATTCCCAATTCCTCATCCGTATAGTCCTCTGTACTAATCACACCCTTTACTTTGAGCAGCACAACCCCCTTGGCCTCACATGACTTCTGGTAAATTCTTTTCAGGTCCAACTGGTAACTCCGAAGGAAAGCAGCCCAGACAATTACCATAAGGGCCAGGTAGGTAATGGCCAGAGTCTTGCTCTGTATTTTAACAACACGGGTAGTCGTGTAGATTGTGATGAGGCTCCGGGCCCAACTTAATCTTTTAGAAAATGTATATGTCATTTTAGGGTGGAAAATTAATGATAGGGGAATCCAAAGATTTGATGAGATTCAGACAGCTTCCAGGTTTTGCAAAATCCAAAAGATGAGTATCACTCTGCAATTTTTCCAGCGGAGTGTGGCGTAGCACAACAGTAGTGGTTTTAGTCGGAGAAGGCGGTTAAATGACTAGAGGTAGAGAATAATTAGCACCACACGCTATTCTTACTCTTCTTCTGTTTTAGGATCTGCTCCTCGTCACCTTTTAGCTCAACCTTTGTGACTCTGACTAATAATAATGGGAACCTTTAAAAGCGGAAATGTTCTGGGACTCGTTGACTGGTATAATGAATATGGAAACTGATTGCGTCCGCGTCTTTGTTGGGCGTCTCAACTATACTAATTGCATGCAAATCCCATATTTGTGGAACTCTAAATATCATTAGTGACCTTTTGTTAAAACTTTAGGAATTTGATTGACTCTCTCCGTGCGGCGACGACGGGGAAACTTTTCCAACTCGGCACACAACACACCTGTAGGATGCCTGCGTTTTCTGTAACAAACGTCACAGTCACAGTAGTATGTGGTGCGGTGCTGATGGGATGGTCTGGTACAAGGTTTTCTCATTTCCTTGCAAAATTCCAGGAACAGATGTCATGCAACCTGCAGTCGTCCCATTGTTCCAGCAAACATTCATTCCAATTTTATAGTTCCAACTACCTTGACTTTCTCAGACTAGCAATTAAAAAAAAGACCATTACTCCTCTTTCCTGATTGGTCACATGAACAGACTTTCAAACATTCTTAAAATGGCGAACCGCGCTGCGTCGTTCACGTGTAATTTGATGGGCT
>Ga0194135_10001533_pt1 | contig 13822 bp, 6 predicted proteins | sample LitLau_LLRF_2013_FD_134024 | JGI IMG/M metagenome (GOLD analysis project Ga0194135, IMG submission 134024) | Freshwater sediment microbial communities in response to fracking from North America - Little Laurel Run_MetaG_LLRF_2013 (version 2) | ecosystem: Environmental > Aquatic > Freshwater >...
ATTTTAGTCATTACTTCCAGTCCCTGGTCGATATGGTTTTTCTCGATGATCAATGCCGGGCGGAAGCGGATAGTCTGAGGGCCGCAACCCAGGAACATGACATTGTGTTCCATTCCTTTACGGATAAAAGCATTACGCATTTCTCCGTCCGGGAAGTCAAAGGCACATAATAATCCCTTACCGCGTACATTGGTTATTTGATCATATTTTGAAGCCAGCTCTTCCAGATTGCTTTTCAGATATTGACCAACTTTAGCAGCATGATCGCATAATCTATCTTCTTCAATGATCTGCAGGATCTTTGTAGATCTGACCATATCTACCAGATTACCTCCCCAGGTAGAGTTGATTCTGGAAGGGACGCGGAATACATTGTTTTCCACTTCATCTACTTTATGGCCTACTAATATACCGCATACCTGCATTTTTTTACCAAAAGCAAGAATATCCGGACGGGCTTTTTCACTAAAGTGCTGGTGGCACCAGAATTTACCAGTCAGTCCAACACCTGTCTGTACCTCATCGTAGATCAGGAAAGCATCATTTTCATCAGCAATGCTGCGGAGCTGTATTAAAACCTCTTCACGTAAATGATTATCACCACCTTCAGATTGGATAGGCTCAATAATGATCGCGCAAATATCATCCTTATGCTCAGCAAAAGCCTGTTTGATCTGTGCAATAGAAAGTTCTTCGGTATGAATAGCAGTAGCTAGATTATCATTCTCCAGCGGGAATTTTACGGTAGGTACGGGTACTCTTGGCCAGTCAAATTTAGCGAACCACTTGGTTTTATCCGGAAGCGTGTTGGTCAGGCTCAGGGTATAGCCGGTTCTCCCGTGAAAGGCCTTCTCAAAATGCAGGACTTTAAATCCTTTCTCTTCTTTATAACCTTTAGCAAAGTTTTTCTGAACTTTCCAGTCCATTGCTACTTTAAGCGCATTTTCAATTGCCAATCCACCACCTGCTATGAAAAAAGCATGGGGAAGATAGGAGGGGATACCTATTGCACCAAAGGTTTTTACAAATTCTGCATATTGCTGGGTGTACACATCAGAATTTGATGGGTTAGCCATTGCAGCCTGTAAAAGACTTTGTTTAAAAGCAGCATCATTAACCATTTTCGGATGATTATATCCCAGGGGAACAGATGCAAAACAAGTAAAGAAATCCAGTAATGTCCGCTTGTATTTTGAATCGTAAATGTATGCTCCCTGGCTTTGTCCCATGTCGTAGGTCAAATCAAAACCGTCGGCTAAAATATGCTGACTTAAAATCTCATTAACCTGTTCAGGGGCTACAGTAAGTTGGTACATAATGCTATGTTTTGGTTTATCCAAATTTAACAAAAAGCCCCTAAATAACAAGTACAGGGCGTTTTTTGTCCGGAAAACCAAAAACAAGGTTTAAGCTGTTTAAAGTGTGATTTTGTGGTAAAATGGATCTTAACCTGGCGGATGTTAAAGTTTTTTTTCGTTGAAATTTGTTTTTTAAATCTGGAAAAGAGGAAAATCAGTAAGAAAGAAACTCTTTAAAATTAAAAAGAGCCTGAATCATGATACAGGCTCTTATAGGAATTATTGTTTCAATCTCACTTCAACCAGTATTGGAAAATGATCTGATATATATTTTCCATGATAGGTATCCGTCAATACACCCCATCTTTGAGTGGTGAAGCTATTGGTTACAAAAACATGGTCAATGATCTCATTACCTTTCACCTCATTTCCCCAGTCATTAAATGACGAATTATTCACATAAGGATATTTTATCTGTGTATAGGTGTCGGTAAGGAAGCCAGAGTTGGCCAGGGATAAATACCACTCACTTTTTTGCCCGCCGTTTAAGTCTCCAGTAAAAATAGCTGGTGCACCGACTGCAATTTCTTTGACTTTCTTAATAACTAACTTAGCACTTTCCATCCTTGCTATCTTTCCCTGATGATCAAAATGAGTATTGAAGTAATAGAATTTCTTTCCGCTTTGAATATCCTGCAGGTATACCCAGCTGCAAATCCGATTGCAGCAGGTGGCATCCCACCCCAGTCCGGGTTTATCCGGGTTTTCAGACAACCAGAAATCACCTTTATTAAGTAATTTAAACTTTTCTTTGCGATAAAATATAGTTGAATGCTCTCCTCCGTCCCGACCATCACTGCGCCCTGCACCATAATGGTTAAATTCGGGAAGGAAGTTACTAAGATCATCGATCTGGTTTTTCAATCCTTCTTGTGTTCCGAAAATATCATATTGATGAAACCGTAGGAGGTTTGCAGCTATCGGCCCTCTCTGTGCCCATCTGTTTCCTACGTCACCTTCATTGTCATTCCGAAGATTAAACGTACCGACAATGAATTGTTGGGCAGTTGCGGTTAGACTTATTATAGCAAAAAAAGTAAAAAGTATAATGTGTTTAATATTCATAAGTTCTAATTTATTTATAGTTTGGTTATTTTGACCCAGTCAATTAATACTTTGCCTTTACCCTTTTTTATAGCCTCAACAGTTGTTTGGGGTAAACCGGTATATGGTGTTTTTACCCCGTTTACTTTTACTGGAAAGGCACCTCCTAAGGCCAGGTTTATTATCAGAAATTTAGGGTTGTCAAATGCCCACTTGCCATAGTTTTCAATCATGGGACGGGTTACCCGGTAATACATTTCGTTGTCAACTTTAAATGTCATACTATTTGCATCCCAGTCAACTGTGTAAATGTGCCATTGGTTGGCCTCTTTTCCCTTTTTTAAATAAACTTTATTAACAATGGGTGTTTCGCCAAAGTAACCGGGTCCATGTACCGCAGCACTTAACCAGTCTGTTTCTCCTATATTTTCCATGATATCAATTTCGCCGCAATCAGGCCATCTGTCATTTCCCAAGGCCCAAAATGCCGGCCATAATCCGGAGCCCGCAGGTAGTTTCATCCTTGCAGAGATACTGCCGTAGGTAAATTCTACTTTTGTCCGTGAATCTACCCTGCCAGAAAGGAAATCAAATTTCTTTCCTTCCTTAGTGATATATCCCGGATTATAGACCGATTTAAGAACCAGTGCGCCATTTTTTGCTCCATCAGCCTCGGCTCCATGGGCTATGTAAACAGTAGATGACGAATCGATATAAGTTTGCTGTTCATTGTTAGTTACCTCATGGCTGGTCATTACATTCCATTTTGTCCGGTCTATTGATTTTCCTGAGAAATCATCAAAAAATACAACGGAGGGTATGGCATGGATAACTTTTTTCTTCTTCTTCTTTTGAACTGGACTTATAGCAGCTATTGTTATCACAGCCACCATGATGGCCACTAATTTGAGGTGATTAGCTTTCATGCTTGTGTACTGATTATTTTAAATTCGGATTTGCAAGGGTCTCAGATGTAGGAAGTGGAAATGTGTAATTCGACTTTGTTATTGCTCCTATCGGCTGGAGATCGTCAGGACTTTTGTTTGCATTAGCTGCCTCTACGAGTTCTAGGCGGACAAGATCAAACCAGCGCGTTCTTTCACCTGCAAATTCCCACTTACGTTCGTCGACCACGGCATCCGCGAAAGCAGATGCTGACAGCGAATTAAAGGCGTAAGTTGTTAAACCTGCACGGGTACGAATAGCATTAACAGCATCATATGCTTGCTGGTCGGGTGTGCCTGAACGTGCCTTAGCTTCGGCATAGATAGTGAGCACATGTGCATACCTTAACATGACCAGCGGTAAAGATGATGCCCAGTTAGCCACATCACCTTTAATCCAAAACTTACTATAATAGGGGTGTTTGGTTGCAAGTTGTTGCCATGGTATAATTGTTCCATTTGCCAGGGTATAGGTTAGTCTAAATGTTTTATCTTTTCTGGGACCTGCAGGGAAATCATTAAAAAACTTAATTTCAGCGAAGAAATCGTCCCAGCCACCAATATCGCCGGGCATTGCTGACCACCCGTAGTTCCCTTCGGTTGTACTACCGTTTGCGTTATTGGCCGTTAGATTAAAAACATCTTCGGCTGTGCCATTTTTTGTAGGATCGTTATCAAATAGATTGGCAAAAGTATCTACCAGCTGGAAGCCATATATACTGTGGTTATCAATAACCTCTTTGGCCTTAGCCGCCGCCAACGCATATTTGCCTGCATCTTTTATAGGCCAGCCGCCTTCTGTAAGGTATACGTCAGCTAGCAAAGCTTTGGCCGAACCCGCATTAGGACGTCCATAATCGCGTTTAACATTTGGCAATAAAGATTCTGCTTGTTTGAGGTCGCTTTCTATTAACTTATAGACGTCAACCGGTTGTGTTTTCCCTATTGTCAACAAATCAAGTGAAAATTCAGGACTAGTTAAAAACGGAATGCTGCCATATAACCTGGTTAGCCAGTAATAAGAGAAGGCCCGGATAAAATAGGCCTCACCTGCGATGGCGTTAATTGTTGCCGCATTACCTGTTGCACTTTTATAATTGCTAATCACATTATTAGCGCCCTGTATTGATTTGTAGCAGCCACTGTATAAATTACCGGTTCTGCTGTTACCAGATGATACCTGAAACTGGTCAAATTCCCTGAATTCCTGTTTGTTGCTTCCAGGATGAGTGGTAATATCATCTCCTCCCATAGTCGCACCGGTGGCGGTGGCGTGAAAGAATCCCGTAGCCCAGGTATTACCTAAGCCTTTATAAGCACCAGTTAAGGCAGATTCGAGACCAACCTGAGTTTTAAGGGCAGCATTACCAATAACCTTCCCGGTCAAATCTTCATTGAGAACTTTTTTGCACCCTATGGTTGTTATTAGGCAATAAGTCGTTAATAAAACAAATAATTTTTTCATCTTTTTAGTGTTTAATATTTAAAAAGTTAAGTTTAGTCCTCCAGTAATTACTTTGGCATTTGGATATGCACCATAGTCAATACTTTGATTTACGTCTGATGAACTGCCTACGTTACTTGCTTCCGGATCAATTCCTGAATACTTAGTGATTGTCCAAAGGTTGGTTGCTGAAATAAATAGTTTAAGTTTTATTTTATCAGATGGTACTAATTTTGGTACAGCATAAGATAAGCTTACGTTCTTTAACCGTATAAAGTTTCCATTTTCAAGGAATCTTGAAGACTGTGCATAAGTCACGTTTGTTTTGCTAAAAGCAGGAATATCTGATGTTTCATTAACACCAGGTATATACCTGTTATTGATGTCTGATAAGGTGATCTGTCGGGCATCGGCACTGCCTGTCATGGAACCCGCTTTTGAATAGTTCATTTTATCAACGCCAAATATGCCTTGGAAAAACACATTCAATGTGAATCTTTTATAACCAAAAGTGTTATTCCATCCCAATGCTGTTTTAGGTATACCATTACCAATAATTTTGTAGTCGGCACTGGTTATGGCTCCGTCTTTATTTACATCCAGATAATGTGAGTCACCAGGCACCTGATGATATTTTGCAGCTTCAGCTGCCTCAGATGGTTTCCATGTGCCTAAGTATTGTAGCCCCCAGTAAGAGCCAAGAGACTGTCCGGGTACAATTACAAATTCAGATTGGGTTGAATATGCTGCCCCTACGTTCGAACCAGTAAATAACATATCGGCTACGCCACCAAGGCTGACAACATTATTTTTTACATTTGATATGTTAAAATTACTCGACCAGGTAAAGCCGCCTCGATCTGCGTTAAAGATGCTGCCCCCAATAGAAAGTTCCCATCCTTTATTCTGTAACTCACCAACATTTGAAGCATAAGTACCGCCACCAATGTAACCCGGCAATGGTCTGTTCAATAGTAAATCTGAGGTTGTTTTATTAAAATAATCAGCTTCAATGTTTATCCTGCCGCTGAACAAACCAATTTCTAAGCCTATATCAGCCTGTGTGGTGGTTTCCCACTTTAAGTTTGGATTACCCGGGTTACCCAACAGGATACCACTAGTAAGGTTATTATTGTTAAAAGCCACTATCGCTGTTGAATAAGTAGATTGTGTAGCATAGGGCTGAATCGCCTGACTGCCCGTACGTCCCCAGCTTCCTCTTATTTTTAATGTTGAGAACACATTCATGTTTTTTACAAAATCCTTGTTGCTCATGTTCCAGCCCACAGCTATTGCCGGGAAGGTGCTGAATTGGTTGTTGCCCTGGAATTTCGACGAACCGTCTCTTCTTACCGAAGCTGATAATAGGAATTCATCTTTATAGGAGTAGTTAATACGACCTAAATACGATACTAAACCATAATTACTGCGGTCTGAACTGATATTTGCAGATTTTGAAAGCCCAAGGTTATCAAATCCTAATGCTGGATTTAAAAGCCCAGTTGCACTTGCATTAAAAGTAGTGCTGTTATAATTCTGTACCTCAAAAACGGCAACTGCATCTAAATTGTGCACGCCGCCAAATGTATGCTTGTAATTAAGTGCGTTGGTACCCTGAAAGGTTATGGCCTCTGCCGAATTTCTAGATGCCGAAGGATTATTTGTGGTTACGATATTACCGTTAAAATTTTCGTTTTGTTGATTTAGATATTTAACACCGTAAGTTAAATCTAAACTTAAACCTTTAATAGGTTCATACTTACCGCCCCCTATAATAGTACCGTAAGTATTTTGTGAGAGATTACTTCTGTCGTAAAGCAATGCTACCGGGTTGGTTTTAAGCGAACCTACAGGATCAACAGCAGTATAAATTCCGTTAGCATCATAAACTGGTGTTGTGGGTGCCCATGCTAAAGCCTGTACAACAGGGTTACTTGTGCCGGATTGGAGCTGGGTATTTGTGTTCAAGATCCGTGTTCCAGTTGCGTTTACGCGGAATGAGAGTTGATCATTAATTTGAGAATTAAGATTGGTTCTAAAGTTGTATCGTTTGTAGCCGGAGTTTTTAATGATACCATCTTGATCTATATAATTTACAGAGGTAAGAAAAGTAGTTTTGTCGCTACCACCAGAAACGCTTAACTGATGTTCTTGTCCAGTTGCCATTCTGTATATTTCTTTTTGCCAATCCGTACCTCTGTCATTTTGATAACTTGCTAATTGAGCTGGAGTGTAGGTTGGGTTAAGGCCAAGTATGGCATTCCTGGTGTTAACTAACTGAGCAAATTGCCCGGCTGGTAAAAGGTCATAGGTTTTAATCACCTTTGACGAAGATACCTGCCCGATATAATTGACAGTTACACTGCCCTTAGTGCCTTTTTTAGTAGTGATGATTACTACTCCATTAGCGCCGCGGCTACCATAAATAGCTGTAGATGATGCATCTTTCAGTATCTGGATAGATGCAATATCATCTGTATTAACAGTAGTAAAGTCTGCTCCTACAAAACCATCTACTACATAAAGTGGATCATTGCTGCCCAAAACAGAATTTGCGCCCCTTATGCGTATCCTAACATCCCCACCAGGTGCCCCCGATGCATTGGTAACCTGAACACCTGTTGCTCTGCCTTGCAATATCTGATCTACACGGTTAACGGGTTGTTCAGCAAAGTCTTTTGTGGAAATTGAAGATAACGAGCCCGTGACATCCGACTTTCTTTGTGTTCCATAGCCGATAACCACTACATTTTGAAGCTCTTGAGTGTTTTCCTGTAAAACCACGGTTAATCTTTCTGCTCCGCTAAAATTTACTTCTTTACTCTTATAGCCGATGTAAGAAAAAACAAGAACACCACTATCATTAGCGCTGTTCAGGCTGAAATTACCGTTGGTATCAGTCCTTGTTCTAAAGGCTGTTCCCTTTAAACCTACGGAAACGCTTGGTAATGGATTTCCGGCAGCATCTTTTACAGTTCCAGTGATCACTTGCGTACGCTGTTTTATGTTAATTAAAACCTTTTTACTGTTGATAAAGGTTTTAATAGGAGAAGCCTGTGCTTCCTGAAATAAAATGAAACAGGCTAAAACCATCACACAGTGCGCAGAGAAACTACCTCCTGTTAATTTGTAACGTTTAATCATATTTAATTGTGTTTAATTAAGTTTCTAAATAACATTTAAGATGTTCTTGCCTTGGTGAACATTATTCCTGGAATAACTTTTTTAAAGGCATAGTTGGGCCGTGAAAACCCAGAGAAGGTTGCATTTTTGTTCATACGTTTAAAGTTTTTGGTTATGATAATTGAGTTCAGATCAATGCTCGTGGAGAACAAGAGCACGGCGCAAATGTAGTGCTCGTATAAAAAAACACATTACTACATTAAATGCACAAATGACTAGTACATGTAATTTGCGGTACTTCATTACTACTTGCAAATGAGACTTTGCGCAGTTTTAGGTAATTACATGAGGGGATGCAGCATTTTGGGTTATTGCTGAAAAAAAGCACAGCGTACAAGAAAACAGAAGCAGGGGATTACCAATAGTAATCAGCTCTAGGCATTTGAGGTAACTTTTGTAAGATAATCATGCAGGTTAATTTCGGATGAAATCGGAAGTTTTTTGCGTAGCCTATAGCGGCCTACTTCTACTGCACGAATGGAAAGATTCATCAGCTGTGCAATTTCTTTGGATGATAAATTCATCTTAACGTATGCACACATTTTCAAATCATTTCTGGTTAATTCTGGGAATTGACTTTTTAAAGTAGTTAAGAAATTAGAGTGTACCCGATCAAAATGAACAGAAAAACTTTCCCAGTCAGAATCATTTTTTTCTGCGGCGTTTAGCAAGTGTAATACCCGTTTGAACTGTGTATCGTCTTCCAGATATTTTTTATCTTGAACAAGTTCATACCACTCTTCTTTAATTTTTTTCAACAACTTGCCCCGTTCAATTAAGTGCATGGTAGCTGCTGTTAGTTCTCTGTTTTTATAAGAGATATCTGCTTCAAGTTCTCTGTTTTTGAGGTTAATGATCTGTTTTTCATTGTTTTCCAGCTCAAGGCTATGGATGTGCTTCAGCAGATCTTGTGCCTTTTTATGTTTCCTTTTCTGCCATTTTATTAATAAATAAACTATGCTTAATAAAAACAATACAAATAACAGCTTAGCGATGAGGGTTTGGTACCATATTGGGGTAACGGTGAAAGTGAAAAATATCGGTGCGGAAATCTTGCCAAGACTATTTTTTGACCGTATTGCAAAAGTGAATTTATTAGGCGGCAAGTTGGTGTAATCTTTTTCATTTTTAGTTGTCCAGGACGACCATTCGTTGTCAAAACCGATTAATTGATAGCTGTATTCGGTATTGTTTTTTTGACCAAATGATGTGGATGCATATTCAAAGTGCAATGAATTTTGTGAATGTGCTATCGTAATGTCCTGATCAACATGCCGTGGAGTTTTTATCTTATGCTTATAAGCTGCAAAATATCCACCAAACAAGGTGCTGTCTTTTTTGCCAAAACTTTTAACACTTGTTAAAATAATATGGTCAGTATTCAATTCATGGATATATTTTTTATAATTAAGATGCACTATGCCTTTATCCGAGGCAATAAAAACATTTTCCAGATCATATGGGTAAATTTTTTCGAAACGTGAAATAATGCGCGAGGTTAACTCGGGAAAGAAAACAACTTTATAATTCTGATTCTTAGCGTGCAGACTAAAATCTACGACTCCTACTCTTTTATTGGCTACAAACCAAACATTACCATATTTGTCATCAATTAAATATTCAACATTTTGGTTGTTGAATATATTTTTTAAAATGGTTGATGGTACCATGATATCTTTCCGGGCATCATACTCATATATTCCTTTTTGAGTGGTTACGATTATCTTTCCCCATATTTCAAAAATGTAATTATTAAGTGAGGATGGCAGTCCGTTTTTATCCGTATACAATTTATACCCGGCGATTCTTTTCTTATCAGCAGAAAGTTTTATTCTATAAATACCACGGTATGGATGTGACGCCCATATTATTCCCGTTTTTTTCTCATATTTAATGAATCGCAGTGGCTCAGTTAAGCCGTCAATATGCCATTTATGTTTAAATGTGGCATTGCTATACTGCATATAATGCATCCCATCATATGTGCCTGCAATTATTTCTGAAGCGGATTTATCAGTGGTTAAGGATTCAAAAAGCCAGGTTCCTACAGGCCTGTCAAATTTAACAAACCCGTTATCTTTTAAAATAAACTGTCCATCTTCATGACCGACTAATAGCTGGTCATTAATGTCAGATAGTTCCCATACATGCCCCTTTACTTTGGCGTATTCTGAGAAATTTCCTTTAGAGTAGCTGAGATCCCTTTCGCTCATATCCAGCGGGCATGAGAATAAGCCATTTGACGTTCCGATAAATAATTTATTGTGAAATATTTTTATCGCGTAAGCGCTTACCTGTTTACTTGGATTGAGGTAAATATTCTTTAATGCACTATTTAGGGCTATAAAATTGATTCCTTCGTCCAGGCTAAACCATAAGTTAGAGTTAGCGTCGTTAAATATTTTCCTGATACCACCGTTTGGAAAAGTAAATTTCTGGACAACGTTTCCTCCATGGTCCATAATATAACAATCACCAGATGTAGTACCGAAAGCAAACCCATCGTTATTGATCTTTATACCACAGTAAATCCTGTCAATAGTTGGATTATAATCCCCAGATGTTTTCTTTACAGATAATATGGCGTCTTTTAAAAGAAATAGTCCATTTTTTAAGGTGGCTATTAGAATTGTTTGATCATCATATTTTAATATGGAAGTAATTTGCGCTTGTGTAAGTATAGGGTCATTGCAAGCCACTTCCCATTTGTTATGGTTAAACATCAGCAACCCACGGTCCTTATCTTGTGCATATAAATGACCATTTGCATTTGCGATACTTACCCAGATAGAACCTGTTTTATATATATTTATTTTTCCATCTGCCAGCTGATAGATGTTGTGGTCGCTCCTGAAAAATACTTGGTTACCCATTGGAACTATGCTCCATATATCACCAAATTTTTTTTCGTTAAGTGGAATAATTTTTTTTAAGGAATGATACTTTAATATCCCATTCCGGTCCGGAAAAAAGTAACCTATTTCATCTTGTGCACCTACAAATATTTTGCCGTCAATACCAATGGCAACAGACCTGACGACTGTGTTATTAGGCAGTTGAAATAAGTTCCACGACTTGCCATTATAGGTAAGTAGTCCTTCGTAATTTGCAAAATACAATATTCCATTTTTGTCTTGTTGTATATCCCAATTTTGTAAACCAGCTTTGTAATCACGGTTGGCATAGGTGACAATTTCGGGCAAGCCTATTTGATTTTGACTATAACTTTTCAAAAATGAAAGGCATGCAAAAAAAAATAACACAAATTTCTTCATATATAAGTACTTAAATAAAAAATAACAGCTATGCTAAATTGATTGTATTGGCTTATTGAGCCCTCAAACATACACAACTGAAGCTAAAATATTATTTTGAGTAACATTTATAGATGTTTGTTTATGCTTTGCTGGTAAACTTATGCTGCGCCCATTGGGTAAGGTCAATATATTTAAGGAGTCCCCTTTCATACTTATCCTCCTCAATCAATTTACAGTAGAGCTTAATCTTCGGGGCAAGGGATCTGTTTTTTGCCTGACTGTTGGCATGAGGGTCAAGCTGTATTGTTTTAAAAACGATTTTTTCACATTTGGATAACTTTACTTTTTGCTGGAAAAAGCGTTTATAAGATCGGATCTCATAGGTTAAAAAGGTGGCATTCCTAAGTTCATAGTGCGTTATGATATGTAGCAAACGGATGGCTTTATACACCGGAAGGAGGGAATACTTTGAATTTTCCGCAGTCACTTCATTTAAGTATTTAAGTGCTTTCTTGTATTCCTTTTTACAAAAATGCGCCAAACCGCAATAAAAATAAAGCTCCCATCTTTTTTCTACATTGATAAGTCGGTAAGCATCCCAAAGATTGGGATTAAGTCTGTTGATATAGACCATAGCATCATCATACTTCTGATCCTGAATAAGGAGCTTTAGTGTATACACAGCAACTGTTTTTTGCAATAAAAAACGAAAATGATCCGGACAAGTCTCTACGTTTATATTTCTGATCTTCTCCATGTAAAATGGCATTTGTCCATAATTCTGATTGGAATTCAGACTATCCAGAATTCCGTCCAGAGAAGTGAAATAATCAATTGGTGGATGTTCCTGAAGGTCTGGATTTTGCTCAAATAAGCGATTGAGTTCATCGAAAGTTTTCAAGGCAGATTTGTGATCCCCAGTATGGGTGAAGAAAAAAGACTGAAAAAGCAGATGAAGTTTTTTAGATTCAAAGCTATTTTTAGCTTTTCCCGCAATAAGGCTCACTTCACTTAACAGCAGATCATTCATTTTCTTTTTATCTTCATCAGACGCAATTCCTCCATAATGGATTAAACGATATTTCAGGAGCTCATATAAGGAATAATGACCTTCAATATGATTCATCGTGCGTAGAGATTCCTTTGCCTTCAACTGAATCTCTACTAGACGCGTATCATTTATTCCCTGGAAATTTAACTCGGAAAGCAGTTTCAGCTCTGAACGGAAAGTCATGTACTGAATAAAATGGTTTTGTGTCAGTTCGGCCTTTATTCTGATTTTTTTAAGTTCATGGGTGGCCTCTTCATTGAGCGAACGCTCTTGTAAGATTTTTACCCGCATTAAGCGCTGCATCAGATGAAAGAGATTATCTTTTTCAATTTTAGACTGGATGAGGGAATCGGTAATCAGCCTGACGAGATAACGGGAAGCATTGTCTAATGAGGACCCTGGAAACTGTGTCTGAAATTCCACGCCAATACTCTTCACATCTGTAAAAGGGCCTTGTTCAATGATTTGATAAAGCCCCAGATAATCTTTCTCGCCTTTCTGTTTTCCGCAAAATAGATTGAAATGCCGCTTTTCAGAACTGGAAAGGGAGTTGATTAATTTTAATGCGGTGAAAGTACTGGACATAGATCTTTGGGATTTATAATGTAAGGTATAAATATATCATTATTAAATCAATTGTTAATCAGGTAGATGTGTGATTTTTGTTATAGTAGACTATGGTTTCAGGATTATGAATTATTAAAAATATTGGTGAATTATTGACTACCCAAAGCAATATTTTTGGTAGGATAAACCATTTATAAATTTTGATGAACCAAAGAAAAATTATTATTGTTGGGAGTACCAACATGGATATGGTTGTTAAAACAACACATATTCCTGTACCTGGAGAAACGGTGTTAGGCGGATCTTTTTTCATGAACCCCGGAGGTAAGGGCGCCAACCAGGCTGTGGCAGTTGCACGTTTAGGAGGAGATGTGACATTCGTTTCTAAAATGGGAAACGACGTATTTGGAAAGCAATCCTTTCAATTGATGGACGAAGAGGGGATTGATACCAGGTATATTGTTTCAGATGAGGAGCTTCCTTCTGGGGTTGCCCTGATCACAGTAGATGATTCAGGAGAAAATAGTATCGTTGTTGCTCAGGGCGCAAATGGAAACCTGCTTGCTTCAGATATACAACCTGCCCTGGATGAAATTGATCAATTTTCTATTCTTTTGCTGCAGCTGGAAATTCCCATGTCTATAGTGGAATTTATAACCGTAAAAGCTTCGGAAAAGAAGGTTCTTGTTATTTTGAATCCTGCACCAGCAGCGAAATTGTCAGATCAGTTGTTACGGCATATTGATATTATTACGCCCAACGAGTCTGAAGCATCAATTTTATCTGGTATACCTGTAACAGATATGGAAAGTGCAAAGAAAGCTGCTCTGGCCATACATGAGTTGGGTGTTAAATCTGTAATCATCACATTAGGCCCTTTGGGTGCTCTTATACTAGATCAGGGTGAGTTCCATCTGATCCAGGCAAAACAAGTGAAAACAGTAGATAGTACAGCGGCAGGGGATGTGTTTAAC
>Ga0194135_10001534_pt1 | contig 13819 bp, 7 predicted proteins | sample LitLau_LLRF_2013_FD_134024 | JGI IMG/M metagenome (GOLD analysis project Ga0194135, IMG submission 134024) | Freshwater sediment microbial communities in response to fracking from North America - Little Laurel Run_MetaG_LLRF_2013 (version 2) | ecosystem: Environmental > Aquatic > Freshwater >...
TCACACGGTACGGTTTGTAATTCACACGGTACGGTTTGTGAATCACACGGTACGGTTTGTAATTCACACGGTACGGTTTGTGAATCACACGGTACGGTTTGTGAATCAAACGGTACGGTTTGTAAATCACACGGTACGGTTTGTAAATCACACGGTACGGTATTGAATCTTACCGTACCGTACCGTGTCTACTGTGTATTTTATCACCACCCAAAATAACCCGACCCAGCAATCCCATGCTTGGACCTTGAGCCATCTGTAAAGCAGCACCAGCCATGCAACGACCCCGGCCTGAAGCCCGAGTCGTTCCATTCAACTCTTGACCTGAAGGTTATCGAGAAGTTATGTGACGGGGATAACTTAATGCCCCCTTTATCACAAGGAAGAGACATTTCTGGCACTTCCTTCATTACGTTCGTACAAAAGTCCATGTGTGACACGGGCCCTTTGTACCCCCTGTTGTTCCACCCCAGCCATTGACCCTTAAGTCTCAGGCGGTGCATCGTCTGCAGAGCAACCTGCTGGATCCGAATGTCGATCGGGACAACGCCCAACAAACACTCGAGGCCCGCAGTTGACACAGATCTCATGGTACCAGCGGTCGACAAAAGAGTCACCCGCTGCGCCTTTTCGAGCAGCTTAACGGTAGCCTGCACTTTCGAACAAGCGCACCAAACCACTGCTCCGTATTCAATACCTGGTCTCACTATGGACTTGTAAATCCACAGTGTTTTCTTCGGCGAAAGACCCCACTTTGGTCCGATCGCCCTTTTACACACAGCCAGGGCCATAACCGCCTTCTTAGCCCTGTCCGTGCAATGAGCCCTCCATGTAAGCTTGTTGTAAATAGTGACCCCAAGATACTTAGCAGAGGTTACATAAGGGAGCTGAGTCCCCTCCACAGTGAGGAGCTTCTTAACGCCCTTCCGTTTCCTTGTGAACAAAATGGCAGCCGCTTTGTCTCCCTCGACTCCGAGGTCCACATCACGACTCCACTTGCTAACCAAGTCAATTGCTGCATGCGCATGCTGAGTGACTGTACTGAGATCCGGACCACGAGCAATCATGGCCAAATCATCAGCATATCCATTAGAGTACACCTGAGGCAATGAGTTCTTGAGTTTTTCAAGGACCTCATCAACCACAAGGTTCCATAATAAAGGAGAAAGTACGCCACCTTGAGGGCATCCTCTCTCTGCAGCCCGACTCAATTCCCCCTCTGCTGTATAAATAATTCGGTGTCGCAGCATATGAGAGATGAATATCACACATACCGGACTCACGCCGTGTCGAAACAGCCCCGACTCAATGGATCTGAAAGTAGCTTCATTGAAGGCCCCCCTGATGTCCAGGAGTACCGCGATGGCGCTCTCATTAGACTTCAGGGTAGCCTCCGCTCTAGCCACGATTTGGTGAATCGCTGATTCTGTTGAGACACCAGCCATATACGCGAATCGATTGTTCTTCCGAAGCCTCCCAATGAGATCAGGATCCCTCACAAACCAATCAATCATTCGCTCAAGTGTTTTCAATAAAAAGGAAGTTAATGGTACAGGCCTCCATGAGTTAGCCCGTTCATAGCTCCCTTTCCCAGGTTTAGGTAGAAAGCAGACCTTCGTCTCCCTCCACCTCTTAGGAGTGTATCCATGAGTCAAACAGGCCCTCATTACTACTGTAAGAGGTTTGCTTAGCTCATGTTTAACAGTTTTAAGCATCCGAGGAAAGATACCATCTCTCCCGGCGGCTTTGTAAGGTCCAAATGTTGATATGGCCCTTACTACCAACTCAGGAGTAACAATGGTGTTCACCACCTCTATATCATTTACTTCCTGCTGTGGTCCCCGTTCGTTCCCTTTCGGATCCGATGGGAAATGCTTTACCAGCAGCAGGATTAGGGATTCTGCTAAATCAGAGGTGTATGCCCCGTCTTCCTTCTGGACGCGCCCAAGTCGTGAAACTTGGTCAACCTTCAGAACCCGGTGCAGCCGTGATGCCTCAGAACATGATTTTATATCAGTACAGTACGCTTCCCAAGATTCCCTTTTGGCCTTTTTGAGTTCAGATGTATATCTGTTCCTCACGGCACAATAGGCACTCCAGGTTTCACTTGTACCAATTAGCATATGAGTTCGCCAAGATCTCCTGGTTTCTCGTCTGAGAGACCCAAGAGTTTTGTTCCACCAAGGTACAATACGCCCCCTTGGCTTGATCACCTTCTCGGGACAAGCTTCTTTGAACCCGTCATTCAGAATAGCTGTTATGTTATCAACTACCATGTCTATCTCATCTACCGACGAGATCTCCATGTTGTCGATACCTGACAGCCTTGGAATCACCCGCGACTTGTAAAAACCCCAATCCGTCTTCTTTTTATTCCTTATGTGTATTGGCTGAGGTTTCCCCAGCTTTATAACCGCCCTGATGATCCGGTGGTCAGACAATGATGGCTCATCGTCCACCCACCAGTCCATCACACAGTTTATCAAGTCCACCGAAACAAGAGTAATGTCTATCACTTCCTGCCGGTTTGCAACTACAAACGTTGGCTTATGACCTCTGTTTATGCAACAGAGTTCACTGGCACCGATGTATTCACAAAGCTGCTCTCCTCTAGGGTTAATATTGCTACTACCCCATAGAGTGTGATGTGCGTTACTGTCACAGCCAAGAATCAACCGTAAACGATTGCTCTTGCAGTACTGCACCAGTTCAATCATTTTTACTGGAGGGCAGACCTGATCATATGGCATCTACACAGAGGCATACACCACATTTCCAGTCTCCCATTCAGTTTTAACCGCCACCAGATCCCCGGTGCAAAAACCCGGTACCACGGAGGCTTTAACATCATAACTAGTTACTCTACAAGCTCTGGGTTTGTCCCCAGATGAGCTAGTATACACTCTACCTGCTTCATTCAGCCCCCTAATTTTACCTTTATAAAAGTAGGGTTCCTGAATTAGGCAGATACTTGTTTGTCCCATTCCCAGGAGCATCCTGCAAGCACTTGCCGAAGCTGCCTTAGAATGGTGCAAATTAATTTGTGCCAAATAATGGCTTTTCCCATCCCTAAGAGATCCTTTCCGAGAGATAAAAGGTTGTCGGGTTGTGCCCCTTACCTGGGTGTTGCAACTGGTTACGCCCCTGATTTGGGTGACTCCACTAGCTACGCCCCTGGATTCCGCACTGGATCTTCCCAAACCCTTTCCCCTGAAATCTCCCTCACTTTCACCAGTTACACGTAACTGAGTAGATGATCCCACGGAGGGTCCTCCAGAGTCACCCCCACAAGTGGGGTTGCCTCCGGAGGACCTGTTTAGGTCACTTAGAAATTTATTTGTTATGTTAGACTGTGAGTCTAACAACTTACTCACACACACCCGCACAATGGTGACGACTTCTTGACAAAACTAGTATACATAACTTCACAAAACAAAGGGAGAATGACTTTAACAAAAGAATCATACCGCGTAAACTGACTGACCAATAGAACACAACACAAAATTTCAACTGTCAAAAATATGATGAAATACGAGTTTGGAGGGAAACACAAATTACAATAATCCGGGGCAATTAGAGAATGTAACTTAATACGTATACTAAATAATGCTCCTACTAAGGAATCTTAATAAATTATTCCTTATAGGTGCTTTAATGAATTATTCTGTGTTGAATAAATATTTCCAAAAAGCCCAATTGTCAGACTTTAATATTACTTTGTTTTAAGAAAAAGTATCTTTGCCAGTGCAACTCTCTAAAAAGTCCTACCTTTGACTTTTGATTTCTCATTCATAATTCAGGATTCAAATTTAAATCAGAAACCTTATCATTCCCCGTACTAGATATCATTAAATTTCTAATAAGAAAGAATTTACAGTGAAGATTCGTTTTGAAAAGTATCTCATTTTTGCTATACATTGCAGCATAATTCTTCAAATTAATTTCAAATGACATTCTTGAAAGATTTATCTGTATATTGAAAATCATATGATGAGGAAAACCTCAAACGGATATGCAAACACTTAATCTTGTTTAATGTAGTCAGAGTGCCATAAGGAGATCATTTGTTATTTAAAGACGAGGTAAGCGCACGAAAATGGCTTTCCAAATGATTGGTAAGAAACATCGCCCACAAGCGTCAGTTGGTTTGCAATTATTTAAAACAAACCTTACCAACGATTGAACGTCATGAAACTAAATTTCTATTGGACGAAGCTCCATACAAAGCTCAAAATGTCAGCCAGTTTGGAATTAGTACATCAAACTAAACAAGTATATATTCAGATCAATATATTAATTACCTGAAATATTTATACAGGGCAAGCTTAAGGCTCTTATTGATATTAGAAATATATAGCAATACATATTCTAACCAATGCTTTCTTTTGCTAACTTAATGAATTATTCCTTACCATTTTCCGTTGTTTTAATGAATTACTCTGTAGCGATGGAACACTGCATGAACTAAAAATCATTTATCAGACAGATTTTGCACTAGAAGCAGCACAATAGTGTGTGAAGCAGCAAACTACAACACCGTTTTTTAACACAAAATATTAGCATTGGCTCGTGTTAACGTTCAAGTAAAACTCCAGATGTTCACTTTGCAACAGTTGTTCTGAATTTGGCAGTTTCAAATAGTTCATTAGCTAGAATTTTTGGAATGAGCTGGGTATCATTAACTGGATAAGCTATACACTTCCCAACGATATCCATTTGTATAATTGAGATAAACTTATTTACCTTTACAATTGACGATCGACTCAAGTATGAATTAAACAGTAAAAATTCTCACTTTGTTCACTCCACTGACTTAAGGTAGCAAAGTTAAGTCAAGTTCTTATTTTGCATCAGTAATTTGCTTTCGTGGTTCGAATATTATTACTCTGAAAATTTTAAATTGGTGGACATGACTAGACACATTCCGTTTTGAAACTATTAATCAAACTAATCTGATTAAAATCCAGTTGCGATAGATTGGTCTTCATACAGATTGAAATTTAACTTCCGGTCACAAAATTATAGAGACAAATCATCATGTTGTCATTGTCATTTGGGCTCTTTGTCATGTCGGCACTCAACAAGTTGGAGGTCCTGGCCGAAATTCCAACCGACAGTATTGATTACTGGATAGGGAACATTTCCCCACGATGTGCTATAAATATAATATACTTTGAACAAACAAACGACTTCATTTTCAATTCAGTCCACAATATTCCTGTCCTGTTTCTTCCCCTTAAATTTCATAATGATACAACAGCAAATTTTGACTATCTTTTGGAACACCAACACAGGGGTATTTCACTGAGATTCATGAAGGCTGAATGTTATTTTAGTATTCTGTATTACAAAAAATTAAATAATTTCGACAACGACCCCTCTTACGATTCTAAATTAAATGCCAGATACTTGAAAAATGTGATCGATTTTATTGCTTACGGTTACCCTAATTACAATTTCGATTCCAATTCAACATATTGCTTAATACTTTACCATAGTAGTGAGTGGAACGACGACTTTCATTTTTGGATAAGTGCTACAATGGAAATGAATCTAGCTCTTGTTTACTTGTCAAATAGTTCCAAAAGTGGATACAATTTTCTTTGCAAAACACCTTCATCGAAATTTCAAGTTTCTGCGTCAAATGTTGTGAATAAAGTCACGTCTATCATTGATCAGAAATTCATGGTCACTTGTTCAAGTCGGTACACATCTGTGGTTATTAATGTACATACTAAAAAAGGTGGTTATAACTCTAAACTTCTAGTCTTTGAACACAAAATAATAGCCAGCATGATCTTAAAAGCAAACGTTTCTATTTATTCTAAAGCGCATTCTCATTTCGATGAGAGTGATTATGGTAATTCTCGATTGATATTGTCGGATTTACAGGAGGACCTAAGCACCTCTTTATTGTTTCCGACCTTTGATGATTCAATCCGTTTTTTTACTTGCTACACTCTTCCTGTTTTGAGTTTCCATTTTTATGTTTCAGCCTTCGAGTTAGAAGTGTGGATTGCCATTATCTTATCTGGAATTTTAATTGCTTCTTTTCTGAAATGGCATATTCATTACAATTTAAGTAAAACTTTAAATTTTTCGACTTTGCTGTTTTATTTTAGCATTTTTATGGAAGAGGCTTACAGCGTCCCGTTGATTATACGAAACAATAAGGTTTACAGAACTGCGACAATTCTATGGCTACTCACTGCAATAATGTTAACAAATACTTACATAAGCCATGTAATTTCCGGGTTGAATGCTCCATTGAAAGGAGAGAAACTTAAGAATAACGATTTATATGGATATTCGGGTAAAGAACCTGAAATGGATTTAGAATATGTTCGAGATCTAAGATATTTACAAGGTCACTTATTTCATTCTTCTCGGTTGTACTTTGCTAAATTTGGACATTTTGTAGATTATCTAGAAAGTATTCGTCATAATCAAACCTCGACTTTTGGGTATACAATTTTATCGGAACCTAAAAGGCTATCATACCCGAAAGATGCATGGCTATACATAAGAAACCCATATATTTATAGATTTTTTTTCAATATTTTACTCCAAATTCGTCCCTGTTTTAGTAAAAATGTTCGACGGCGATCTCTAATGTATCGGACTTTTAGTAGTTTAATTAAACCGACCAACAAGTTTTATCTAGACGCAAATAACTTCAAGCGACCTTGGAACTACAGAAATTATCCCACTGGAGCTGTGGAAGAAGAACTGGTTAAATGTCAAAAGTCAGTGTACGCAGAAGAAAGTGATCAGCTTGAATTCAAGTACATGTCAGGAAACTACAGAATGAAACGATTTTATTATTTGCAAGATAGTTTTTCCTTCGTACCAAAACAATGGGGCTTTTACAATCTACAAAAGTCTAAACTTCCGTTTTATTTCAGTATGTTTCTTCAATCAGGGATATTTCATGAACTGCACAAGCTTAAGTTGTTGGGTGATCAGCTAAAGAGAAGGTCAATGACTTCAGAAATAATCAAACGATCTCACAAACCGGAAGTTTTGGATTTGACTTCGTCAGTACAAACGGTTTTTATTTTATACGCGGCTATGGTTTTGCTAGCTAAAATATCCTTTGTAGCAGAAAGTTGTTACTTTATGTATAAAAATTATAGTATTGCCCTTTTAAAGATGAAGCTATCGAAATTTGCAAATGACTGTAAATTAACCCTTTCGTACCTTCTGCAAAAAATAATTAAGCGCAAACCATTCAAGTAATGGTAAGCAGGATATCGACGTAACTTCCTGTCATTGAATAAAAAATCCAAGGTAGTGAGAAGCCAGTGGAACAAACCTAGGCCTCGTGAGTATGATGAAATCCAAGTCTTGAGATTGTGTTCGCCATGATACGTGATCTCAAAGACCTAAACTTCTGTGGAATTTGACGTTGCATAGCATTTCAGAGACCTAGTTTCAAGTGACGGAGGATATGAAAGTTATCGCATTTATTACACTAAAAAGCAACAATGTAAGCTAAATGGACAAGGAAAGTTGTAAGGCTATTGATGCTTGTTAAAACGAATGAGTCGTCAGCAGTTTCCATTGGATTTTTCTGTGAAATGTCTCGAAATAAAAAAATGCTGAAAGAAATATTTCCCATTTATGCAAAATATGTAATTAATTAGTATCGTTCTACATTGCTTTAAATACATTGATGAGTAAGGGTGTATGTTAACCATCAATGTATTATATTGTATGTATTATAATAATAAGCTGAATTGCAGGAGCAATTTTCCGAAAGAAGAAGAAGTCGTCACACTTTACCATCCTGGGACGTGGAGACGATGAAGCAGCAGAACTACAACCATCACCATCACCACCACTCGTCAACAACTGACTGACAACGAAGTGAGGAGGCAGAAAAAGTGAATAGTGCTCAGTGTAGTATTAATAGTAATATATTGGGAAGACTATAACATAAGGGAAGTAGATCTTGTAAGATAGATAGACTTAAATGAATTATAATTAGATATAAATGAGTGTTCATTGTATAACTGCACCAGATATGTTAAGTAAAACTCCTGTTACTATTGCTAATATATTATTATCCATACATAGAATATAGGAAGGATGTAGGATAAGATGATAGTAATATTGGTATACATTATGAGAGGATGATGTAATGTAATTAGATACACAATGTAAGAGGGTTTAGGCACTCAATGTGTACGCGTAGGGACAGATTGGAGCGGGAGTGAAGTTAGCGCAGCGCGCAGCGGAAGTTGGCGCAGCGCAGCGATAGAGTGAACATACCAGTCCCCCCGTGTTAAGAGATAGTACCCCTGTGTTGGGAATTAGTACCCGAATGGAAAAGGATAGTACCCCAATGGGAAAAGATATTACCTGAATGGAACAAGATACCCAACTCAGAGATAACTAAAAACCAGGGGTTATAGGGGCCCAAGGGAGTGAGGAAGACGTCCGAAGACACTTTTAACTACCGTGACGTAGATTAACCCTAGTAAACTAAACCCGAAATAGCTCAAAAGAATGTTGGGAACTAACCAACCGGTTTATTTCCGTTTGAAATAAACGGTGTTGACGGCTGCTACTTGAAGAGTAATGGGAGGTCCCAAGAAGATAGTCGAAGTGATTGACTTCCGGTGAATGTAGGGAGGATCCCGATACAAAAAAAACAAAAAACCAAGTCTCGTGTGTATCCTTTTTGTGTGTGGGGGGTGGTCGCACAAGCACTTTCTGTGTGTGTCGAAAAATTCACCAGTTACACAGTTCACGAAGGGAGAGAGCGAGGTTAAGTACCAATTGAGATAAAAAGGAGGGTTTCGGCACCAAGTGTGACGCAGATGTCCATTTAAGGAGAGTTGACTGCGTCCCTGATTCCTCTGGAGGTCCACTTAGTAGAGATGTTCTGCTCCAGAGCCCTAAAGGTTATGTTTAGTATGAAGAATAAGTAGGCAGACGGGAGGTTAGGTCGACAATAACAATAGATTAGGTGTTTATTGTGGAGGGTTAAAGTTTACAATAGGGAGTGACTGTGAGAATGCAACTGCACAGTTCGGGAGATTTAGACTGAATGACGAGTGTGAGCGGCGTGGCCAGATGAGTGGAGTGGAGAGTGGAGGTGGTGTGATGTCTCGAGGGGGTACGAGCTGAACCGAGGTGGGTTGGGTACGTAGTTGAGGGCATGTCGCGAGGTGGCGTGACATGCACTCCTGGGAGAATGAGGTCATCACGGGAGGTGGCTCTGGAATGGCCGATTGATATGCAGTGGATCATGCTGCTAAGCATGTATCCCTGCTACACCATATGCGATTGATACTACTTAAATAATCGTCAAATTTTTTCCATGAACAATTATTGGTTGCTCATACGTATTTGTTAATGTCTTCCAACTTTGGTTTTCAGGAAGCGCTTCTATAGTACTGAATGTGACTTCCATCAGGCGAAGTCATATAGTTGGTAGATGGGCGACCTTCAATCCACTGAAATTGTGATGTTTCAATTTGAAGTGTCCAGTAATGATTTCCTGTCTTAATCACTTAATGCAGGAATTAAGACAGGAAATCCTTCCTAGCACTGTAGCTGCACTGCTTCTTCGCTGCCACAAATCCTACGATAGCTCTAATCTATTTCCTCACTAGGTAGAAGGACACCAATAAAGCGCGTTAGAGTCCTTAAGGGTCACAATAAAACTTCTTTATTTAAGGGACACAAAAGAAAACGATTTATTTCTCTAACCGCAATACACGACTTTACACAACGAACTCTAAACCTCCAATCCTCTCTTTACAACGAACAACTACCGACTACTCTACAAAACGTAATCGACCACGCTGCTCCTCTTTGTCTTGTTCCCTCTTATAACTACTTTGGGCGCGTTGGGCAATCTGATCATTCTGTTTGCATGAGGCAAGGTGATCTTCATCTCCCTTGCAGACATTCCTCCCTCCATGAAGATCTCCAGGGGTCTCCGTCCTGATCTTGAGCGGGCAGATCTTCGTCACAGGTCGACGATAAGTTCCAGTAGCTGTCCGAACGTCGACGACTCGCGTGATTTCATCCTTCCCAGGAAACACTTGTTCAATTATTCCTTTAGGCCAGCTGTTTCTTGGTAGCTGGTCGTTCATCAGGATCACAACATCTCCAACACGAATCCCGGGAACCGCATCCAACCATTTCTCCTTCTTCAACAACGATGGCACGTATTCTTTCAGCCATCGTTTCCAAAAGTGATCTGCAAGACGTTGGGCTTGTCTCCATTGTCTTCGTAGAATAAGGTCACTGTCACTAGTCTCGACATCGATGGATGGTCCTTGGAAGTTGCTGAGTCTCAAAAAATGATTCGGTGTGAGACCTTCCTCGTCGTCTGGATCCAGTGATACGTGGGTAAAGTGTACTCTCGAGGCGCTTGCTCCTTCAAGAGCCTCATCAATGTCTTCTTTACAAGACCAACCATACGCTCCCAGGCTCCTCCAAAGTGTGGAGCAGAAGGAGGAATAAAGTGCCAAGTTATTCCAAGATTCGTCATGGCACCTTCTATCTTTCTTTGATTTAATCCTGCCAGGCACATCTTCAACTCTGCATCCGCTCCTTGGAAATTCATCCCGTTGTCACTGTGAAGGTGTGCTGGCCTTCCTCTTCGGTTGATGAATCTCATGAGTGTCATTATCATTTGGTCTGTCTCAAGGCTTGGGACTAGCTCCAAATGAATTCCACGTGTCACAAGGCAAGTGAACACGACTCCCCATCTCTTTTCACGTCTTCGACCAATAGTCACCTCAAGCGGTCCTAAGTAATTAACACCAGTAGTGTGGAAGGTTTGATTTCCACTCTCCAGTCTGTAGTGTGGCAAATTCCCCATTTGAGGGCTGACTGGTGTGGCTCTTCGCAACTGACAGTCTCCACAGCGATTCCAAGTTGAACGCACTGCAGTCCTTATGTCCAAGATCCAGTACTTGCTACGAAGATTGTTGACAATTCTTTCTTGCCCCTGGTGGGCTCCCTCCTTGTGATGATAGTCTAGCAACAGTCGAACGAACTGATGCTTTGGGTCGAGAACTACTGGTTGCTTCGTCTCCAGACTCAATTCTCGACAATTTCCTACTCTTCCAGCAAGTCGAATGACTCCCTCCATATCGAGAAACACCGACAATTTGGATAATTTACTCTTCTTATCCACTGCATATCCATTGCGGAGACATCCTACTTCTCTGGGAAAACTGTCCATTTGTGATTTTCGCCACCACGCAGCTTCAGCTTTCTTCATATCTTCAGGCTTGATGGGCAACGATTCACACTTGCTTTTGCCTCCATTCTTCCATAATTTAGCTGCTACACGTACCGCAGCTGTCGCCCTGATAAGTCTCAACCAAGATGAGAATCGATTTATATCTGGCAGTAAGTCATCAGTAGGTGGCATCTGTATTCCTAGCGTTACGACAGTAGTCAATTCCATTTCGTCATCAGCAATGACTTCAGACTTAGTTTCTACTGGCCAAGAATCTTCTTCCAAAAGAAGAAATGAGGGTCCAATGATCCATCGACTTACACTTGTTAGTTCTATGGGGCTACTTGCTCGAGTAGCGTCGTCAGCAACATTTAATGCGGTTGGAATCCATTTCCACTCATGTGGTTCACTCTTCTCGTGGATTTCCCCTACACGATTTGATATAAATTGTTGGAATCGTCCTTCCTCCGATCGAATCCAACACAACACAGTCTTCGAGTCTGACCAGTATACTGAGCGATGAACTTTAACTGTCAGCTCCTCCTTGATCGTCTTGGCTAGTCTGACTCCCATCAACGCTGCCATCAATTCCATTCTCGGGATGGTAAGCTTCTTCAATGGAGCGATTCGTAACTTCGATGAGACAAGACTTACTTCGACTCCGTCTTTAGTCTTTATCCGTAGGTAGGAGACTGTGGCGTAAGCTTCATCACTGGCATCAACGAACGTGTGCAGTTGTATCTCTTCTGCCTGTCTAAGTCCTTCCGAGTAGCAGCGCTTCACCCGAATATTCTTAAGTTGTGGGAGCTCCTCGAGCCATTGTTTCCACAATTCAAACATCGTGCCTGGAATTTAATCGTCCCAATCGACTTCATTTCTCCATGCTGCTTGGAGTAAAGAGAGCCCTTTTACTTTAAATGGCGAAACAAATCCCATCGGGTCGTAAATCGACATCACTAGTCGAGACATATCTCTCTTTGTAGGGATCTTCTTTCCTTTCAGGATATCTTCTGGGACCCTGTGTTAATTCACCTTGAAATTGAAGTCATCTGTTGTATGATCCCACCACAATCCAAGAACTCTTTCCCAAGGTATCTCTCCTTTTTCATTGAGATTCTTTTTCCCATCTGCAACTCTGTCGGGAGGAAGAGAGTCTGTCACTTTCGTCGAGTTGGAAATGAACTTTAAAAGATTCATTCCCGCTGCATCGTTGATCTCTATGACTTCTCGAATTAACTTCGATGCAGATTCTTCGTCGTCAGCTCCACCAAGATAGTCGTCCATGTAGAAGTTCCTGATAATATCTTCTACAGCTTCGGGGTACAGGTGACGATATTCTTCAGCATTCCGATTTTTGATGTACATAGCAGCTGAAGGTGACGATGTAGAACCAAAAGTCATGACATCCATTACGTACGTATCTGGAGGAGAGTCTCGGTTCATACCTCTCCACAGAAACCTCTGGCTGTTCTTATCTTCTTCTCTAATGAAGACACGATGGAACATGTCTGTAATGTCTCCAGTAAAGGCAATCTTATTCTCCCTGAATCTCATCAACACAGCTTGTAAAGAATTCAGGAGATCTGGTCCTGTCAGCAGAGCAGAGTTCAAAGAGACTCCTCCACTCTTTGCAGCAGCATCAAAGACAAGTCTTAGCTTGCCTGGCTTATGGGGATGATAGACTCCAAAATGGGGCAAGTACCACGTACGAGACTCATGCTTAGCTGCAACCACTTCGTCCAATTTTGACACGAATCCTTTTTTGATATACTCGTCTATTTTGCCACAATATTGCTTAGCAAAATCTGGATCTCGATCCATTCTTCTTTCTTGGCACTTCAACCGCTGAAGTGCATTCTGTCTGCTGCTTGGAAGAACACAATCCTCTTGCTTCCACAATAGTCCAGTCTGCCACCTCCCTCCGTCGACTCTGCTAGAGGTGGCCTCAAGAATGGCGAGAGCTCGCTGGTCACAACGTGCATCGAACGAGTCTGCCGTCAGTTCCGTTTCGACATCCGCGTCCGCACCGGCACCGCCGGCTACGTCGACGAGAACACCTTCTGGTCAGTAACTTTGTGCCGTGACGTAGTCGTCGACACAATAGCGATAGGTCGGTTCCACAACCCCCCTCAGCCCCCCGCATCCCTAATCTACCGCCCTGAGAATGTCCGCCACTTGATTTTCACCGGCCCAATATCAATAACGTACATGGACGCATTTCTCCGCCGATGCCGTGACACAACAGAAAGATTGACGATCCGGTTCCCCCTCCTCGAGAAATCCCCCTTCTACGTCGTATCCAAACAATCCCCACAACAAACGCAGCTCCAGAAGAATCAGAGTTTGAAGCAGTTCAGACGATGCGACGCTGGTAAGAAGCCACCAACCAAGTTACCTAGGACTAGCTTGCTCGAGATATTCCCCCAGAAGCTTCACGAACGTGAAGCTTTTATTGTGACAGTAAATGGTAGTTCAATATTTAGAACGTATGTTTATCTGTTTAGATTTCAAGATGATGAATATACGAAGGACATTAGTTTCCTTGATAAGGCTTCGATTTTAGCCCTAATATGTCGGTTCCGCGTATTCAAAGTTTTTACTTTTTGAAAA
>Ga0194135_10001535_pt1 | contig 13817 bp, 16 predicted proteins | sample LitLau_LLRF_2013_FD_134024 | JGI IMG/M metagenome (GOLD analysis project Ga0194135, IMG submission 134024) | Freshwater sediment microbial communities in response to fracking from North America - Little Laurel Run_MetaG_LLRF_2013 (version 2) | ecosystem: Environmental > Aquatic > Freshwater >...
CTCTCCTCCTCCCTCTCCTGAGCTTTGGTATTTATTAGGTTGATTAGTTATTAAGAGTGGTCTGATAATTTAGTGATTTAGTCATTGAGCTAGTGAGTTCATTGTATGCAGTGTAAACAGGAATGCTAGAGAAGATGAAGCCAATCAACCCGTCTAGTTTACTAATAGTACAGTTCTTTACGTGAATAACTAGTTGGGTGGGTTGGGTAAGTAAACGTGTGAATATGAAATGACTGAGGACTGACTGGCAACTGGAGACTGCCTGACTGTATCTTGCTGTCTAAACTAAGGGGTTGGGGATTAAAGCTTAGATCCCATCCAACCAAGATACGGCATTGTCAATTACCCTATGTATGTATGTTAATCTTTTAACTATCACTCTACTTTGTTGATTACTCAGGTCAAGTTTAAAATGCCAGATACCAAAGACTCTACCTGGCAGTTGAAAAAGTACTGTCGAACTTGTGCAACTGAGCTCGTCACGGGTGTCCATATCTTTGGAAATGAAGGAAAGCGGCTCCGGATTTCAGAGAAATTGAGAACGACGCTCTCCGTGCTGGTATTGGAGGAGGATTTATTACCCAAGCGGATTTGTACCAATTGCTGCCTGAGCCTAGAAGAATTCTCCCAGTACAAGGAAGCTGTAATTGATGCACAAGACAAGTTGAGAGGGATCGCGAAAAATCTTCAGATCTTGTCAAACAAGGAAAAGGAAGCCATTCTCATACCCACCGCCTCGTCGTCGTCCTCATCCTCATCTTCCGCTCCTGCTGCTTGCAAGGATTGTGGAAAGAAACTCAGCGGGTCCGCATGTAAGAAGGCTGAAGCGTGCTAAATCAAATGGGATTTACTGGACGGGCTATACCAAAATGCACAAACCCATGCCCCAAAAATCTTTTGAATAGCTTTTTAAAATGCTCCATTTTCGCTCGCTGAAATTGAGTCTGAGCTTAACTTAAATATCCTCATCGAAAGCGCTGATGTTTTGGGGTGTGGTGTGAGTGTGAGTGTCTGATTTTAGTCCGTCTAAGGTTGCGGCTAAAGCTTCAATATGTTCTGATGTGTACGCATATTTTCTAGGCCTTGAAACACATCGGAAGCAGGAGGAATCGGATGACAATGATGCAGTTGAGGGCGAGCCTATCGCGACCCATGATGATGACATGTCGGATGAGAATGAAGCTGGAACTGTACTAGGAAATGTTGTCCAACCCCCAATAATAGCCCTAGATTTGTTTCCGTGCGATTTTTGCGACGAGGCCTTCCCCATGGCCAGTGCTTACTACGCTCATTTAGCAGTCAAGCACAAAGGGAAGAAATATCCATGCTCGTTCTGCCCAGTGTCCTACGCCCAGAAAGCCTCCCTTACTGTCCACATCCGAACCCATCATTCTGCCAAAGAGAAACTTCCACCCAAGACTCACACTTGCCCTGTATGCCCGGTTGCCTTCTATGAGAAGAAAGACCTCACTAGGCATGCCAGGACGCATATCACGGATCGTGAGTTCCCGTGCTACATTTGCAACAAATTCTACAAGACTAGCAAATGTCTTGCTAAGCACATTTCCACCCACCTCAACGTCGACAAGTTCAAGTGTCCGATTTGTCAGAAGGGATTCAATAAGAAGGCACACCTGACGGAGCACGAGAATACGCATAGTCCTAACAGTTCTCTCGGTTGTCCCTTTTGTATTAAGACGTTCAACAATTACCCTAACTATTTAAAACATCTCCGCCGACTTCATGACGAGAAGTGGATCGCTGGTGAGAAGGCACCTCCCCCCATCCGCAACGTTGACAGCGATGTGGGAAAACCGACCACCCCTGAGGCATCCCTTCCGCCACCACTGGCACCGGCACCAAGCACCACCGTGAACGTGACATCTGCATCTGTTTGGACGGAGACCACGCCAACCACAACTTCATCCTCAAGACAGATATTCCATGTTGTGAATACTGTCGAGGGTGTGGAGCCCGGAGTTCAAAACAGCAGTAGTGGGGCCGGCCAGGGGATCCCAATGACGGAGGTTGGAAGCAGTAGCGTCCAGGAAATTGTGCACGTGCATGACCCTAATCAGCCCATGGAACTCTGTTACAAAATTACAAGTTCCGATTTCCAGGACATGCCGATGGAATTGACAAAAGTGTTCCAGGAGTCTGGCCCACTCGAGCTCTGCGTCCGTACAGATGCCGAGCTGAGCCAATTGATTACTTCCGCCAATCCCAAAGAGCCTCACAACTGTAATGGAAAGTTTGATCTCATTGACTTGAGCACCGTAGCTCCGTTCCAGCAGCAGCCAATGGGTAAGCCAAGCGGAAGCAAGATTAATCGGAGTGCCTCTTAATCAACACTTCTTACTAACCACGGTTGATTCCTTTTTTTCTAGATCTCATCAATCGGGATTCCTGTTACAACCTGAGCTCTGTAAACAATTCCATGGATCTGAGTCTCCGTTCATCCTTCTCCGACCAGTCAACCAACTCTTTCATCCGGGAACTCTTGGACTTGTCCTCACGATCCGAAGCCTATCACCATGAGCCCCAACATCACCACCACAGTCAAAGTCAAATGGAACTGAATCTCAGTTCTACCAAGCACCCGCAGCCCTACCGCTCCGCTCCGCCATCCCACCCTACTACCCACAACTTCCTCAACGTTTACTCCGACAACCTATTCAACTAACCCCAACAAAACAAGAGAAATCAATTTTCCAGTCTCCTCGTCCTCCTCCTCACTCCGAAGTTCCTCCGAATAAATCTCGTTTTTATTTAATTTAAAATCTCACTCTTTGGATTCAGCGTTTGGGTAAATACTATGAATGGTAAATTGAGTGATAGGAAGAGAGTAGAGCATAATATAGATAAAAGCGTGATGGTTAATTAATACTTGGTTAATAATAATGTTTTCTGCGACTAGGTCGCGGTCGCATGATTGGTAGAATAAATTAGGTACATGAGATTCAAGATGAGCGACTAGAAGATCTCTATCAGAGGGTTGTTTCTCGCAGGATTGGAAGCGGTCGTGGTGTGGTAGAAATCCGCTGAATTCCTCCATCGGACTTGTCCTTCTTGGAGGAGGTAAAGAAGCAGATTTTACCAATTCCGCACGGAGTCATTCCGACACCTTCCGCCGCCATGTTCTCACTACTTTCTTGGACGGTGACGCTGCTCTTCCCATCGGCGGCGGCAGTTGGGACGAAGGATAAGGATGTTGAGTTGATGCAGTACCGGAGTCCACCACTGCATTTCGGACCATCCTTAAACAAGTGTCCTAAGTGGGCTCCACAGACGGCACAGGAGACTTCTGTGCGAATTAGGTCGGGACGAGAGGCTAGCAAAAGTAGGTTCATGCCCACTGAAATCAAGAGTCGGACGAAACCAGTAAGTAAGAGCTGAGTTGATGCAGATGAGCATGATTAAACAACTAACCATTTGAACTGTCAGCCTTTAGTTTTACTCGTTCTTTTTGAAGGACGTTCGAGAAGGCAGGCCATCCAGACTTGGATTCAAACTTGGATTCGGAGCTAAAGAGTTCTTGATTACAGACAACGCAGTGGTACGAGCCCAACTCGAAATGACGGTTGTACTTGTTAGAAAACGGACTGGAAAGTATTAGAACATGTCATTCAATTAATTCATCTTTGAAAAGTTACAATTTATTCCAATTTGTGAAGCATAAAGGGAAAGTAGAGCAGGCATAACGCATAGTTTTTAGAAAAGCAGAGGCAGAAGAGCATTTTCCAAAAATAGAATTTACATTTTGACAATAAGAAATGGAAAACTCTGCGAAAGGACCAAGACGGAAGGAAGCCAAGAGCTAAAATTAGACGAGCACAGATGATAAAGCAGATATTTAACTGATACTGATAAATGAATTACCGTTCTGTGACCTTATTCACAACCACTTGATACTCGAGCGGACTAAGGGCCGCCCTTTTCTCGTCATAGGCCTCTCCTGCCATTCCAATAAGAATTAATCACTAATTAAAGTAGGAAATACCGGCGGATGAGGGAGGAAGAGAGATCCAAATCCAAGTCCAAGCAACAGCGATGAAATTCAATCCGAACCCGAAACCCGAGATTTTCATCCGAAGCACAGAAAAAGTGGAGGAGACGAACGGAGGAAGTCAAGTCACACAAACTCTTTAAATCCTTCCCAGATTTCACTACTGCAGGTTTTGCATTCTTTTGTACACACGAAAACTTTTTGTGCAACTTTTTTGGCGAATCTCGGCTTGCTCTTCTGCCCTGCTGCATACCCGGATTACGGATGATGACAAACTGTGCCCAGCAGTAGTAGCCCGCAACCGTAAGCAATTAGCATCCTCTGCTTTGCAAACAAACAGTGTTCATCTTTAGATAGACAGTACTTAATTGGTGGCAATCTCATTGCATTGTTTTCTGCCCATCCTCTTCTGCCTTCCGCCTGTTGTGAAGTCTTCTTCCCCCCTGGACTCAATTTTCATAATTCCAGCAAGGCTTACGTCACCTCACTATCACCACCATTTCGTTCCACCTGTTAATCCCCTACTCAGCAACATCACAGGTGCATTAGTCATTCATGTAAGTTACACTTTATCGTGTCAGACCTATTCCTATTCTTTGTTTATTACGAAGATCAAATTATTCGAGATTGAAATAGGAACAGCTGATTATAATCACGTAAGACGGAAACAACAGCTGACTCCTGTCAACCTGTCAAATTAGACGTGAAGAATACCAATCATAAACCAGCTGACATTTCTTTTTGCTTCATTGTAGAATGGCGACCAGTCTGTCCCCTGCAGAAGCGAAGCGAGTAGAACGACGAAACCGTGTAACGTTGGGCTTGTCTGAAGATTTCCTACGAATCCCCAACCAAATTTCTGTCCGCTCTGGACCACTCCTTCCCAACACAAATAATCCTAACCTGAGTCAGCAACAAATTGAGGACTTGGATGAACAGGCTGCGGCTGCCCTTCATCAACAATTGAATGCCCGAGGACCGCCACCTCAACAAGGGCATGGCATGCCCGGTGCAGTTGCGGCTGCAGCCACGGGTTTGGGAGCTCAAAATATTCGGGGAAGGCTCCTTGTATCCGTAATGCAAGCAAAGTTGGTCAAGAACTACGGGATGACAAGAATGGATCCCTACGTGAGTATAATTTGAATACGAAAGCCTAATAAATACGCGGTGTTTGGAAACCTGACGACACGGCGGCAGGGAAAACTGCAGTTAATCTCAGAGATTGGGAAATTAGTTGAAGAATAATCAGGTGCCTCCTTATTTAATGAAGTAGGAGAGACAAAATGAATGAATTAGGATGAGGATGAGGAAGAATCTGGAATCTGGTGGGTATGATTTAATTTTGAATGTGAAATTTTTCAAGGATGTCTTATGTCTTGTTGCAGGTAAGACTTCACATTGGTCACAGTATCTACGAGACGCCAACGGATGTCAATGGTTCAAAGGCACCACGTTGGAACAAAACTATTCAGTGCTATCTGCCGGCAGGGATTAACCAGGTATAAAAGGTGGTCAGGGGTCGTGTCACACTCACATTTATGTTGCATTATATTTATTGTTGTATTCTATTTGTCTTAGATTTATCTGGAAATCTACGATGAATGTTCATTTTCTGTTGACGAACTAGTAGCTCATGCTCATATCCAGATTCCGGAACAAATTTTCAAGGGAGAAACAATCGAAGAATGGTATTCCTTGAACGGAAAACAAGGTGCGTCGCTATCATGCTATTCGATCAATACCTTGCGAGCGGAAACTAATTAGTGGCTATGTTGCGTTAGGTGACGGCAAAGAAGGGCAAATTCTGCTCGTATTTTCCTTTATGGCCGCTCCAACGGGTGCCCCCGTTGTCTTCACATCTGGCCTTGGCGGCTACCCACCTGCTCAACATCATCAGCGGATGAAGGGCCCAGCAGTATACCAGTCAGGTCAACCGGTCCAAACGGCGATTGTCCCTCCGCTTCCTACCTTTTCAGAAGAGGACTTAAAACAGGTCAGTCCAGTCTCGTTGTTTAGACCATATTCCTACAATTAAGGCATTACATCCTAATTTAACGCGTATACTCATGTTGCATAGTTGATGGAGATGTTTCCAAATGTGGAAGGAGAAGTCGTAAAGTCCATTTATGAGTTGTCTGGATTCTCCAAAGAGACTGCCATCAACAGTCTTCTTGAGCTGAGCACATAAGACGGGCTGTACTGGATGGAGGATTGTCGGTGTGGATTTTTGAACAGGGATGCGCCGGTTGTGCTCCGAATGTTTGCCAGGCTCATCATCACATTCATTCCGGATCCCGTGGCCATAAAATTATATTTAATTTTTTTAAATGAATTAATTTCCTCTAGAATTAACTTCCGTTTCCCCACTTTACCCAAATTAAATCAAACTTTAAAATTAATTATTATTATATATAAATTATTCTGCACTGAGAAGAGGAACATTTGGAATTTATTAATATACAAAAATGGATAAGGTAATTATTAATTTGGAACACAGGCAACTTTAATTTCCTCTCCTCCTGTCATTTAGACTCGTTTGGTGTTGGCCCGTTTGCCTTTGGTGATTTCTTCAATGGATTTTTTCGCTTCTGCAAGGAGGTGTGTCTTCCGCTCAATCTCCTGCTCCATAACCTTCATTCGTTCCGAGAAAATACTTTCTTCTTCCAGGAAAGTCGTAAGTCTCATTTCCGCACTCTGGGCACGGCTCTCGGCGTCGTCACGCTGCTGAAGCAAATCCCCAATCCGAGCTTCATTTTCAACTTGGAGTTTCAAAAGATTGTCCCTCTCTTCCTCCACTTCCTGGATTTGCTCCATCAGACGCTGTTTCTCTTCAATTATCTTTTCCTGACGCTCACGAAGTCGCAAACCGGACTTGGACCCTTTCAACTGCACCCCACTACCCGGTCGACCCTTTTCCTTCTCCAGCTTCTCCACCACGGATTTAAGGGCGGAGATTGTTTTCTCGAGTTCGCCTAGGCTCCGCCCACTCGGCCCCCGTTGAGTCCCTGACTTGTCATTCTTAAACGTGTCAATTAATTTCTGGAGGTGTTGGACTCGATCTCGGAGTCGCGGGGTCTCCAGTTTCATTTCCTGGATTTGCAGTTTTAGATCCAGATTGGCCTGTTGCTGATTTGCCAAGTCCTGTTGGAGTCGAGTATTGGAGTGAACTAATTTCTCAATTTCTGCTACCACTTTTGGATCCCCTTTGTTGGATACTTCGTAGGCCGTGAGTTGTCTCTCTTGGGATTCAATGCGTTCCCGCAGAATCTGAGCTTCCATGGTTAGCCTCTCCGTGCTCTCGCTGGCGTGGAATTCCTTTTGTTCCAGGATCCCGCGGAGCCCTTCAATTTCTTGACGTAGTTTCTCTGTCGTCGTCCCGTCCCCAGTGAGACTCTGCTCGGAAGTACTGGATTTGAGTCCGCGCTTGAGCCGAGTATCCAAAATTGATTTCTCCTTTTCCAATCGAGTCAGGAGAGTGCGAAGGTCGTCCACTTGTTTACTCAGCCGAAGTCTCTCTTCCTCCACTTTCCGCTTCTGCTCCTCGAGTCTCTCCACGGTTTTCTTCCATTTCTTACTCTCATCCCAACGAGCAAAGCCTTCCACCGTCTGGTAATCAAATAATCTTATTAGTCAACTGGATAATGGCATTTGTCGTTAACCAACCAAGTCATGCCTAACCCTCCGTTTCTTCTCGTCTTCTTCGTGGGTGTGCTTCTCGAGATCAGTGACCTGGGCCCGATAGGAGTCTCTCTGCTCCACCATTTCAGCATACTCCTTTCGCAGCTCCTCCATTTCCTGGCTCATCCCGGAAGCTCGATTCGTGGCGTTCATTTTACTCAGCCTGACTTGGAGCTTGGCTAACTTTGTTTGGAGTTCTTGATTGGTCTTCCGGTAGCGTTCCAGTTCAGCCAGGCGGTCGTCAGTCGGCTGTGGTATAGGCATAGGGACATGGGCCTGGAAGATAATTAGGAATTTAACCCAGCCAGTTCGCGAACGCCAGACCGGGACACACAAAAACCAACTCACCTTTTGCGGATGGTGTCGAGTGCTTGCGGTTGCGCGTAGTGCTTGAATCTCCATTTCCTTCTCATCGAGTAGCTCCTTCAGCACTGCCGCCGTTTGATTGGACCGCTTCAGCTCGCAAATCTTCTCCTCTTGGACCCGGATCGTTTCCTGGAGGGACTCGAGCTCATCCGTTGGATTCCCAATGCCTAATCTGAAAGTAGTTAAAAGTTTTAGCCAATAAAGAGGCGATTTCACTCCAAATTTATTCAATCAGTGACGGACTGTTCTCGAAGGTGGTCAATCTCTTTGAGTCGCGTGTCAGCCGTTAGTCTGGAACGGTGAGCGTCACTCCGGGCTGCAGCCAGTTGACTCGCCACATTTCCCATTGTGTGCTCCAAGTCCCGAACGCATTCCTCCAGCTCATTAATCCGCGTCAGTTGCTCTCGAATGATCCCTTCAATGTCCGTCGTCTGCGTATCCCGCACTGGATGGCTCAGCGTTGATTTCATCCTGGAAGCGAGAATAGAGACACTTTAGTATTCCAAGTTCAGCAGTTCTCTAAGGAAGTTGGGGGTTGGTGTTACCTGGTAAAAGCTTGTTGTTGCTGGTGGATGGTGGACTGGAGTGCATTCATATCCTGGACATGCCTCTCCGTCGCCAGCTGCATCTCTCCCCTTACCTCTGCCAGGATCCGCTTGTAGGCGTTCAAATTCTCGTCCTTGGTTCTAAGTCTTTCAGTCAGGCTTTGAATGGTCTCTCGAGCGAGTAGGAGGCCTTCCTCAATTTCCGGATTTGACATGACTGGGCTTTTGGGCTTGTAGGACGCTGGCTCGTAGGAGGATGAGAACGTCTGGAGATTCTCAATGACTTCATCCTTGGCTGCCAGGAGATTCTCCAGCTCACGGAGTCGGGTTTCAAAGTCGATGGGGGCGAGAGTTGGGGATGAGTCTTTTTCTGGGGTCATTGGGCAGTCGGCTCTCTCGGTCTGAATTCCAATGGAGGTTGTCGCTCCCGGAACTCTGGCGAGGGAAGGCGTCCGAGGGAGAACTGCCGCTTCTGTCGGCATCTCCTCCAGACGAGCCTCGAGCTCACTCATCCTAACATCCGATTCCTCCAGCTTCTCATTGAGCATTGTGTTTAGCTTCTCGCTTTGTTCTGCAATGCGCCGCCATCGACTTGTCTAAAACGAAGAGGGTAATGGAGCTTACTCATTTACGAAAAGATACCGTGTGTTCAAGTATTCGAAAAGAAAAAAAAATTCAATTTGACCTCTGACCTACCTCAAGCTGCGTTTCTTTGAGTCGTTGCTTATACTCGGCATCCCTACCGCCGCCGTCTCCATCTTTTTCAATTTCCTGAGCAGCCATTGCCTTCTCTCTCCATTCCTCGCATCGCTGCTTCTCCTTTTCAATCAGCCCTTCCGCCCAAAGCCTAAGAATCGAAAATTTAATTAAAGTGATTCCCTCCGTTTGAATTGGCTAGTCTTAAGCGAGGGCTGTCAGTCTTACCGTGTCCGGTGAAGCTCCTCCCTCAGTTGAGAATTCTTTCCTTCCAGATTGCAAACTTTGAGGTGAAAGCTGGAAATTGAGTAAGGGTAATTGATGAGGCCGCGAGCCGACATTTCCCGGAGCAAGTTCTCCAGGATTGGCGACTCAATCCGGACGCTGCAACTCTCGTCCTCTGAAAATGAAGCCAAAGGAGTGGAAATACGGAAGAAATGGAGGACGCTCGGGGGGACCTACCGCTGAGACGCTGAAAGGAATCTAGAATTTCTTGAAGACCTTTTCTCAATTCCGTATTTTCGTGGAGGATGATATCGTACTTTTCTCTCCACGCCTCTGATGAGTCCATGCCAAGTGACGGTTCTTCCCCTCGGGGATGATGAGGCGGCGTAGTTTCTTCGGGCTTTTCACTTTCCTTTTCTTTTGAGGTACCTTTGGCACTTTGAAGCTGTTCTTGGGCCGCTGATAACAGTTTCTTGAGCTCATAATTCCGTGTCTTCAGGGTCGTGATTTCATTTTCCATGACTTCCAATTTGGTTTGAAGAGCATTGAGTTCCCCTGCTCGTTTCTTGGTGAAAATCTTTCGTTCTTGAGACAAGTCCTCTTGCGGAGAATGGCCGAGTTTCTTCCGAAGCATTTCATTCTCGTCCGCCAGCTCGGAACCCTCAATCTAATTCGGGAAATGGAAACGGATGAATTGCAAAATGTGCAATTACAAAAGCGTTCGGGGCCGGGGGTAGCAGCGAGGTCTTACTTGGAACTGATTGACTTCTTGGGTAAGTTTTAGTAAGTCTCGATCTCGAATCCTGAGCTGCCCTTTGAGATCCTTGATTTCCGCCACAGCGTCCGAGAGACCGTATTGCCCGGCTTCATATTCTCGAAGTCGTGCAGAGAGGACGACGATTTCCCTCGTCTTTTCCTCGGCTTCCTTTTCAGCTGCTCCTAGGGCTAATCCCCGCTTCTCAACTTTGGATTCGAGTTTCCGAAGCTTTTTCTCGTAGGACCGGAGGACGCGGTCTGTCTCCTCTCCACTTCCACCGTGCGGCAACTCGACCTGAAGATTCTGGATGACCTTTGTATTGTTGTTCAATTCCTGGGTGGCCTCGTGGAGCTGCTCCGCCAGGTGACGAATTTGTTGCTCTCGTTCCTTTACTTTCTGCACAGAGTAGTTCTCGCTTCACACTCAATGTAAATTTAGAGAACAGTTGTAGGGAATAATAGTGCTTACCATTCTTAGCCGTTGAATCGCTTCTTTCTCAGAATTCAATTGTGCGCTGGGAGGTCTATTGATGAGGGCTTCTACTTTTTCATGGAGACGCTCAATCTCCTCGTCCTTTTGAAACATCATCTTCTGCAATTGTAATTGTAAGTAGGCGGGGTAGCAATTACGTTAAACTTAAATCCATTCCAGCAACTCTGGAATTACCTTCCAGACATCCACTCGGATGTCCACGGCATTTCCCAAATTCTCTAGTTGCTGATCGTGGCGGACCTTGAAGTCCAGGAGCTCGCGCTCCCGAATTTGGAGAATACTTTTTTCCTCTTCCAGTCGGCCGACGAGATCCTCCGTCTTTCCTAGTTTTGTTCGTAGGTCTACTCGATCCTTGGTCAGTTCAGTTAGTTGAGCCGTGGCTTCTTCCAAGGAACCGCTAACTTCTGCCAGTTTCTGCTTCAGACTTTCCTTCTCATCCTCCACTTTCTGTGAGAAAGACCGGAAATCATGTTACTGTATACTCATCCTGGTCTGGACTGAAAATTCTCGTCAATCACCTCCAAATCATGGATAAAGTGCCCAATTTCACGGTTTCGCTCTTGGAGTGTGGCTCGGAGGCTACTAAGTCGGTCATCCTCATCCTCCCCCTTTTGCTGGCCTTTGGCCTTCACGTGATCCTGCTGGAGCTCATCCACCACTCGCTGATATTCCGTCACCTCGTCTCTCACCTCGTCCAACTCTCGTTTTAGTTCAATTTTATCCTGCCACGGGTCGAGAACGAAATCGAAATAGTTGAAATTAAAATGAATTAAGATTAATTACGCTTTGGGGTATGCAGGAGTCTACTAACCTTCTCCAAAATTCTCATCCGATCAATTGTCCTCTCCGTTTCACGTCTTTCCTCGTCCAGCTCTCGCTCCCGACGAGTCAAGTCTCGCTGGAGTCTTTCGATTTGCCTACCGAGCTCCGTCGTTCCCTCACCCCCGCTGTCCCGCTTTCTCCGCTCCATCGAAAAGAGGATCGATCCAACTAGGCTCACCTTAATTAAATTAATCACATTGAGCGAATTTTGTCTAATCCATGCTCAATGGAGTGAGGCACGTCCTTCCAAAATAGAATTGACAGAAGATAATCGTGAAGAGAAGAGACAATAATAATACCAAAACAAACGCAGAGAACAGGGAGAAAGTAAACAACAGAAACTGAGAATTATTGTGGCTCAGGTTCCCATGGGGATGCTGCTGGTCCTGTTTTAAACCCTGATAACTTTTGTCGCTCCGACTATATAACACTCTACTCCTGATTGTGAGTGCGTGTGTGTGTGTGACATCATCGCCGAAAAAACTGGAAAGGACTTTTACACGCTTTCCGTTTTTCTTTTTCAAATTTTTTCAGTTTGTTCCAAAATTCGGAGTTGCATTGTTGCACTCTGTCGGTTTGGATGGAAGGTCTTTTTATTTAGCCTAGTTTGACCAGTAATAGCTCGAACGCACTGAACAAGTGGTCAAGGGAGGCAGAGGTCAAGCAAGATGTTCTCACGCACAAATTCTGTAGGTAACGAAGTCAATGAGCCTTCAGATGAGGAGAAGCCGCCGGTCACCAAGTTGGACCCATCGCAGGGTAAGATCCAGTGAACTTAATCGAAATTATATTTCATCCCGTTTAAATTCTCTGATTACTTGAGTGTCAAAGCTTGTAGGACTAAAAATGAGTCAATACAAACGTTACTCGGTGGAAGTTCTTATCGTTTTCTTCAAGTTGATCCTCATAATTCGGTTTGATAGGTAAAAAGCCGTCGCTGGAGGAAAGCCAGTCGGATGGGGTAACGGAGAAAGTCGAGAATGGCAGTAGTGAGAATGATAGGAATCAGAATGACAAGCAGCCAATTGACCCGGGTGAGTCTTCGCCTTCTTCCCAAAGCGCTCGGAAACATGACCTATTAAAATCTCTTTCTCCTAAATACAGCTAAAGTCAGCAAGTATCTCCGGCAGCATCCTCTGTTCATGGATATGTACGTAAACTCAAGAATTGGACTCCCGACGTTGAGTGATTGGTTGAGAAATAAAGAAATGAAGGATGGGGAACGAGCAGCGGAAGACTCATGTCGATGTCGGGATCGGGAACAGACTTGGCAGTGCTGCCCCAATGCGTCCCTTCTAGCCCACTTTGCACAGGGGCAAGATGGAGCCTGTGGATACGCTGCCCCGCACTGTTGCACCTGTACGCAGCTTCCTATTGGATCCCGACGATTCTACATCATCTACGCCCTGGACGCAGATGACAGCTCCAATGGGAATCCTAGCTTCACTGTCCCGCGTGGTAATAATAGGGATGATAATAATAGTTCTGCCTGTACCATTGTATGAATTGGCTTTTTTTTCCTTTAATTAGCCATGACCAACAATGAGATGTGGGCCTTTTCTAATCGGTATGGATTTGACCTTCAAAGGCGTATGAACATGTACATGTGATGGAAACTTTGGCGACTAATAAGAATCTGCCCCATTACTCATTCCGGAATTCGACCAATCGGTGCCAGAGTGATGGAACATCCTTACGAAAATCTTGCTAACGAAGCGCTGAAAGCTAGCTTTCAGAAACCTTCTACATCTGATATTGGTTAAAGTTAGGTCGATTAAGAACAAAATTCTACAAAGAATAAAAAGATTTTCAGGTTTCAAAACAGAATATAAATCTTAGTAAAGATTTTCGCAATTTAAGCTAAAAGTGGCTATATATTTTTCTCATAAAACGCTCCCCTTCATTTCTATTAGCACGGAGGCTGAATTCCCTACCTAAAATTCTGTGGGAGTCGGAAAGTTTTTAATTTAATGCAAATTAGCTTCGAAATTCTCTTTTGTAGTCAAATAAAAACCGTGTCACTCCACTATTCACTAGCATGATTTTTATCTGCTTTGATTAATTTGTGTTTCTGGGATCACCAACACCGAAGGACTGAAGGTAGTCATTAGTTGTATAGTTAGAAATTTTAGTAAAATGAGTACAAACTGGTAGTATGGCCGAGCGGTCTAAGGCGCTGGTTTAAGGCACCAGTCTCTTCGGGGGCGTGGGTTCGAATCCCACTACTGCC
>Ga0194135_10001536_pt1 | contig 13796 bp, 13 predicted proteins | sample LitLau_LLRF_2013_FD_134024 | JGI IMG/M metagenome (GOLD analysis project Ga0194135, IMG submission 134024) | Freshwater sediment microbial communities in response to fracking from North America - Little Laurel Run_MetaG_LLRF_2013 (version 2) | ecosystem: Environmental > Aquatic > Freshwater >...
AGATCCAATGACAATATTGTTATACCCGATAAGCGAGACTTTAGATTCCCAGCCTGGCTCGCTTCCAGATTCTGTCATTAGTTTCAGTTGTGGAAGGAATGTGGAATTGTTCTCAATATTTTTTACTAGCTCTTGAAATCCTCCTGACATTGCAGATGGAGGGAGGAGTTGTAAAATGGTACTGGATCCGGCTAAGTAAGGATACATGTCTATTGTAACATCAATTCCTTCATTCCTTGCGTCTTCTAAGATTTGAAGTGCTTGAGGGATGCTTGTGTTCCAATAGCGAGTTCCTGCTGCTTGTAAATGGCTCAGGAGACCTTTTGCTCCTGAAGATCTTAGGACACTTATGAACTCCTCAACACTGGAGATTAAACCTCCTTCATAACTCCTTCCGTGAGCTGAGATAACTCTGTTGTATTTCTGTACTACAGAAGCCAGGGCTGTTAATTCTTTTAAGGCTGCATATGAACTTGGTGGATAGACGAGTCCTAATGATAGACCCACAGCTCCTTGAGACAATTGAGACTCGAGCAAGTCACACATTGCTTGGATTTCTTCATCTGTAGCTTCCCTATTATCATACCCAACAGTTGCCAAACGGAGTGGTCCGTGTCCAACTAGTGAACCGACATTCAGACCTAGCTTATTAGAGGTCAGGGAAGTTTGGAAGGAAGAAAAGTTTCCAAAGAACTTATCAGCAGATACTGTTCCAAGTAGAGAGCTTAGATGATCTTGAACAAGTTGTAGATGACCTTCGGGGTAATTAGAGAATCCACAGTTCCCAGTTATGATTGAAGTCACTCCTTGAAGTACTTTAAACTCGTGGGAAGGGTTTTCCAGAATTGCTATGTCGTCGTGAGTGTGTGAGTCGATAAATCCTGGAGAAATGTAATCTCCGTCTGCTTGGATGATTTCTGAAGCTGTTGCATTAGCACTTACACTTCCTACTTGGGCAATGTGATTCCCTAAAATAGCTACATCCCCACGATACCAAGGGGCCCCTGTGCCGTCGACAATTTTTGCATTCCTTATTATAACGTCGTACACTTGGGCCTTACTCATGGTGATGACAACACCGATGACCAAAGTGAACTGAGGGATAAGGATCATTGCTTGATTACACGCCTAATAGCACGTTGAGGGAGTAGTACCGGAAATCGATTACTTATAAGGATAATTAGGTGAAACTGAAATCGCCAGTATATTCGTGACCAAATTAAGAAAGTGCATTAATATACACAACGCAAATAGGACGATTGTATGGGTTCTTTGCTGACAGCTTTACTGACGACGGACACTTCAAATGGATTATCATAAAATAACAATGATTATCTACATAATCCACACTCATTCTGCATTCAATTGTTTAAAGGTTTGATAAGATATGATTCGTAAGTTTTTTCCATGAAAAGCAATGCCAACGTAGATTTACACTTACAAGAATACTTTATTTAGGAGTTTTCATAAAAATACATAAAAATCACAAATATGTTTTCACGTGGTTGACTCGTCTTTACTGGATTCTGGATAATTCCTCGCAGTACTGCCTGCAATTTGCGTATGTATTTAGATTTCATTTCTGGCGAAGCGAAGTGATGTAATATTAACGATCAACGTTAACTTGTGTGGGTGTCAAAAACAAGACATTTTATAACCAGATTCTTTGCTATTCAATTAATTCAATTATGTATAACTGACCTGAATTAGGAAAAAAACTACTTTCGTTTTAAAGAACATTAAAAGGGTGTGAAGAAATAACTGAACTACTGAATGGACTGACTGAATGGTATGTAGAATCTTTTTTGCTATGTATTAATCAGAATCGTTTGAATCATCAGAAGAATCGTCATCTTCTTCCTCTTCTACTTCCCAACTAGATGAAGAGTCTCCGTTATCGTCAACATCGTTGTTAAACAACATTTGATTAGGACCAAGTAGGCCATCTAATAAACGATCCAGGTCGTTGTCTGCATCGATCTCTTCATCATTATCTTCATCTGTCTCGTCTTCATCTAGGATGAGAGAGTAGGCAATAGATTATTTAAATTTAGATTCCGAAAGGATTTATGATTTGTTTTCGAAAATGTTCTCTTACCTAAACCATCATCGTCATCATCATCGTCGTCGTCATCGTCAACGTCATCGTCGTCATTGGACTGTACTCCGTCTTCATCGTCCTATTTGAAACATCGCATTATTAAGTCAAATATTTTGAAAGGATAACAGAAACGTTTTAAAAGTATGGAAAGAACAGCTAAAATGTAGGAAGTTTCGAAATATTTTTACTTTAGCTTTAGCTACCTCAATTCCATCTGCGTTACTAAGTTCATCAGCTCGTGTCCTCCCAATTTCGTAAAATCGGACACATGAATCAGGACTGGCCATGTTATCGTCCATCGCAGAAGAATGATTTTCCACTAAAGCGAGTTGAAGATCTGATGGTGAAGGAGCAAGAGATATGATGTGCCTTAAAACAAAAGAAAGAATGATCAAGAGGAAATGGGTTAATAATTTGCCTGATTATCAACCATTCTTGCAATCTTTACCGCTTTAGTTCGATGGTTGCGATGCTAGAGTAGTCATCTAAATTGTCGATTACAACAAAACTAGTATCAGAATATCTAAATGATATGGTCCCGTCTCCACTAGGATGCTCTTCTCTTTCAATTCGAACACCATAGATAACACTTCCATCATTCGTAAACTTTAGCAAACATTGGTCTAATTGACGAACAGTTTTCAGCAGATGGAAAGTCCGAACGTCCCAGATTTCTGTGTTTGATATGATTTCAAGACCAGTTCTAGGATTGAAAACTCCATTAAGGTTTTCATTTAGTTTGTCGAATTTGTGTACTTCTTTTCCAGATTTAAAATCCCACAAAACACCATCTGACAAAATGAGTTCATCGTTTGGATCAAATGTTGCTCGATTTTTGAGATACTGGTTGGATATTCTAGGCCGTAGTGTCATCAGTTTTTGCTTAGTTTCCACATCATAAATAGTGGTGGTTCCATTGTTGGTGCAGATAACTTTATCCTAAACAATTCAATAATTCATTATCACATACATCAAAACATTTGTAAGTAATTTGTATACTTGGAGTTTAGAACATTACAATTTTCCATACGATTAGTTAAATAACACAAAAGAACTTACGTAAGCCAACTTCGAAAACTCAACGTATTCATCCCGTTCGAATTCCATCACTTTTTCAAAAAGACCTTCCATCCTCCAAAGAGCACTGAAAGGCCTTCTCCAGATATTAGAAGTCAACAGCAAGGAGCTTCTATCGTTATATTCAAGGTGATAAATTTCTGAATCATGACAGGTATAATTTCCTTCTTCTTGGTAAGATGACATATTAAACAACTTGACGTCACCGTGGCTTGTTCCAACAGCTATCCATTGATGATCAGGAGAATAAGCACACGAAGTAAAACACATGTCTTCTTCGTGAGAAACTTCAGTACTGCGTAACACACGTATGGGCTTGTAGCGTGAGTAAATTAATTTTCTATCTTCGTGGCCTTTCATACATCCTCCCATTTGTCTTTTGAAAAATCTACTTGCAAAATTTGTTGATGAAGTCCTGAAATCAGTCGTTCTAACAGTGTCTGATTTGCTGGGGCATTTATGAGGCTTTAGTAAATCAAAGGTAGGGCAGGTAACCATCGGCGTTTTGCACAGAGCATGTTGATTCAACAGGTACTGACGAACTATTTTATCTAAGCTAATTGGAGATTTGGTTGCTGCATTACTAATATTATAATTGTTTCTGGACTTGGCTTCCATTTGCAGCACAGCTGCTGTTTGGCTCAATCCGGCCTTAACTAAATGATCGTGAATTAGTTCAGTGAGTTCCGTTTCGTAGTAATCTATTTTACTCTGCGATATTATATCTGACTTTCGAATCAGATCTCCCAAATCCAACGCAAAATTATCTTCTTTGCCATGAACGAGCTTGATGATTTCCATTGCATATTTTTGAAACATTGCATGATCATGCCGCTTGTCTTGGAGTATAGGTTCAGTCATCAGATTTTGGATAGTGCCCGATCGGATTAACGGTAACTGTTGTAGTACTTGCCTAACATGCTTATATCTCGCCAGCCCACTTAAGCACCAACACGCCATCGCTCTTATACTATCAGCGTCGGTTATAGGAGACTTAGTCTGCAGGAGCCGTGTAAGAATCAAAATCCCATTATCAACTCGTGCACATTCCCATATCTTAATTTGCATCTCAGTTGGTTTTTTGTGATGGATTGGCCCACAGACACAATTTCCAATCACTTGCAAGGCACTTTTCTTTACTTCTGGCTCATTCACTATTTCTCCTTCAGCTGCACTGAGGACGACACTAAGGCCACTGTGTTCATTGGAGCCATTTAACTTATACCGTTCCGTAAGGAGAATCTGAGTTCTTGGAACTAGGCAGCAAATGCTCAGTGTATCAAGCATATTCCGCACTGCTTCACCTCTACCAGACCAGCTCCACTCGTAGGCCATCGCAACAGTTTGCATAATTACTTCAAGGCCACTCTGATTTAAAAATCTATCAACAGGTGCCCATCGTTGAGCATTTTCTGGGAGAAGATTTAGTACAGTCGAATGCATATTGGATAATTCCAATGCACTGAATGACTTCAGAGCCTGAAAATCACAAATAAATCAGTTAACTCTTAACTCACATGCAGAAAAAGTACTGATTAGCAATAATTTAAATTCCTAACGATGAATGACTTACTTTGTAGGAGGGTAGAACTGGTCCAGCTGCATGAGGGTGACTGTGGTTTTTGCCAATTGTTCTTCGTAACTTATCTGCAGTAAATCCTAGGTGGCATTCGAAATATCGTTTCAGGTTAAAACTCACTTGCTTGATAGACTGCCTGCTCAAGCTCAACACGTCTTCTGATAAATCAATGTCAATGTCAGTAGCGTCGTCGTCATTCATAATAGATTGATCCAACGTCGATTGGTTCCTGTGAATTCTTTCCGTAGTCTTCTTCATCTGAATATAAACAGGCTGGGTGGTGATCACGTTCAAAATAGCTCGAAGACCATCTTGCGCATCAAACATGTCCAATAGGATTTTAAACGGATAAATGACTCCGAAGAACATGCAGGCATGTGTTCTTCCTAAATGATGAGAACATTCTAGAAGCCAGAGAGCGTAGTTTATTAAATTTTGTAGGACAGTTTTCGGCATCAAGCATATCTTCTCCATTGCATCTTCACAATACGCGATATAGTACAGACACAGAGCAACCCCAGTAGCACTCAGGCTCGGACGAGGAATTTGCAGTAGTTTCTACAATTCAAGTTTACATTATTAGCTTACACATCTAAATAGAAACGTTCATTGCAAAATGCAGAAATACGATGTTTAAATGTTTACCTGTAAACCACCAGCTTCTAGAAATTCTAATGCGAATTTCTTATGACATAGTAATGACCCTAGATATTTCACTGCTTCAAAAGTAAGCCTGGAAGTTTCCTTAGTCTGACGAGACTTAGACAAGTATCTCATGATGATTTGAATTGCATTTTGTTGAAAAGCGTAACCCAACATCTGCAAAATTATGCATACATTTTATTAAATCAGTTTTAATACACAGTATTACCATTTTTAAAAAGTTCTTACCTCTTGGTATTCGCCTAAAGGAGCGAGATACCGCAAAATGAAGATCTGACGAGTAACGAGGTTCACAGGGAAAACTTGCCACTGTCCAATTATATTAGGTTCAAGTTCAGCCCAGCTGGAGCTTGTACTGCTACAATCATCGAGTTCTGGTTCTTCGACTTTGCGCCTTTTCGGCTGATTTTGGGCTGTTGGTTCCAAAAAATGTTTCTGTACAGGTGTTCCTGCAGCTCTGGATCTTTTTGCAGACCTACTAGGAGTGACATTTGGTTGACTACCGCTTGATGGAGTTTTTGGTGTCGATGGAGTTCCATTTTGAAATATTTTACTGGATTTAGGTGTAACTGGAAGAGAGGGTACGGTAGAAGTCGGTGGAGTCGCAGAATCCAAAAAATTCTCACTGTCACTAATAATTACAGGTAATCCTTTCCCTGAAGCGACAGGCGATTCAATGGCACTTTCCGAGTTCCCATTAGTTAATATTGGTGTCGATGGTGTTGATCCTGGAATTCGTAATTCTTCTTTGACTTTTCCTTCAGGTATTGTTTTCAGTTGATTTGAAGAAGAAAATCGTGCAAAAGGCCTCGATGACAAGTTAAGCTTGTTTTGAGTACTAAAATATTCATTTTGAAGTTCTCGTAGTCTTTTGATCATGACTTGAACCAAATGAACATTTTTCTCCCTAAATAAATGAAAATGAATGGAAACATTTCATAACCTCACTCATTTTTCTATTTAAATAAAGTTCTAATACAAACATTTTTGTGTACACTTACTTAAACTTTCCTGCGATTTCTGGAACTTCCATTGCTGCTCCCAGCATTCCCAAAGAATAAGACTTGAGTGGTTCTGGAGCAGTTTCCGCCCAATTAAATAGCCTCAGTATAAGTCCATCAGTGTCCTAAACCGCCACCCATAATATAATAATAAGCTGTCATATTCTACCCTTAGTTTTACTCGCCGTTATCTTCATTGCAGTCATGTACATGAATACTCAAAATTAACAAACCTGAAACAAAGTCGAACTTTCCACTCCAGATAAGATACTGACAAATAGCCGACAAGCAGCCGTGTTCACCTCCAAATCTAATTCTTCTCCCCATATTTCCCTCATATACTCCAACGACAATTTGTTAACAAAAGTTTCTTTTTTGAACAGAACTTTAAGAGAATGCCCTAGCGCACAATCTGGATGAGTTTTGGATGGATGACGCTCGTCAAACGGATCAGGGTCTAGTTTCAAATATTCGATTGTTTCGAATTCAAATATCTCTGCAAGTCTGCAAATAACAATAATAAAAACACAATCATTAGAATCGCACTCACTCATCTGAACCTTCTTCTATCGTAATCTGTACCAATTTGTTCTTTACCTTGTTAGAATTGGCACAGGATTAAAAGCAGGTGGTCCACCTTGACCTCCTCCAGCTGCGGCAGCCGCAGCAACTCCTCCTTGCCCAGCTGCTGCAGCCTCTGTAGCAGATTTCAATCGTTCTTCCCATATCTTCAAAACTGCCGAGGTCTCATGAGTCTTAGCGATTTCCTCGTCTTCTACAAGCGACGGAATCTCCACAACCTTATCTTCCTCATCTTCCTCAGTATCTTCTTCTATGATAATACTATCCGGAGAGGCCTCATCATCGTCATCGTCATCACCATCTTCATCCTCAACTTCCTCTTCATCTCCTTCTTCTCTACCCGGTGCTGGTGGTGGTCTACCTTCACCTTCGTCTTCTGCATCCAGATCCACGGGAATGAACAGATCGTCATCATCCTCCAACGGCATCTTAGACGACTACAACTGACCCACAAACTGATACGGTTGTAAACCTGAACTTCGAAGCTATTTAACAATTCAAAACAATAAATAACCCAAACTCAACAACAACAACACGTGGAGTGAATTAAATAAGAATTATTGTAGAAGAATCCCGATTTGTGTGTGTGTGTGCTTGCCGTGTTTTTGTTTCTCGTCGTTTACTGCACGTTGAGTGGAGGCTGAAATTTCAAATTTGGCGGGATTGTCTCGCAGACTAGAGGCGGGGTAGAGTGCGACAAGTGTCATAGAGTGAACGAGATCTCTATGTCTCACACGTGGAGTGGTGGTCGAGAGAGATTTGTTATTGTTTGCGTCTCTCTCTCCTTTTCGTCGTCGTTCACTTCGTCCTTCCTTCCTTTTGACTTGCCAACGAAGCATACCATAATAATGATACACAGTACATGTACATAGTAAGTGCAGTGGTACACTGTACGGCGACGGGTGACGACGATTGTACAATTGTACACTCACATTCTTGCTGTCGTGCCTTCGGTTTCCATTATTTGAAAGACTTTTTGGGCCCTTGATCATTATCTGAAGTATCAGACATCTGAGGAGGAGAAGGTACGTTTGAAGATTTCAGTTTGAAGTGGGGTGAAATCAATGTGTGCCGTATAAAGACTAAAGACATAAAAACGGGGGATTGACATTATTTTAGGAAACTTTTGTGGACTGGAGGGAGGGGGAAATGATGGCTGTGTCTGAATCTGGTCAAGAGGTCAAGAGTGAGGGGGAGGTCCAGGTTCCAATGGCTGGTGGTGAGGGAGAGGATGGCCCAATTGCTGGTGAAGGTGAAAATGTCTTTGTTTCTACTCCGGAATTGATACCAGATGTAAGAGAGTCAAATCATAAAAATTAAATGGGGACGGGGTGTGTAATTGTATTAATAAAAGATATGATTATGATTAACTAAATAATTTGGCTTTGATAACAGGTACTGAGCTACATGTTTCAATTTTGCGATTTGGACTCCCTAAAGACATGCCGACTTGTGTCGAAATCGTGGCAGAAAGCAGCTGGGCCATACTTCAGAGATAAGACTGTTTATGATCCAAAATCCAGCGAAAGACTTTTGTATTGCAGTTTGGAATCAGGAGATTACTTGTCTGAAGAAGAGGATTATGAGGATAGATTCACTACTGAACGATTTCCTATGGGATTTCCTTATGGGACTGTTAGATTGCCGTATGCAGATCATCCTTCAGAGTTCGAGAGAGAGAGACAATGGCTTATCAAATGGGGAAGTAAAGTTAAAGGACTTATTTTCTATTTGGAGAAATTCGGGAAACCTCATGATTTAGTGGCTATGCGTGCTGGGCTGCTAATAGACATTTTGCAGAAGCATTGCAAGAACCTTCAGGAGTTGGAAATCGTGGGATGTAAAGGAATGCAAGATGCAGATTTTAGTGCTTCAATAACTTCGAAGGATATGTGTAAAGGAAAAATCAAGCGGTTGAAATTCAGACAAATTGATAATGAAAATGGCAGTCCTTCCAAGATACCTACAACTCTTGAAACGAAATTTCGTAGCGTCAAGCGGTACTATACAATGGGATCTGTGCTAAAGGCTCTTTCTACACAAGTCGAGGTGGATGTCAATGTTGAAGATAAAGATTATTCTTGCTTCTTGGCTCATTGCCTCAAGAGTGTGGCATCCAATGTAAAGAGCATCGTATGGAGAAATCGACTTTACGCTCAAACGCTGTTCCACTTGAGGTCTGAAACTCCTTCACAAGCAGTGGCAATCAAAAAGATCGAGTTTTCTTGTGGATTATACCCTACGATACTACTATCTAGCCACATGAACGAACTTATTACTAACTGGGGACAGTCTTTAAATGTGTTGAAACTAGATGGACAGCTAATAGAAAGTTGGACTGATGAGGATACGGAATCTGATGAAGATGAAGAAATCAGGAACCTTGCCCCACAGCCACGACATTTCCATTTATCTCTTCCAACGATGGAAAAGCTGACTGTTTTTGAATTGAAAGATATTTTTCATACCAGAATCGAATCGTTTGATTTCATAACTAGATTTCCTAACCTACGAGTTTTACGATTATCTAATGTGACTTATGCCGCAGATGTCAATCCGCTTAGACCCATCGATGTTTTCAACGCTCTCGTAGATAGTCCTCAGCTTTTACGGGAACCACATATGAACCTAAGAGTATTACATTTAGATGAATTCATTGAGCAAGCAGAATTTGTGGAAGCTGTGAGCAAGTACTTTCCAAAAGTTCAAGAATTAGATCTGAAAGTTGCTAGTGACCAAGCGTTTGTTGAAGTTTTCAAGCGGTTTAAGGCGGCAGTTAAAGTCACTCTTACGTTCAAGAGTGTGACGGATATTTCCTGGTGCCAAAGTGCCTTTGTCAATTTTTTACCTTCTATGAAAGGTAAGATGCTGCATTTTCTGATACATTTGTGTATTACTTATTGTTATTAAGCGTAGAAATCTAAACTTTGTTATGCTGTGTCGCACTTGCAATAGACTTAGAGAGACTGACACTGAAATTCATTGGGAATTATCATCCATGCCTAATTACGGCGGAGGTTGTCAAGTCAGGATTCAAGAAGTGCAATAAATTAGGATGGTTTGAATTACATAATGTTGGGGTAAGTTGATAACAAAACGTCTTTTAATTGAAAATTACGATAAAAAAAGCATGCTAAAATATATTTTTATCTTACATAATTTTAGATCAAGCAGACGGAGTATGATGATATTGTTGGAAGTTTATCTCACTTACATAGTTTGGAACTCAAAAACTGTGTATTCTTGTCAGCTCCTAAAAGCATCAGCTTCACCCAAAACAACTTCAAGAAATGCAACGTACCTCCATGAGTCCTATTTTAGTCGATGGAATTGTATCCTAAGATTCATATTTTCTTATTTATTTAAAATTCTTGCACAATTTCGTGCAATAATTTAGCTTTTGTCTGTGTTCGACTGACTTTAACAATTAATAACTAATTAAAGAGACAGTGGTAAAATTCCAAACTTCCTTTGTTAATTTTAGTACCTGGACAGTTGAAGTGCATTCAATGTTCAATCCATATATACATACTTACGTTAGTAGTGCTAGAAGTTTAAATGGAACATGAAAGTAACATGAAAGTAGATGGCTTTGTGTGAAAAAGGTATTGCACATAGCTGTCTGCCAAGATTTTGCAGACCAAAAAGGATAAAGCGTGGTTGAATTCTGAGCTGACGTGAGAGCATAAACGGAACTCGCACTCTTCTCAATTCTTTCTACAAGTGCAATGTAATGTTGCGCAATGTTGGTGGGTTCCCTACGAAATGTTACAGTACAGTGAAGCAGAATATAGGAAGATTTTTAGCTAGTATTTTCGCCGGCTGCTCGATACCGCTTAGTGGCATAGTGGCACAGTGTTTCATGGCCATTAGCCATCATCTCATGGTCCACTTTTATAGTTATTGGTGATCTGATGAGCGACGATAATGACTACAACAAACTCGATTGATTGATTAATATTCTTTAGTGAATTCGTATCAATCCGCTTTTTACTGCAAAAAGATGACAATACAATATCCTTTTGAACATTTATTGCAATAAGTGATAAAATTATTCTTCGATTCAAAATTAGAATTCTGATCTGGCTCCGTTCCCAATCAAGTCTTGCAATCAGTCCTCAGCCAACAAATTGAAGTTAGGAGTTCCAGATCGGTACAATGAGTTATACTCGTGATGAATGTCTGGAGACAAATAATACGCCTGTACTCCAGGATCCTTGATCATTTTTTCCACCCATGCATCCTAAGCATTCAAATTTTAGAAGTTTAGTCTTCGATTTTGCTTCATTTCCTAGAACTTCATAACTTACAACATCTGTAGTTTTCTCTTTAAGTTGCGAATAGTCTGCAGCATCTGGATGAGTCAATTCGACTACAGGGCGACGTTCAAACCAAGGCCAGATCATGTAATCAATCATTCCTGGACGGTCATTTCCTAAATAACACAATCCAATATTTAGTCCTTTACCGGAATACTTACGAAGCATACACCATTAATCGTACTCTACTGTACCACCAAAAAAAGTTGTTCCACGCTTGTTCAGCTCCTTGGACATCATTTCAATCACTTTATTGTATTGGAGAACGAGATCGGGAACTTCCGATTTGGGTGTGTCAGGCAGAAATATAAGTTTATAGAAAACCATTCCAAGCTGTTAATCCAGAATTCCACGTATTAATTACTTCAACGACACCACAACGCTCGAAAGTGGATAGTAGAGTTTCTAAAGATTTAGCATGAATTAACCTACCTGTCCAAAATTTTCAATCAAAATTCTGTCCTCTGCTTTTTGAAAAGGATCTTGGGAAGTAAGCTTAACTCCTGGATAGGCTTCATCTAAGTAATCTGCCACAATTAAGCTTTCGTACAAGATTCTTCCATCGTTTAACTCCAGGGTGGGTACTTTTCCACCTGGATTCTTTTCGAAAATCCATTCCGGTTTATCCTTTAAGTTAACGTACACCACATCCGTTCTACACAAGAAAGTACAAGGAAAATATAACCTCGGCGTTTTATTTTTTTAAATTGTCATATTGAATAGCTTACTGGATGTTTTTAGCTGCTGAAACCAACAGTGCCCTTTGTGCATAGGGACAAAATCTCATTGCATAGATTCTAAGTTTATCAGGCTTAAGTGGGGGACACTCAGAACCTACAAATAAAGCCAAAGGAGTATTATAATTTCGATTCTATGTATTATAAATCAGATTTAATGCGAGCAGCGCAAAGACATACCCACGGTTAGATGCTTCAAACTTCCCATTCTTGCAATTTAGCTAACAAATATTTTGCAGTATAAAAAGCAAAATATCCGCAAGTTAGACTTCAGTCCCAACTTTCCAATTGTCAGAAATATAGGAAACAATCTAAAGACTTAATGTAATTAGTAATTACTCCCGCAAAGAAAAAACCGGATCAGGTGAGACAGCCAGATATAATATCAGTAAGAGCAACAATATTTCGTGAAAGTCAATATCTGTTTACGCATGGCAAAATTCCTACTTATATAGCTACATAGTATTAGGTAGGTTGTTCTACTGCAATTCACCATCAATTGGACTATGATTTTTGAGCTTTTTGTCATGTTTTTTATATCGCAATAATTCTTCAAAACTCACTCCCCGAAATTCCTTCCAGCCCATTTTTCCATGTTGTATAGTAATAGTAATTATGAACCAAAAAATTCCAGTAAACGAAAATAGGAATGATGTGATGCATTATATCATAAGGTAAAACCTGCAATTCATACAGTGCTCTGTTGCATTCGCCTCTTGAAAGAAAATTGCATTTTGTAAGATTCCCTTAAATAAAAAAGCCCTGAAACAAAATGGAATGTTACTAATATTCCAATAGATTTCAGTCACGGTAGTAGTCTTACAATTCAGGTGTGTACATACAAGAAGGATGCTAAAAGGTGCCATGATATCATCTCAACCTCATTGCGAGTTCTCTACGAAGGTCTTCTGTTTGTAGAAGTTGGCAGTTCCTCCGAGTTCCATTCTTTATTGGGATACAGAACTTGGCAAAAAGTTTCTGAATCAAAGTTGAGTAATCTCTTGGTACACTTGTATCGTGAGTACAACATTCTACTACTTGTACACTCGCATTGCAGTTGTGAGCTCTTGTTCGTATGCAAATGCACCTGCAGATCGCAGATGTGAGTGGGAACATGAGACACGTGTGTGCTTTCCCCTGTGCACTAGTGTACACTGTGTGTGTACTGTGTACAGCTAGTTTGGCTTTGTTCTTGCGTCTTTGTCTTTTAGATGCATATTATACAGAGTGCAAACAGTTTTAGGCTTGGCTTAAGTTTCAATGACGCTTACATTTATGCTTTACTCTATTCACAACAACGATCGAATTCAAAGAAGTTGCATCTAGAGTTGCACTTTCCAGATAAAGTCCAATTAGTGAATAGACGACCAGCACAACCGCTCATAAGACTCTATTCCAGCGTCCACGGTTAATGATGAAACTAAAAAATCCAGGTGACGTTGGAGGCTCCAAAAAGAAAGCGAAGAAAGATAGAAAACAAGATGGGCGAAAGATCCTTCCTCCGTTCGATTACACACCCCCGTATCCCAGTATGTGCTACAGGTAATATGAAGTGTCTTTGGCTTATTTTAGGATAAATAGTCTCAGAAATTGAAATATTTCATTTTATATTATCCTGTAATTGTTTTTTTTAATGTTAGGGAAGGTCCAAAGTTGGGAGTGGCTACCTTTCCACCGTTGAGTGAGCTTGAAGGACATTTGAAGTGTTCCAATTGTAATCAGTTGTCTCCACCAGAA
>Ga0194135_10001537_pt1 | contig 13795 bp, 13 predicted proteins | sample LitLau_LLRF_2013_FD_134024 | JGI IMG/M metagenome (GOLD analysis project Ga0194135, IMG submission 134024) | Freshwater sediment microbial communities in response to fracking from North America - Little Laurel Run_MetaG_LLRF_2013 (version 2) | ecosystem: Environmental > Aquatic > Freshwater >...
ATATATACCTATAGTGTTTACTATTTTGTTCATTTATATCTATGGTAAAGCTTGCAAACAAAGTTGGTTTCCTGTTTCCTGCAAGGTTTCCTGTTGTTTTTCTGAAAACACGATCTTTTGTAAAAAGAAAAAAAAAAGCTTCATGGAAGTGGAAGGAGATCCATTGTGGTTCATACTCACAATGATCTTTAAAATTATTTTAGTATTTTTACGTTATCTAGCGGTTGAAATATTTCGGGTTTTCCTGGTGTTTTTAACTTTTATAAAGTTTCTCGGCCTGAAATGGGTAAACTTCGTAGAAAATAGAAAAATCGTGTCTGTCATAGAGGTAATTGAAAAATGTAGTCATGTACTAAATCGAACTGGATTGAACCCTTCAGTGGAAATTGATTTGAGGGGTAAGTTTTTCGGGTACCTACCTTTACCATACCTCGAGGTTATATTTATACAAATTATGATGGAATTCCATTATAGGTACTTTTAGGTTGAGTTGTGGGGCCCGGGTCCTTCATGGACTGTAGCGCCACCGTAAGTAAGTAAATAAGTTGGGCTAAGGGACTATTCAAGAGTGTATAAAGAATTAAGTGAAATGGCATGGGTAAGGTGGCATAGAGGTATTCCGAAACACAATATGTGGGTGCTTATACCTATCATTGTGTCAATAATAGACATTTTCCTCTAACAGGTGTGCCAATAATGCGTTTAAATAAATAATCCATAGATACAGGACATGATAGCTAATAATCCATCCATAGGTACCTATAATAAAAAGACCAAGAACCAAGAACTAGCATTTTAAAGGTCCGGGTGTATATTTCACAACCAGTTCCGGAATGGTCGCAAGCGTACATAATAGGTTCATCGAAATAAGCCCAATAATAGCTGAATGTTTTATATGTATCGGCAGATCTCTTAAATAGTATAAATAGTATGGCGATAACAATGGAGGCGTTGGAGAAGGTAGCCCCTCAATACGACATATCAGAGAAAATCCAAGGAAATGGACTCAGAACAAGCCTCTTCATTGCCCGAAGAATGCTTTCAGAAGTTTACTGTATAGTTGGAAAGTTGTCAGGGGCCCTTGATAGCACTTACGATGAGTAAGTAACTAATATAATATTAGGGGCTGTCTCGGTGGTGGTGGTGATCTTCCGTGCTCTTCGAATCTCTTCCAATTTTTCTCTGGTTGACAACATTGTTCCAAATGTGAAAAGTACTTGAATTATTCCCGCCACCGTGACAGCCCCTTATGTATATTATGCATTTTTATAGAAAAAAATCTGACGTACCTATCTACTTGAATTCATAAATTACAAGTAAGTAAATTTTTTTGGAAAATTGTTTTCACTTTCAGCTTAAGCGATGTGCGAAAAATGATGCACCATTATGGGAAGATTATGGAAATGTGTTTAGATAGTCGATATGTCTATGAAAATTGGGCAACTTACCAATCAATAAATGCGGAAGAAACCATTCAACGTGTCCAAACAGGGTTTTCTGAGGCATTTTATGGAAAATTTATTGGACTCCAAGTATGTATCAAACCCAATGTGTCCAAACCTTCCGAACAATAATTAGTTACCTAACCTAAAGAAACTATATACCTACCCTTTGAATGTGCCAATTTCAGTTTGAGCCTGGTTTTCGGACTCTAGCAAAATATCTAACATTCTTGCAAGCATCGCAGAGCGAAGGATATTACGGAGCTACAACGCTACAGGCTTTTAAACGGGCCTGGACCTACTTTTTCGATTTCAAAGCTCGGGCAAAAAGAATTGCCTTACTCTTCATGTATTTTGACATTGACTTCTTCAAAGAGTATGCCAAAGGAGCAGTTTCCCGTAAGTTAATAATAATTTTTCAAAGAGTTTTTTTTAATTTATAAAAAGGTTTCATTAAAAAAAACTGAAAAATTAGTAGGTGTGTATAGGTACTTGGTAATTGCGTTTTCGGTTTAATTAATTCCATGAAAATAGCAATGATTTTTACTTGTCCTGATTTAAACGGCTTATACCTACCTATACTTTATGGATCTTTAGCATACAAGTTAATTTTGCATATCCAATTATGGGTATTATCTTTCAAATAATAATTTTTTTTATCATTTGATGTTTTTCTTTTTGACCAATAACCAGAGCTAATTCTATTCCAAGGAAAAACCTATTAGGCAGACATTTCATTTTACATAATTCCCCCACCTAAAAACAACATGCTTTAAGGTTGATTGCTTGTATGTATCCTTATTTCCTATGTGATATCACGACTTTGATCTGCGAATGGTTTTGGCGGGGTCCTGTTTTGGTCTGATTAATGTTTACCAAAATACTTTTGAATTCTTTTAGCTATGTTCCGGGCAATGGTCAAGGTGACCAACCCAGTTTCAGTGTGTATTAATTTCAAAATAAAAAAGGAACAAGTGATTGTAAATGGCATTGAAGTAAATCATCCTTACCCAGGCGAAGATATTGAGGGAAAATTAATCAGCAAAAATGCCAAAGAGGGCATGGTGAGTACCTATGACTAAACCTTTCAGACCCTGCACAGGAGAACGGATTTTATTTTTATGACACTCTAACTCAAATATAATGCAGGTCCACAGGTACCATATTGGTGCAATATTTTTTCAGCCGGTTGATATTCAAGAAGCAGAAGAGAAATCACGAGATTTAATCTTTAATATCCACGGGGGAGGAGGTGTTGCTTATAGTTCGGAATCAGAAGAAATGTATCTTAGGAAATGGACTAATAACTTAAATGTCCCTGTTTATTCTGTTGGTAAGTTTCTGTCATATCGACTCTGAAGCTTTTAACTTTCCATGTAGGGAAAATATGCAGAAATGAGATCCAATAAACCATTAGGGTGTCCTCATTTTAATATCTTATTTTCTACGCATATACATAGGCATTTTTACGTGAAATCGATTTTATATTATGAGTCTGACATTTTATCAAAATTGTGAGTCCTATTGTTTCATGTCGATCTAGCCGTACATATAATTACAATAATGTCGATGATATAGCTTTTCCAGTGCTGGAGCTAGGAATTTAAAACTGCCTCTTATGGGAAATTAGTATGGGGTTTACTCTAAATGATTTTTGTAAAATGATGTTATGACGGACAGTTTTTTCATAGGTAGGTACCCATCTAGATAACTTACATATATCAGCCTATACCTATATATTTTGTAAATTTTTTTCTCAGACTATACGGTAGCACCTGAAGGTCCGTTTGAGAAACAGACCGAGCAAGTGTTTTATGCCTACTGCTACGTTTTGAGCCATCCCGAAGAATTTGGATTTACGGGTGAACGCATAATTGTCACAGGTATGTACGAGTATAAGTATGTGAGTATTGAAAACCTATGAACATAAAATGCGGCGAACTGGGGCCTTGCACAGAAAAATGGTTATTCCACAGTAGTTTTGTATGCTTAATTTCATTGTATAAATAGCCTATAGCAGCGGAAAGGTCAATAATTGAGCAATATAGGTATTTCCTATAAAATAAGCTAGCTACCTATACCTTTTATACATGAGAGTTTGGTGTTATACTTATACCTACCTACATTATTTATGCCGTGTATGAAAATAAGTATTTTTCAGGTAATTCGTGGGGATGTTGTCTAACGATGATACTGTGTCTGAACTGCATAAAACACGGAATCCCTCTCCCCTATAGCATAGCAATGGCCTACCCCATAATTGTATACTATCATATCCCACTGCCATCTCACTTATTAAGTATCATAGACCCCGTTCTCCCATACACACTTGCATTGACCTGCATCGCACCAATTTTTTTTGGTCGTAAATTTGCAATCGCCGAACCGAAATCTGAATGCAAATGTGAAAAATGCCTATCCACTCCCCAGTATACAATTTTAGACAACCCTCACCTCGGTTGGGATTTTAATCGATACATTTTACCTGGTGAGCTAGATTTTGTGTACAATCTTTATAGCCCATTTTTTAACCTTGATAGTTCTGTTAGGTTCCCAAAATTTTATATATTAGGGTCACATGTGGACCCTGCGTTGGATAACATTGTTGTACTTGCCAAGGAGCTCCTGCGCAAGGAGCGAGACGTTAAAGTGGACATTGTTGGAGAATTGGGACATGCATTTTTGAATTTATGTTGGTTAAACGATAAAACAAAGGAAGCTCAGAATTTGTTTTGCAAACAAATAGGAGAAATGTTGAAAAGGTAGCAAAAACATAAATAGGTAGGCATTAGTTAAACTTATACCAATCATAAGTAAAAAATTTCCCGATTTTTCTGGATTATATGTATTATTGAGATACATGTAAACCTAGGTATACGTGGAACGCTTAAGAGCCCAGTCGATCCTTACTAACCAACCACCTTCTCAATGCTAATGGCTGGCCATTTCAGTGTTCCACTACCTATACCCATATTTTATTAATACATTTCTTTAACCTACCTATATCTTTCATATTTGTATTGTAGGTACCGATGCCCCTGCCCCATATCCCCTATTATCTATCATTCTTTAAGTTGCTCTATAATCTATACATAATCTTAAAATCCTTTATTGAATAATTATTATTATTAGTATAGGTATCAAATATTGAAAAATATTTTGTATAATATGTAAATGTAAGCCGGAGCCGTATTAATCAACACCGAAACAAAATTACAATCATATTATTATTATTTAATTAATAGTAACCAACTCTGGGTACCTACTTACGTGATGAGACATGTTTTTAACGGTTTATATATTTTTTTTTAAATTAACAAAGGTTACCAACCAAATGAATAAATAGTGAGCTAATTAAATTCAATTTTAAAACATTTTATTATTAAAAATTTAAATAAAAGCAAACCAACTTTATTTCGATTTCGTTTTTTAAATTTATTTTTGTCTGTGGCCAACTGGCTAAGCCAAGTTCAAAATGGTTCCAAGCCCAAGCAAAATTATAAATGTAAACAAAATATCATTTTGATACGCATATTTCAATTTTCTGTTGTTTTCAAATAGATCAAGTGTTTATTTTAGAGTCTATAAAATTTGCATGGTACAATGAATAAATATAATATTCCATTCATTCACGTCATCATTCCAAAGTGTGTCAATATTGCTATCTACATATTGTGTTTCATTCGCTCCATGTATACTCGTTCGAACAAAAGAAATGACCAAGTTCATGACAATTCAGAGTATGCATTCCAACAGTTTAAAGAGGCCAGTGATACTATTCGGAAAAAATTGTCCAGCAGCAGTGACGAGTACCTGGAAGTTCTTCAAAAACGATTTCAAGGTGCGTACCTGAAACTGGCTCACTCTTTTAAAATTCAACTTTGAACCATCTAATTACAGGTTTGTTTGCGTGCATTGGATTCTTAAAACTTGTTTCAGATATATTGGCGTCCTTGGCAGAATTGGCTCCAATGTTGAACGACGTAAAAGAAACAGCACATTTGTATGATTTATCCGAAGATAATCCAGGGAATGGCTACCGTTCCTTTGTCATTGTTACCGGCAATATTATTAGGAACGCTAGTGGAGTGCTTGTGGACTATCGGAGAAGAATACAGAGGAAGGATTTGCGGTTCTTAGAGTAAGTAGGACGACTTGTTGGTCCTCTAATTCGGGTTGGGTACAGATTTCTGTGATTGCCGAAGCCGATTTGGGGCTAGCTGCTTGTAAACTACATATATACCTTGCAGTCAACGTCAGGGAGTATAGCTTTTAATGTGGATGGCGTAGATATATCCAATACTAATACACGAAGCAACCGATACAATGAGTCAATAGGCCTATAGGTAGGGGAGATGTGGGATACAAAATTGTATTATTTTTGCTCAAAAATCAGTACATTACTGTAATCATACTGATAGAAGTGGTGAACTGGAGCATCTGAGCAATACGTTATTGGCGAATGGATACGCGGAAAAGGACATACGTAGAGCCATCAAGCCTCGTGTTACGCCTAATGATGGTACAATTGAACCGGAAAACTCTACTGGCACTGCCTATTTACCTTACTTGGAAAACGTCACTGACCGTATCTCTAAAGTGCTAAGACGTAAAGACATAAAGACTATCTTTAAACTCACCAGAAAATTGGAGTCTTCCTTTGGATCTGTGAAAGACCCTATGAACCCTCTATCTACTCCAGGGATTTATTCGATTCCTTGTGAATGTGGTAAGGAATATATTGGCATGACCAATAGATCTGTTTCAACACGTCTGAAAGAGCATGAACGCCATCTTAGACTGGAAGGACCGAAACGTTTGGTGAAATTCCATTATGACCACGGCATAACAGCCCAGAAATTGTAAATATTGTAAATACGACGACATACTCGTACTTTCGGGACAAATCCTGGCAAACTCACTTCTTCACGGGTTTTTAATATGGCATCTTCGGAACTCTTCGGAAGCGGAACGGGTGCGGTGCTCACTGCTCAATATCCCTCGTAATACGTTATGTATAGGTGCCTACCTTCTTTTTAGTATGTAAATGGGTAACTACCTACATGTCAGTTGTATGATGTCTAATTTCATTACTTAAACATCTTAACTCTCCTATTATTTTATTTCAGGGCTGTAAATGAAGCCCAGTCTCTCCTGTTATCAATAACGAAGATGTTCAAATATCTGATGCAAATAAAATCGGAAAGTGAAGTTGGTGCTCTCCATTCATCAAAAACCATTTTAGTGAATGAAATTTTGAAATTAGCCAAAGAAATCAATCAAGAATGCTTTTATGGCAGATTTCTTGCTAATGCGGTAAGAAACAAAAAATATTTCAGATTTTTAAAGTAGGTAGATACCTACTTAGATAACAATTGATACCTAGGTGTTTGGAGATCAGGAACTTCGGAATTAGCAAGATCGTCTTCTTTAGATACCGGCAAGTTCTGAATACATTCGTCAGTAGTCGGAACTTGGTCGGCACTCATTTAAAATATATATACACGACTTCACAGCAGCTTCACTTATCCCAATGAAGTCCACGCCAAAGTCGTCATTTATTATTTTACTATTAGATACTATTTTTGTGCTGCTACTAAAAGTTAATATTTATTTCCAGTGCGAGCCAGCCGTAGCAAATGCTTTGAAATTTATATCTATCAGCCTGACAACATACAGTGAACTTTACTTTGGATCTCCTTTCTGGATTGTGCCCTTCAGGTTTTTTAAATACGTTTTTAATGATACGGCTCGTGGCAATAGACACGTCGCGATTTCGAAAATTTGTGATGCCAAATTCATCAAAGCTTATTGGAGCTGCTCCGAAACGGGTACGTCATTATCGAGTTATATAAATAGGTTTCACTTTAATTTAGCAATAAAATTAGGACCTGTGCTCCTCCCTTGCAGTTACTACTAAACCCTAGTGAGTGAACCTAATGATTACAGTGGACTCCGAAACACTCAGCCATGTCTATTATCTCTTAAAATAGTGGTGACTTCGGTCTATCGTTTGAACTGAAGTTTAATCAAACAGGTTCATCAGTTTGTTGCACTTATGTTTACCCGATCCATACCCTTATTGTTAATACTAAGTAGATATTATATATTTTTAGTGCCTTTGATGATTTTGATGAAAGTGCTGAACCCCATTTCGGTCAGTGATGAGATTTTATTCTATGAGACATCTGTGGTCATTGATGGAGTGACGGTAGAAGCGCCTTTTCCAGGACGCCCAATCAGAGGACGACTTGTGAGCTCTAGAGTTCGCCAAGGAATGGTAAATATTTTTTTGTACTTTTAATAATCAACTAATCTATTTTTTGTTTTGCTTTGTTGTTCTTAGGTACCTAATCTTAGTTGTAATAAGTAAGTCATTCGGAAATCTATTTTGTTTGTTTGATGTACCTGAGCACGTAGGTACACTTCTATCCTCTTGCATTGTAATTCTGCACACGCATCTACGATCTCGTACCTATCTATCTATCTATCTATCTATGATAGCTGGAAAAATTTAACATGCGGCAAAGTTTCGTTCTATTTGGACGAACTATTTAGAGATCTAGTAGAGTCCACAATACACATGCGTATACCTACCTATAACACTAAAAACATTTCTTACAGAAAATGGCGAAGCGATCGTCAGAAAGGAAGTCAAGAGGTTTAGTAATCCAAGTGCATGGAGGAGGGTTTATTTCTCAAACACCAAGAGCACAAGAACATTTTATCAGACCATGGGCACACGCTATGGACGTACCTATATTTTGCATAGGTAACCGCCTGTAGATATATCTAGGCCTACGAACTAAAATACCCCTAAACTGGAGAGGTTGTTCCCCATGAGCCCGATGTATGAGAAGTTTAGGTACATCACATCACAAAAAAGATCTAGTCGTCTGCCTCGTGCCTAATATGAAGGAAAAGGAAAAAGATCTATTCGCCTGCTTTGTTATGATCGTAATTTTACTATCGTCTCCAGTTATTATCATAAAGCGAAAATTTAAACGAAAAGATCTAAAGATATCTAAGATAGTAAACAATGCACGGATATACCAAGGTATTGGGCTTTTTTTTTAAAATTGTGGCGCACTGCCGTGTGGCTTGGCGCTCAGGTATTGGGCTTTGAGTTTCGTTCTCCACTATAGATGGATATAGTCCAGCTCGTTAATGGGGCTTCCACGTATAAACATAAACTTATAATATTAACCTAGTAGTTTAGGCAGAACATCATTGTGTTCCCCCAAGTCCAGTGTGGCGCTAATTTTTCAATTTTTTGTATCAGATATAAATAATTGAGCTAAGAAATGAATAGGTTGGTACCTACGTATATGCCTGTTCATAGCTTTACATCTATTTTTTACTTTTCAAGATATTTATTTTAAAAGTCGTATTATTTTTTATCGATACAATAGATTTCAAGAACTATGACGGAAAATTTTTTTTAATTGCGCCGGCTTGTAACTAGGCCTAAATGAGCTTAGGTAAGTAGGTGCCTATTCGCACACAAACACATCAATGTTCTTAAATTTTTGTAGATTATTGCCTGGCTCCTGATCATCCTTTCCCTGAACAACATCTTGAAGTCTTCTATGCCTACTGCCTGGCTATTGCTTACGCGGAGAGACTTGGAACTACTGCCGAACGTGTGGTATTCACAGGTAAGAGTTTAGAATCTATAGTTGCCATCCAGGTAGGCTTACGTAGGCGGCTATTCCACTGCTGACTTTTCCCGCGATTTAAATTAACGAGATGGTTCATTACTCTATATGGGTCATCATTGATCATTTTTAATTTTATTTAAAATTAAAGTGCTAAAATTTGAATTAAAACCAATTTTAATTTGTTATTAAGAATAGCCGCCTGACTCATATGGATTCATTCATACACGATCGTAACAAAGCAGACGAATAGTCTTATAATAATTGGTACAAACCCTGCAGAAAACCGATTATGCTTTTATAGCACTAACCTAAGTTTTATTAACGACAAACCTCAGAGAAAATTAGTTTATGCTTCAACCAAAGTCAAGTCTAAAATTCGCTAGAAATATTATGGACCTGTTGAATATACAATATTGGACTCAGAACCAGTATAAAGCACTTAACTGTTCTCGTCTTTACAAGAGATTTTTTTTCTGATTTAGGCGACTCAGCCGGAGGCACCTTGATTCTGTCCGCAATGTTGGAGTGCGTTTCTCGAGGAATTCGTCTGCCCCACGGTCTACTACTCTGTTACGTCCCCCTTTTTATTTCCGCAACTCCCTCCCCCTCGAGACTTCTCGGCATAATGGACCCCCTCCTCCCTATGAGCTTCATAATCCGGTGTATGGAAGCTTACGTCCAAGGGGAGGTCCCTCCCCCAAAACCCCCATCTACATGTACCTGTGAAAAATGCCAAAATACCACTCAATACTCTCTTTTAGACAACCCACACCTAGAATTAGACGTTTCTTCTTTCCATCTGAATTTCCCAACACACAAGTTTTTCTGTCCCTTGAGTAGTCCAAAAGAAATGTTAATAAAATTGCCGCCGATTACTTTAGTAGCGGCCACCATGGATGGTTTGTTAGATGATTCGGTAATGTTTGCGAAGAAGATGAAGGAGTACGGGGGAAATGTTGAGTTGGTTGTTGTTGATGGTCTACCTCATGGTTTTCTTAATTTTTATTTCGTGTGTGAAAAAACAAAGATGGCTGCTAAGATGTGTTGTAATAAGATGATGTCTTATTTGAATGATGGCTGTGATTTGTAATTTTAATAATTTTGTAATGTTTTATTTTACATTATTTTGTAATGCAAGCTGCACTTTTTGTGGCATTGTTGTTATAGTTATTAAAATTTAATGAGATGATGGAATTATCGTGTTATTGCGAAGATATTAAGCAAGCTGTGAGATAATATTAGGTTATATTATAATGTAAGATTTATTCAGTATTTGTTCCTACCCACCTCGAGTACATCGCGTGATGTCTATACATCGTTTTCGTTTGGCAGATAATAACTGGAAACAGCGGGGTTAAACCTTGATATATCAACTCTATATGCGGAGTGCGGGGACTAATCACAACTTTGTGTTTTGGTGGGGCCCAACTTTTACACCATTGTCTTTTGAGTTAATAAAAAGATTATAGGTACATTAGACAGAAATCTGGCATTTCTCACCGGAAATCCTATTACGTAAGTTGGCATAGTCAAAGGTTTTGAAAATTAAGATTCTGATAACAAATTAAAAAACTTTGGCTGGTTGATTCGTTTATTTCGATCATACTGAAACTACAAGTTACGGTAATAATACACTTTTTGTCGAATTTTACTATGGTTTTTTATTACTATCTATAAATAATTATTTCCTATAATACATGAAGACAGTTGTCTAAATATTTGGCTGCATTGCGTTTAATTAAAATTATCAAAGTAAAAAACACCAACCTTCACACGTTTCAAAAATTTGGGCGGGCGCATTAGCTAAGGAGCAAGGAACGATAGATCGCAAAAAACGAATTGAGAAGGTGTTTGATGACCTTAAATAAAATTAGGACAATAATAATTTAAAAATTAATAAGGATTAAAAATCAGACTTTGAATTTCGCGCCAACAAAAATAATTATGTCCGCATTCCCTTCTTGTTCTAAATTATGGTTTTGAATGATAAAACAAAAAATTATGTCGCTAGCGTAGGTAGGAACTCACTTGGAGGATAAGGAAAATTAACAACCCAGGAAACTTGGAGGCAGAAGTTTTCATGTAAACTTTTGCTAGGAAACAAAGAACATTCTCCTTCTTATAGGTTTGGTTTGTAGAATTTTTCCTTCTTCGCAAGTGAGGCTCCTAATAAATTCATTGTCAGGAGTCAGGGTAGTTAGCCCGCTAATGATTCAATTGTGTACAGACGTTATCGGTTGGTTGCCATTCGAAAGAGGTTTGAGTAGGTTTGATGAACAAAAACAAGTAGACGGTAAAAAGCAAGGCGGTAAGTCCAAACTAACCTGACAATGTAAGTGACATATAAAAAGACAGCGGGAAGGTAAAGTCGTAAGTATATCGTGTATTAAATTTCACAACGATTTGTCCGGCTCCATGGTGTCTATTTCGAAAAACTTGTGACTGATCTCCTCCTTCCCGTTCCCTCATAATTTTTACGCAACACAACTATTTTCTATAAAAATAAACATTTTGTGACCAAAATTCTTAATTTTTTAAAAAAATTATTCAATACTCGTTAATTTATAACAAAAAAACATATGGCCAGTAAAAATCGTGACCTGGTTTTGAGTTGAACATAATGACATGAATAACCTTATATTGTAACGAGTATTGAACAAGTTAAAAAAAATTACAGTGCAAAAGTACACCCTAGGTAAACCATGTTCAATACTATGCAAGCTAAAATATGGCAGTTTCCTCGTGTTTTTCATATGGTCCTGTGTTTCATCTTAAATTTCTGCTCTAAATTCTAGTCCCTACTTTTAATCCGCGGTATAAAAAGACCTACTTTGTAATAAAACAATGAACAAACGGCAAGGCATTAAACGTTGCCGAGATATTTTTTTTGATAAGGTGGTTTTCGTCAAACATAGTCGTAGAGATACGTTTTATTTTCAAGTTAACTCATGATGATGAACCGACATAATGAGACTTGTCAATATTTTTAATTTACATAGGAAGATATTCAATCTTTCATTTTGAACGAAAACAAAATCCTTACAAAAACTCTAAGAGGATTGGGTATTGCAGCCGTAAACAATGTCGTAGGCATGTTTTGATTTCTTTAATTTTTGTTTGTCTATTATTCTAAAATGCGTTCTTAAGCAAAAAATTTCTCAGCACCGCACTCATGCATTAATTTTCAACAGGGTTAACCAAGACAGAGCCTCTAATACTGTACAAATTCAAGTAATCTTAGAAAACCCTGCTACTATGAAAAATTTCTACAACAAAAAGGGTCTTTTAAAAAGGCATAAGGACATTTTTTGGGGGTAAGTACCAGAATGTAAAAAGAATACGCAATTTATAAGGAATCGAATTGTAGACACTGTCTAGTTATAATCTAGGAAAACAATTTAAACCACATTCCTGGGGTAGGTAAAAAAGGTTTATCTGTACAATTTTTTTACAAATTTGAAGCTAAAACAATCTATCTCAATAACAAACAAGTTAGGAAACATTATCACAGCAATTGAAAATACAAACAATAGGTATTGCATATACATTGTACCCCCACTTTTCAGAATGTTCATCATTGCACGAACGCTCCCAAAAATTTAGACTACTGACCTAAAAATTGGAATAGTAGAACAAATTTGTGCTTATAAAATCATAATTAAAAAAAATATATATATAATGTCATTTACTTTGTTTATTCACAGAACCCAAAAAAACTATAAAATTGAATGGTAAACGAGCAGATCACTAAAAATCTTTATTCCCACGTAAGTACTTAATTGCTGTGAAAATGTCAAAAATTGGCAAAAATAAATATAATTAACTAAGGTATGAGCAGAAACTGGCTTATCATTTTGAATTTCTGCCCATGAAGCTTCCATTTATATTCAAAGAAGACCAACAGCCACATATTATTTCAGTAATAAAGGAGTATTCTACGATTTTAAGTTAAAGAGAAAAATGAATGATCCATATTAGGAAATATGATGGATTTTAGTAGTCATTGGTAAAACTTCAGTTTAGTAGGGGTTTTTAACTCCTGACCTTCTGCATGCTAGGCGAAGTCACTAACGACAGTTTTTGTAAATTACCTAACAAGAGCCAACAGAAACCCGGCTCAGTGCCGGATTTGCCCCATGGGCCCGGGCCCATGGGCCTCCACAACGAGACAAAAGACGAAAGAAATGTATGCTACAGAAAATGAAAACTTTTACTTCTTCACCTTATAACTTGTCACAACATTTTTTGGCCTAATAGGTATACCTACTTCTCTCAAGCACGGATCCAGAGGGGGGGTGCAGGGGGCTTGCGCCCCTCCCGAGAAAAGTCAGCTTACACTACTGGTGTTTATTTTGGGACAGTTTTTCGGCCAAATACCCCAAATTTTCGCGGCTCGCTTCGCTCGCCGGAGAGGGACAGTTTTTGCTTTTTAAGGTTGATGCACCCCTCCCGAAATAAAAATTTATTGATCCGTGCCTGACTTCTCTGCAATTTACTGCCTTGGTCTATTATTACTATAAATGCCCACATTCATTACTGTACGTTTTACGTTACGTAGGCCGCCAGGGCCTCCACATCAATTGTGCCCATGGGCCTCCACAAGGGTAAATCCGGCACTGCCTTATATCTCCTTTTTAAAATAAGTCTATAAAAAGCACAACTTTTTTTCATATTCTACCATATTAGGTATCG
>Ga0194135_10001538_pt1 | contig 13792 bp, 10 predicted proteins | sample LitLau_LLRF_2013_FD_134024 | JGI IMG/M metagenome (GOLD analysis project Ga0194135, IMG submission 134024) | Freshwater sediment microbial communities in response to fracking from North America - Little Laurel Run_MetaG_LLRF_2013 (version 2) | ecosystem: Environmental > Aquatic > Freshwater >...
CCTGAAACCATTATGGCTGATGCAGCAATCTGCGTTAACCCTAATGATGAGAGATATACACATCTGAAAGGCAAAAAAGTATTTGTGCCCCTGATTAACCGTGAAATCCCGGTTATCCAGGATGAATACGTAACAATGGAATTTGGTACCGGCTGTCTGAAAGTAACACCTGCCCATGATCTGAATGATTATGAACTGGGTGTGAAACACAAACTTCCGGTTATTGATATCTTAAATGACGACGGTACTTTAAACGAACTGGCCGTTATCCTGGTTGGAGAAGATCGTTTTGCTGCCCGTAAGAAAATTGCGGTATTGCTGGATGAGGCCGGTCACCTGGAAAAAGTAGAAGACTACAAATCGCAGGTTGGATTTTCAGAACGTACAGACGCAGCTATTGAACCTAAACTTTCTTTACAGTGGTTCTGTAAAATGGATGAAATGGCCAAACCTGCGTTAGAAGACGTACTTAACGGTGATGTTAAACTGATTCCGGAAAAATTCGTGAATACTTACCGTCACTGGATGGAGAATGTAAGAGACTGGAATATCAGCCGCCAGTTATGGTGGGGACAACGTATTCCGGCCTGGTTTGATGATAAAGGCGACTGGGTAGTTGCGAAAACTAAAGAAGATGCTTTAGATGAGTTTTTGAAGCTGAAAGATATTGACGGCAAATTTACTGCAGAAGAAGCCCATGGATTTAAACATCAGCTGGCTGCTTTTGTCAGACAGGATGACGATGTACTGGATACCTGGTTCTCTTCATGGTTGTGGCCGATGTCGGTATTCAATGGTTTAAAAGATCCTGGAAATAAAGACATCAACTATTATTATCCGACAAATGACCTGGTAACTGCGCCTGAGATTTTATTCTTCTGGGTAGCCCGTATGATTATGGCAGGACACGAGTTTATGGGCAAAAAACCATTTACGAATGTTTACCTGACTGGTATTGTACGTGATAAATTAGGCCGTAAAATGTCTAAATCATTAGGTAATTCACCTGATCCGATTGGTTTGATCGAAAAATATGGTGCTGATGGGGTAAGGGTAGGAATGTTATTATGTTCTCCTGCCGGTAACGACCTGATGTTCGATGAGAGTTATTGTGAACAGGGAAGAAACTTCGCCAATAAAATATGGAATGCCTTCCGCCTGGTTAAAGGATGGGAAGTCGATGAAAGTTTAGCGAATCCTAATGAACAGGCTATCCTATGGTTTGAAAACCGTTTCAATGAAGCATTGGCTGAAATTGAAGACAACTATAAACAATATCGTTTATCTGAGGCTCTAATGTCTACTTATAAACTGGTTTGGGATGATTTCTGTGCCTGGTACCTGGAAATGGTAAAACCTGTTTACCAGCATCCGATAGATCCTGTTTCCCTGAAAGCCACTATCGGTTTCTTTGAGAAAATATTAAGCCTTTTACACCCTTTCATGCCTTTCATTACAGAAGAGTTGTGGCATGATGAGATCTTTGGTGAAAAGGGCGAAATGGATTGTATTATCGTAGCGCCTTATCCGGTAGTTGGTTCGGCTGACCTTCCTTTATTAAAAGATGTAGAGATTGTCAAAGGAATTGTTGCAGAAGTACGCAGTATCCGTAATACCAAACAAATTTCTCCTAAAGAGGCATTGCCATTGAGTATCCGGGTTAATTCAGGTCTGGCTTACGACAAATGGTTAACTATTATTTCTAAACTGGCGAATATCAGCGAAGTTGATTTTGTCAGTGATAAAGTAAGTGGTGCTTCTGCATTCATGGTTGGAAATGATGAGTTTTTTGTCCAGCTGAATGAAACTATTGATGTCGATGCAGAACGCGAGAGGTTAAACGGAGAACTGGTTTACCTACAGGGTTTCCTGAAATCAGTAGATGCAAAACTGGGTAATGAAAGATTTGTGCAGAATGCCAAACCTGAGATTATCCAGAATGAACGGAATAAAAAAGCTGATGCCGAGGCGAAGATGAAGATCATCGAAGAGTCTCTGCAAAGTTTGTAGGCTTAATCCATAAACAAATGCCGGATCCGGGCTGTATTCTTTAAAAAAGAACAGGTCTGAATCCGGCATTTTTTGTTTATCCACATCAGACACAGATCTGGAGTCTGTTTAGTATTTTTATTAGAAATCTCTGATTCAGGTTTATGGTTGAAATATTTCAGAATATCCGTAAAATATATGTTTTCAGTAAGCCATGTGAAGAACTGGCTGATTACATTGAATTCTTTTCAGAATCAATCACAAATGCATCCGCCTACGATTTAAAAGCGGAGTTCTCCTCAGTAAAAATGTTTCCCAGCTGGACGCCGACTTTCTATATCAATCTGGGAACGCCCTATTATATTGATTTAAAGCATACCAGATATAAGATCGCAGGTGATGATGATATTTTGATATTACGCAATGAAGATGTAACCAGACACAAATTACCTGCAGATCATATATTTACCGTTAAGTTCTATCCAGGAGGGCTGGAAGCTATTTTAGGTTTAAACCAGGCCGGATTGATAAATCAGGTCATTAATCTCGGTCATATCCTGCCGGCAGAAGTGCTGCTGAAAATGAAACAACCGGTCAGTTTTGAAGAACGGGTAGAAATCATGCAGTCGTTTCTTTTGAAGGCTTATTTTAAAAATAACCAACAGGATCATTACCTCCGGATGGTGAATGATTGTATTGGTGAATACCATAATACGGCAATGCAATTGAATACTTCGGCTGTTGCTGAAAGGTTATTTATTACCTCCAAAACTATTAACCGCTATTTTAACAGAGTAATAGGTATTTCTCCCAAAATTTATTTTTCAATTATCAGGGCAAGGACTGCTTTAACAGCATTTGTCAGTCATCAGGACAAATTTGCTCCTGTGGATTACGGATATTATGATATGAGCCACTTTCATAAAGATGTGATTAAGTTCACGGGACAAAAATTAACGGGACGCAAATATTAATTGTCCGTTTTTTACTTTTTCAGGATAGCAGGAAATCTTTTCTTTGTATAAAAGCTGATCCCTATGAAACCATTTTCTATTATCATTATTTTTCTTTTGATGATCTTTCAAAATTCTTATAGTCAGCGATATAAAGCCGTGGTGGAACCCTATCCCGGTCTGGTGAAGGCTGATGCCCGTTTAATTTTAAAAACGGGTTATCTGGTTGTACCTGAAAACCGGAATAAGCCCGGTGGACGGAAGATCAAAGTCCCATTCTTATTTGTACGCAAGCCTGACCAGGACCCGCAGAAAAATATCTTATTATTCACTACAGGAGGACCAGGATATAGTACAACTGCCAATATAGATAGCATAAGCTATAATTCAGGGTTTTTAAAGTACGGTGGTTTTATTGCTTTTGATCAGCGTGGTACCAAAAGAGCGCAGCCCTGTCTGGATTGTAACGAGGTAGCCGGAGCGATTAAGCGTAGTTATACGGAAGGGAAAAACAGGGATAGCCTGGTGCTGGCAGCAGTCAGATCATGCCGGGAACGGTTTACCAGTCAGGGAGTGGATCTATCCGCTTATAACACCATGGAGAGTGCCGAAGATATCAATGATCTGAGACTAGCCTTAAATATAGACTCGCTTAACCTTGTTGGTATATCCTATAGCGGAGGGTTGATGCTGGCGATGGCAAGGAACCACCCCGAAGGAGTCCGGAGCCTGATTTTAAATTCTCCGCTTCCCGGTTATGTGAATTTCGAAGAACATGGCTTATTGAATATCAATGAAGCGCTGGAGCAGGTATACCGTAATTGTAAGGAAGATTCCTTAGCTACAGGGTATAAAAATTTAAAATCCCGTTTCCAGCAATACCTGATGACTGTCACCGGTAAGAAATTTACAGTCTCCTATAAGGAAAAGGGGAGCAGAGATAGTATCCGTGTCATTTATACCAAAAATGAGTTGCTTGATGCGGTTATTGGCAGGTTAAATACAAGGCAGGTTAAAACGGTACCTGCTGTCATGCTTGACCTGATCAATGGTAAACAAGACAGCTATGTAAGGGAAGTGCTCGATGGGTATTTCAGTGGTGATGCTGCTATTTCTCTTGGAATGCGGTATTCTGTTTACTGCTCCGGACAAATAGCCTATTCGGACCCTGATCTGGAAAAACAGCAGGACCTGGTCGTTCCATGGCTTGCCGGGTATTCCTTTAACAACGTGACACATCCTATATGTGATTGCTGGCAGATAAAACCTGAACCTAAAATTGCTAAAGCTCCTGTGTATGCTAAAGTTCCCGCATTGATTTCGGCTGGTGATATAGACCCGGATTGCAGACCTTTTTATAACAGATTGATTAAACGTTATATACCTGGTAGTCAGCTTTTGATTATACACGATAAGGGACACGCTCCAGGCTTTACTGTGGATGGAACAGACTATATGAAAATCTTCATGGATAATCCATACCAGAAAATCGTTTCCCAGTCGAAGAATGTGATCGTCGAATAAGAAAGGATTTCTCTCTTATAACAAAGAATACTCAGGAAGTTCCTCGAAAAACAGAAACTTTGAAGCCAAATGGTCAATCTGTGCGTAACAATGCATCAAACCATTGGTCACCACAAGCCATTTGGCTTTATGTACCGAATTATATCTGGCAGCCTGGTCAAATACCCCCTGGGAAATTTTAATGGACGGAGCTTTACACTCTATGACCATTATTCTTTCGCCTGCCGTATTAAAAATAACAATATCTGTTCTTTTCTGAAGCTGGTTTAAACTCAGTCCGCCTTCAATCTGTATCAGTGATTTCGGGAATTTCTTTTCTTTAATCAGATAATGGATAAAGTGTTGTCTGACCCATTCTTCAGGAGTCAGGACAAGATGTTTCCTTCTTACTTCATCAAAAATAAAATACTGTTCTTCCTTCTGGGTGATCCGGAAAGGATGATGCGGTAAATTCAATGCGGTGGGGGTAAATGCCATTTGTGCAAAAATAACCTTTAAAAATTAGTAATTAGCCGTTACATTTGGATAATTATGACTGCTGCTGATATTATCAAAGACCTCAAAGCTAAAAAATTCAAGCCTGTTTATCTTTTACATGGTGAAGAACCATACTATATCGACCAGATTATTCATTATATGGAAGACCATATTCTGAATGATATGGAGAAAGGGTTCAACCAGACTGTATTGTATGGTAAAGATACGGATATGGCTACGATTTTGAATGCGGCGAAACGTTACCCGATGATGTCCGATTACCAGCTGATCGTTGTCAAAGAAGCCCAGGACCTGAGATGGTCCAAGGAAACTGAAGGCAGCAGTAAGGAAGCCGAGTTTATCCAGAATTATTTCGAAAAACCGCTGGCCAGTACCATTCTTGTACTGGGCTATAAATATGCTAATTTTGATAAACGTAAAAAGATATTCAAATCAATAACCAAAAGTGGTGTTGTTTTCCAGTCTGATCCGGTAAGAGACTACAAACTGGCGCAATGGATTGAAGAACTCGTGAAAGAGATGGGGGCGAAAATTGCACCCCAGGCATCGGCTTTAATGGCCGAGTATCTCGGTGCCGATTTATCGAAGATATCCAACGAGATTGAAAAATTACTGTTGAATATCAGTAAAGAAACCATCATTGATACCGATCTGGTCCAAAGGAACATCGGGATCAGTAAAGAGTATAACGTTTTTGAATTACAGAAGGCACTGGCAAGCCGTAATGCGCTGAAATGTAACCAGATTATTAATTATTTTGCCGATAACCCCAAGGCCAATCCAATGGTGATGGTGATGGCAAACCTGAACAGCTATTTTTCCAAAATACTGAAATATCATTATTTACAGAACAAAGGGGATGCTGCCAGAGAACTGGGGGTAAATCCTTATTTCGTCAAGGATTATGAAGCTGCGGCCCGAAGCTACAGCCTGAATAAAACATTTGATATCATCAGCCTGCTCAGAGAATATGATCTGAAAAGTAAAGGTGTTGACAGCACCGGTAATATAACCGATGGTGAACTTTTGAAGGAACTGGTCTTTAAGATGATCCACTAGTATTCAATTTGTCTATTTATTTAACCACATATCCTTTCTCTTTTATTAGTTTTGGATTCAAATATTGAAAACCGGGAAACCTCTTTCCGGGTACTACATCATAATAGATACACGATGAATTATTTCTTAGTCAAATCAGAACCATTTAAATATAGCTGGGAACAGTTTAATAAAGACGGACGTACTTTTTGGGACGGTGTACGCAATTATCAGGCACGTAATAACCTCAAATTAATGAAAGAGGGTGATCTTGTTCTTTTTTACCACAGCAATGAAGGTAAAAATGTAGTCGGGATTGCAAAGGTAGTCAGAGAGTTTTATCAGGACCCTACTACTGATGATGCCAACTGGGTAGTCGTTGACCTTGCTCCTGTAGAGGCGCTGAAAAATCCGGTTTCATTGGAACAGATTAAAGCAGAAGAAAGCCTTAAAGATATCTCACTGGTCAGACAGGGCCGTTTATCTGTCATGGAACTTAAAGCTACTGAATTCGATAAAATACTGGAAATGGGTAGCTAGGCAGGTATTTCTGCCTTGACCATTTTCTTGCTGGCCAATAAGCCGATACTCATCACTAAACTCGATCCCAGTACAACCAGGAAGAGAAAAGAAGTACCGATCTCAGGTATTTTTAAGGATGGGGGTAAATTATAATACAATAAAATACTGATCAGTCCGCGGGGAGCAATAACGCTCTCCGTGCCACTGTTCTCTTTCCTGAATAATTTCAGATAAATGATCCTGATCAGGTAGATCGTCATCAGAATGAAGACCCCGTTCATTATCGTGATCCCGTTATTCAATTCATAGATATTCATCGTAAAGCCAAAAATCACAAAGAAAAAAGTCCGGATAATAAAGGCTGTTTCAGCTGATAACTGATGCAGTTGTTCCAGGTCTTTGGATAAATTCTGATAAATGAAAAGGCTTCTGAAATACAGATGTTCAATGGTATCTGCGTTATTCAGGAATAAGCCGAATGACAGGATCAGTACCAGAGAGGACAGGTGATAGGATTGCCCCACAGCGTATACCAGGATCAGGATAGAAATAATCAGGAAAAACTTGATATGGTGTGATATCTTTCCCATCAGATACAACAGTAAGATACACGAGATCACCGATAGGATCAGGATGAGCCCGGTGCTCATGGCCAGTCCGGTAAATGAAGAGATGGAGATATGCGGATTGGAGATCGCAAAATTAAACAGGATAATCCCCAGTATATCCGAAAACGAAGATTCGTAGATAATAAACTCTTTGCTTTTGCCGGTTAGTGCTGCTGCCGAAGGAATGGCAATGGCCGAACTGATGACACTGAAAGGAATCGCATTGGTAAAACAGTGATAGAAGTCCTGTCCTGTGATCTGCCTGATAATTAAAGTAATCACCGATACAGTTGCTGCCAGGATGAAAAAAGCGGAGAGAAAAGCTCCCCTGATTAATTTATTCTTTTCCCTTTCATATCTGAGTTCAAGCGCCCCTTCAAAAACGATCAGGATCAGACCCACTGTCCCCAGTGTGGGCAGCACTTTCAAAAAGTCAAAAGTCTGAAAGTGCAGCTGATCTACCAGGACGCGTAATCCGATACCCAGTAACAGCAGGAGTAAAACTGAAGGTAACTTTGTTTTGCTGGCAACCAGATCAAATAAATAAGAAAATATGACCAGTCCGCTCAGAATAATCAATGTAGTGTAGGTGGTCATATTTTAAATTTAAGCTGGATTACTCATTGAAAAATAAAGCCTTTAATTCGACAGCATCATCAGGCTTCATTTTGCCAGCCAGGACCAGGCGTAATTGTCTTCTTCTTAACGCGCCGGCAAATAATTCTATTTCGTCTGCTGTTTCAGGTAACAACTCAGGGACAGGAATTGTTCTGCCACTCTGGTCTACTGCAACGAAAGTATAATATGCTTCATTGGATTTTACACGGCTTCCCGAAGGAATATTCTCTGCCCATACATCCATGCGAACCTCTAAAGAGGTATGGAAAGCACGGGTTACCTTAGCTTCTATCGTAATCACGTCGCCCAATTTGATGGGCTGTTTAAAGGATACGTTATCTACAGAAGCAGTAACTACAATCCTGTTACAGTGTTTCTGCGCAGAAATCGCGGCTGCGATATCCATCCAGTGCAGTAACCTGCCACCCATTAAATTGTTTAGTGTATTGGTGTCATTGGGTAGAACCAATTCATTCATAACGGTGAAAGAATTGGTAGGATTTTTAACTATTGTGCTCATATTACTGCAAAAGTAAACAAAATGTAAGACTTCGCGGTTATTCTAATGTTTCCATCTCATTAAGCCGATATCCATTTATGCGTAATCAAACCCTGATCCAATATTTCCACTGGTATTATCATGACGAAGAAAAATTATGGCAAAGGGCTGCCAGTCAGGCCGCCTCACTCAAAGAAACCGGAATAACCGGGGTATGGTTTCCGCCTGCCTATAAATCTACTGAAGGGGCCAATTCAACCGGGTATGATTGTTATGATCTGTTTGATCTGGGAGAATTTGACCAGAAAAACAGTATACCTACCCGGTACGGAACAAAAGAAGAATATACCACAGCAATCATTGCTTTACATGAACAGGATATTATTGTTTTGGCCGATGTGGTTTTTAACCATAAAGCAGGGGCCGATGAACTGGAAAAGGTAGCTGTCCGCAGAGTAGCTGAAGAGAACCGGGAAGAGTATATCTCTGAGGTTTTCGAGATCGAAGCCTGGACCAGGTTTACCTTTCCGGGCAGAAATGGGAAATATTCCAGATTCATCTGGGATAAAAACTGTTTCAGCGGAATCGACTGGGCAGAGGACCTACAGGAAACGGCTATATTTTCTATACAGAATGAACATGGTGAGGGCTGGGGCGATGTACCTTCAAAAGAGATGGGGAATTACGATTACCTGATGTTTAATGATATTGAGTTCAGGAATAAAGCGGTTCGTGAAGAACTGAAAAGGTGGGGAGAATGGTATTACGAAACCTGTGGAATTGATGGGTTCAGACTGGATGCGGTCAAACATATTGATTCGGATTTTCTGGTAGAGTGGGTCGATCACCTGAAAGCAAAGTTTAACAAAGATTTTTTTATTGTTGCCGAAAACTGGGTCATAGAAGATGTGGAACACCTGAGAGATTATATCGGGCTTACCGATGGAAAAATGCAACTTTTTGACTCCATGCTGCACTATAATTTTTATGCTGCAGGAAACACTGGAAATGAATATGATCTGAGTAAAATATTTGAAAATACGCTGACTGAGTCTCACCCCCATCTGGCCATTACCTTTGTAGATAACCACGATTCACAGCCTTTACAGGCTATGGACTCGTATATTGATTTTTGGTTCAGACCATTGGCCTATGCCTTGATCCTGTTCAGGGAACAGGGAATTCCCTGTGTATTTTATCCGGATTTGTATGGCGCTGAATACACTGATTATGATACCGAAGGAAATGAAGTTCAGGTGGAGCTGATTGGGGTAAATGATCTGCCGCTGATGATCAGGACCAGGAGAGATCTTGCTTTTGGTTTTCAGCGTGATTACCTGGATCATCCTAACTGTATCGGATGGACAAGGGAAGGGACACCAGATAGCGCAGGCTCGGGACTTGCAGTTGTTTTAAGCAATGGGGAAGAGGGGGCCAAGAAAATGGAAATAGGCAAAGGTCATGCAGGCAAGATATTTGTCGATGTCCTGGGGCACAGATCAGAAGAAATTACTATTGAGGAGAACGGCTGGGCAGAATTCTTTTGTCATGCAGGCAGTGTATCCGTTTGGGTTATAAAGGCAGGTTAATGTTGTACCGTGCTGAATAAAGTATATCCGATCAGTTCATCCCATCTGCTGCCAGGTCTGCGGTAATAAACAAAGGCCTGGTAGTTATTTTCTGTTTCAAAGAAGGAGCCTTCCAGTACGGTGGTATCCACATTTCCGGTAGTCTTATCTTTCAAGACATACTGGTAATCGTATAGGCCCTGCTTTAAATAAAGATTAGTATAGAATCTTTTTTTGGAGGCATTATAGGTCAGTTTGTTTTCGTCTGTAAGGGTGTAATTGTTGAACCTGCCAACGACATAGATATCTCCATTGGTTCCCGGAGCGGCAGCATTCAGCGTAAACTGAACACGTCCATAATCACTGTCTGTATCATTATCCCTGTTGTCCTGGTTACGGATAAAGAAAGCACCATTTTCATCAATCTGCTGTGTATATCTTACCGCGCTGCCATTGACATCGGTGAATAAGAGAATATTGTTGGTACTGTCAGTAAACAGGTCCTGAACGTGTTCGGCCTTGTAACGCAGGCTGCGAAAATCGAATTTCCTGAATTCGTTACTTCCTTTAAAATCGTTTCCATCCAGCTCATTATAGATCAGGGAACCAGGTTTAACATAAGTAGGTTTGGCATTTAGTTTTGCTGTCAGCGGATTTCCATTTTGCATTAAAACCAGTTTGACATCCTGATACGGATTCTGGATAGGATTAGGGTGAACTACAGTAATATTGATCTTCTGGTTCGTCGCCCTGAAGGATACTTCGTTACTTGGGCTTACTTCTGGTTTGATGCCGACCTGCTGGTCGACAATGTAAAAACGCTGAGAACAAACCGGTTTCCTGGGATTCGCGTCTTCATATACCTTTAACAGGTAATTACCGGAGATTCTGGGTTTGATCTGGTCGTTGGGAAAAGTAAGGGTATAGTGTGTAAATTTCTGGAGTGTTTTGGAAGAGTAGGCATAATCGATGATACGGTCCTCATTCATGCCATCCAGATAATCCAGAACAGCTAAACCAGAAGATTTCCAGTCGTAAGTGCAATGCTCTATGGTATACCAGTAATTTTTACTTCCGCCCCGCAGGTCATCAAAAGAAAAACTAAGTTTTTCTGATGTACCCAGGGTGATTTCGGGAATGGATTGCTCTTTTTGTGTGTTGTAAAGCTGTACAGTTTTAATATGTGATGAATACACCTGGTTGTCGTAGGTGAATTCCTGCTGTGCCTGCGCAAATTGCAGGCTAAACAAACACAAAAAGAGCAATATTCCTGATTTGATCATTAGTTACTTTCTAATTCCATGATTTCAGCTGCAAGGTTTTCCCATTTTTGCTGGGCTGTATCTAGCAGTTGTTTAGCGGTGACATATTTTTTATTTGCTTCGGCCAGTTTGGTCTGATCACTGTATACTGCTTCATCAGCCAGCTCAGTCTCCACGGCTTTTACATTCTTTTCAAGCTCTACAGTTTCCTGTTCTATCTTCTGTAACTGGTCATTCAGTTTTTTTAACTGCTGCTGACTATTTGCCGTCACAGGTTTTGCTTCCACCTTTGGTTTGATTTCCTTCTCTTGTTTAACAGGGATATTTTTTGCCGGTGGAATTACTCTTTTGCTGTTCCAGACTTCATATTCTGCATATGTACCTGGATATTGTTTGATTTTCTCCTCTTCAATGAACCATATTTTATTGGCTACATTATCCAGGAAGTACCTGTCGTGGGATACTGCGATAAATGTTCCTTCGAACTGCTGTAATGCCTGGATCAGAATATTCACTGACTGGATGTCCAGGTGATTGGTCGGCTCATCGAGGATCAGGAAGTTGGAATCCGTAGTCAGTGACTTGGCCAGGGCAACCCTTGATTTTTCTCCTCCTGAAAGGACTTTGATTCTTTTAAATACATCATCACCTGTAAACAGGAAACAACCCAGGATAGAACGAAGTTCTGTATCCGTATGTTTAGGCGCAAAAGCCTGTAGTTCCTCGAGGATAGTATTGCCCAGGTGTAAAGACTCCAGCTGATGCTGCGCAAAGAAAGTAGTCGTTACGTTATGGCCTGTTTCGCAGGATCCTTCAAATTTCTCTACACCGGCAACCATTCTTAAAAGGGTTGACTTACCTTTACCATTGGCACCGATTAAAGCTATTTTATCACCTTTTTCAATCACTGCTTCTGCATCTTCCAGGATATCGATGTTCGGATATTTCTTGGTTGCATGTTCAATCCTGATCACGTGACGACCTGATGGCTTGGTAAATTTAAAACTGAAGTTTACTGTTGGGTTATCATCATCCACATCCTCGACACGTTCCATTTTATCCAGGGCTTTCATACGCGACTGTGCCATTTTAGCTTTACTCGCTTTAGCACGGAAACGTTCAATCAGTTTTTCTTCCTGTTTGATTTTAGCCTGCTGGTTTTTGAATTCTCCTTTTTGGATCTCTCCGCGTAAAGATTTCTCTTCCAGGTAATAGGTGTAATTTCCGGCATACGTAGTCAGTTTTCCTTTACGTGATTCTACCGTACGGTTTACAATCTTATCAAGGAAATACCTGTCATGGGAAACAATGACGATAGCACCCTCAAATCCGGCCAGGTAACCTTCCAACCATTTAATAGAGGGTAAGTCCATGTGGTTAGTAGGCTCATCCAGTAACAGGATGTCAGGTGTCTGTAAAAGGATTTTTGCCAGCATGACACGCATACGCCATCCTCCTGAAAATGTATTCAGCGGACGGTGCTGGTCTTCTGTGCTAAAGCCAAGACCCGCAAGGATCTCGTTTGCCTTGTATTCAATACTATAGCCGTCCAGTGCTTCAAACTCCTGCTGTTTATCGCTCAGTCTGTTCAGCACCTCTTCGGAATAATCTGTTTCTATTTTTCTTAAAAGTTCTTCAATCTCATCATGTATCTGGTTCTGGCGTGTAAAAGCCTCCATTGCAACATGTAAAATCGTATGGTGAGATTCATAAGAAAGTAAATCCTGGTTTAAATAGCCTATTTTTAAATCTTTAGACATGGAAACCGACCCCGATGAGGGTGCGTATTCTCCAACTATTATTTTTAAAAGTGTAGATTTTCCCGTTCCATTGGTGCCAATAAGGCCAATTCTTTCTCCCGGTTTGATGTGCCAGTTCGCCTCGTCGTATAAAGCCCGGGAACCTATAAGGAATGTTAAGTCGTTTATCGAAATCATGTTGGTGCAAAAATACAACTTTTAGGCGCAAATTGTTTGTACACTTGCATATAGCAGTGAATTTCTGCTGTTTTATTACAAGATCATGCTATTTTTGTCCTAAAAGATGAACAGAGCAATTGTAATCCTATGAAATCGTTCCTATCTTCGCGTTTATGTATCGTCTAATCAAGCCTATATTTTTCAAATTTGACCCTGAAAAAGTTCATTATTTCGTAGTCCAGCGACTAAAATGGTTTCATGAGCATTTTCCTCTGGGCAAAACTATCATCCGGAGCAGTTTTGATATTCATATCAAAGGTCTGGAACGTGAGGTTTTTGGAATTAAATTCAGAAATCCCGTTGGACTTGCCGCGGGTTTTGATAAAAACGGAGAATATATAGAAGCACTGAGTGATCTGGGTTTTGGTTTTATCGAAGTGGGAACAGTAACACCTTTGCCCCAGCCGGGTAATGATCAGCCGAGAATGTTCCGGCTTGCCGAAGATGAAGCAATTATCAACAGGATGGGCTTTAACAATAAAGGTGTAGATACATTGGCCGAACGGCTCAGGGTATTGAAATTAAAAGATAAGAGTATTGTTATCGGTGGGAATATCGGAAAGAATAAAAATACCCCGAATGAAGATGCTGTTTCTGATTACGTAAAGTGTTTCGACCGCTTATTCGATGTGGTAGATTATTTTGTAGTCAATGTGAGTTCTCCGAATACACCAGGGCTCCGGGCTTTACAGGAGAAAGAACCGCTGACCTTACTGTTGAAGACTTTACAGGAG
>Ga0194135_10001539_pt1 | contig 13788 bp, 7 predicted proteins | sample LitLau_LLRF_2013_FD_134024 | JGI IMG/M metagenome (GOLD analysis project Ga0194135, IMG submission 134024) | Freshwater sediment microbial communities in response to fracking from North America - Little Laurel Run_MetaG_LLRF_2013 (version 2) | ecosystem: Environmental > Aquatic > Freshwater >...
AAATTAAGGAATTAACTTACAACATTTTAAGTTCTCGAAACTCGAAATAGCAAGACTATTGCAATAAACAGCTGGTCTTCGAATTGTCAAGAATCAGTGGAGTTGGATTGGAGTTGTCTCGTCTTTGAAGTTTGAACCTAATAATAAAAATTGAGAATAAGACAATTCAATTTCTACAACAGGCATAATAAAGAAGTAATCACGACTCGACTCAAGAATTGTATTGCACATTAACCTAACCAACTCCTTCATTTGCCTATTGCCTCAGCGTAGTTCAAATCGATTAGGAGCGAATGGACTTGCATTCACACCAGTTACTTTGTTCAGTTTGAACAGTAATTAACAAAACCAAAGTAATAAAGTAAAAATCAAATAATCAAATCTAACCTTAACCTCAAAGCAAACCAAACATACTGAAGGAGCCAATGGAGCCCACCAAACACAACAGAACGATTTCTCTCAACCATACAGTGCATTAGAAAAAGAGCATGATAGTGCGTAGATCGCATTAGTGTAGTAGTGATTAGTGAAAGAGTGATATTTGACCGGATACACTACGATACGTTACGTTGGTCTCCTAACAAGTCGGGTACAATACAAAGTTAACGGTACGGTTAGACCATACCCGCCGAGGAAGAGATAGCTATAGTCTGTTCTGTAATGAAATGACCCTTGAGCCTTGACTTAATTAATTGAACTTACGTTGTGATTGTAAAAATCTCCACGGATAACGGAAGATGATGAGAGAGAATAGCTCGGTGTCTGCCGTGCCGTGAAGTCAAATGAGAAACGAAGTGAAGTGAAGTGATGGATGGGAAGGAAGGAAGGCGAGGACGGAAGGATGGATGGATGATGCAATAAATGGAAACACGCAGTTTGTGGTCAGACTAAAAAGCCCGGCTACTACCCAATACCGAATGTAAAGAGCAACTTGGATGGGCAACTCACCCCAACCATCTTTGTTTATTGCGTGATTGTGCGATTTTATTTAATTTTAAGAAGTTAAGTGGTAATAACGTTCAAATTTTGTTTTCATAGGTTACTGATCTCAGGAGGCTGTCTCATAAATTGAGTTAGCTGCAAATGAAACAATTCTTTCGGAGAATAGCCGCTGTTGATCTCGTCAATGCTTGGCAAGTTTCGCATACATTTCTCACTTGATCCAACATACAGTGCTCGGTTCCATTCTTCCCCAAAGGCATGGAGTGTCTGAGGATTTGGGAGGTCAACGCGGGATTTCTCATCAATGGATCCCACCAGGAGCCCTTCCTCCAAATCCTCAAACATGGAATCTCTCCAATCGTCCAGCGACACAAACTCTACATTTATCCCCATTTCCCCTACAATTTCTTGGAGGTCTGCATCTGCTAGAATCCTGCTATTTGTTAGATTGTAAATACCCTCCTCGCTGTCATCACTCAACCAAATCTCACTACATATCCTACTGGCAAAATTCACTGGGAATATCGGAATCCCTTCAGTATGTTCTAATTTAGGAAATTTCCGCATCTTGAGTCCTGTCAAAATGAAATTATAGACGTGGTTGACGGATCTTGTTCGTATTCCTGTTTCGGTGCTGGCAAAAAGGAGTGGAAGGCGGAAGATGGTACACGGGATCCCGATTTCGGATGCTTGATGTAAGAGGGCTTCACAAATACACTTGGATTGGAGGTATCCGCTCTCTACATTTTTATAGGCATCTTGGGATATCCATCCTTCAGGGAAGGTTCCCGACTCATTCGGTTCCGTCATGACCAGCAAAGTGGATGGGTACATGATACGCTTGACCGAACTCCCGCCGGTTGCAAATTTGAGTATTCGAATAAGCCCGTGCACGTTGACAGTCCGCATGTCGGTTGGAGATCCGTCATAATAACTGTCGGCATGTTTTGTCTTAAACGCACAGTGGACAACCCCATTCACTTTGTCCAACAGGTCGGCGTAGGCTTCTCCTGACATTCCAAACTGCTCTTTCGAAACGTCTCCGCAAATTACAATAATTCTCTCCATATACACCGAATGGAGCTGATAGTATTCCAGAGTTTCCCGGAGAATTTGAATAGCCCGCTCTTCCGAACTGGCGCGTACTAAACAGTACACGGTCAACCGTTTGTTGTAATTTTGGATTTCCGAGAGAATGTGAGCACCCAAGTGCCCAGTCACCCCAGTCAGTAAAATCCCATAAAGTTCTGATGGACATATGGGCCCGCTTAAATCGTTCGTTTGGATTTCAGGCGGCAAAATTGAATCCAATCTCATCATGTCACTCAAGCGAGGAACGCTTTCCTCCCCACTCAACGCTTCTGCCAAATATGCCGATAGCTTCCGAATCGTTCTCTTCTCTTGGAGCACCGCAACTGGAATGTTGTTGTTAACTAGTTTCTGCAATTTGGATTTCATTTCCATGGCCATGAGAGAGTCCACTCCCATTTCATTAATGGGTTGATCAATGTCCAGGACTTCGTCTCCAGGCAATCTCAGAGTTTCCTTGATAACATCTGCCAAATAATTTTGGATTTTCCCTTCCCGCTCTCCGGGAGGAGCAGCTTTTATTCCTTGGATGATTTTGTCAACATCCGCGAATACTTGACGGTTGGAGGAGTTTGAAACAGCAACTTCATCAAAGTACTGCCCACTAGAAAAGACTTGTCTTATCAAGGTCCAATCTCGAATTGGCGCGAAACCAACCTGTGGTGTGTCAACGGTCAATATTTTCTCTAATGCCAGTAATCCCTGGGCAGGTGGAAACCCAAGTAATCCAAATCTGTTCTCGAGTGTATTCGCTAATTTTGCTGCTGCTCCAACGTTTTGCCTAGTGGGAACAAAGAAATACAAGACGTGAGCTTCCTCTCTAGGGGTGCAAAAGGACGGATTGGAATAAAAAATTTGCTGTAGTCTTAAGGTTCCCAGTCATTCCGCGACAATTTAAGAAGCGAGATAGGCACAATATTCATTCCGAAAGAATAAAATATTTCCTTGTTTAAAAAAAGGCAAATAATTTGCTGGTTTGTGTGGATGTTGGATAATGAGAATGACACCAAAACAATTTCAGTTTATGAATTCATTTTGTAACTACGGATGGTAAATATGCTACAGTGAATTTCTGCTAACTTTGTCATTTTTTGTAGAATGACTTAAAATTTGTTTTGTCTAAAAGATTTGTCGATATTCTGGGAGAGATTAGAAAGCTGCAATGAATTTCTGTTAACTTTTTGATTTTTGGCTCATGACTTAAAATTTGCGTTCTGCACAAGAATATTTTCCTGTCACGTACTGAAAATTGTGTCAGTTTTATGAGCAAGATTAGAAAGAATGTAAGATTTTCGAGCAAGAATTATAGAATGGTTTTTGGGTTCGGGCAAGAGATTCCTAAGCCAGAATCCGCTCATGCCTGTGACTACCGACGGAGTTATTAATTAGTTTTCTTGCTTACCAAACACCCCAATTGATACTAGTGGCAGGTAGCCCCAGAGCGTGTCTATAACTGGCAAATGAATCCAAGTATCTGTTTGCTGTGACGTGTGGGCATTGGCCCAGACTTCCAAAGCAAGATGCGATCGATGAAAAGAGGATAAAGAAATCCAAGTTTGACTGGTTCTCCTGCGTGAGTTGATGTAAGTGCCAGGCGGCAAATGCTTTGGGTACCAGTGAAGTCCTCATCGTTTCCCAATTTTGGTTCTCAAAAACATCATCATGGAGTTCCCCGGCGCCATGGAAAATCCCTTTTAGCGGCGGCATCCCCCCTCCACCTTCTGAGCGGAGCATATGGAATAACTTTTCACAGTCAACCCTCTTCCCAATGTCCATGTTGACCACGACTACTTTGCAGGTTCCAGTCGCAGTAAACTTCGATAAAACTTGTTGCGCAGTCGGAGAAGGAGGGTTCCGCCCAACAAGGATAATATGCCTGGCTCCCTTTGTAGCCATCCACTGGGTTAGCTCGAGTCCAATCCCGCCAAGTCCTCCAGTGAGGAGATAAGAACCATCCGGATTGAAAACTCGATTGGTGTGGACCATTGTTCCATTTCGGAGTTCCGTGACTGGGACTTTGAGCACCACCTTCCCGATCTGCTTCGCTTCTTGAAAGTAGTAGAATGCCGATTGGATTTCTTCCAGTGGGAATACTTTGCACGGGATCGGAGCATATTTCCCTTGATGCACTTCCTGTTCCAATTTCCTGGAAACCTCCAGGTCCCCTTCGTCTTCAAAGTTCATAGTGGTAAGGTCCAAGATCTGATAGTCCACATCCGGCCGAAGCGCTTTCACTTCCGCCTCCTCCCAAATATTTAACTTTGCCATTTCGATGAAACGCCCTCCAAGGGCAGTCACGGCCAGGGTTGCTTCTTTGAACCCAGGGCTTGTGAGTGAGTTGAGCACAATGTCCACTCCGCGTCCTTCCGTCTCCGCCAAAATCCTTGCCGAGTAGTCCGTGTTCCGGGAGTCATAGACGTTCTGGACCCCAATGGACTCCAAGTACCGTCTCTTCCGTTTTGAGCCCGCAGTTGCAAATATTATTCCTCCATTGGCTCGAACAACATTTATGGCTGCCAATCCGACTCCGCCTGAGGCCACGTGAATCAGAACGCGATCCCCTGCGGATATTTTTCCCAAGTGGATGAGACCATAGTACACTGTTAGGTAGACGGAAGGAATCCCAGCAGCTTCTTCATAAGATAGCCAGGAAGGTTTTTTCCATAGAGCAAATTCCGGGGTTAGGACGTGACTCGCAATTCCTCCATTAATTGTGAAACCAAAGACGTCATCTCCCACTTGAAAATGCCTAGCCTCGGGCCCAATGCGAGAGATCTTTCCTGAAATGTCCATTCCAACGGTGTTTACATGTTTGGGCGGAATAATGAACCCTTCCGGTTTGAGAACACAAAATAAATCTTTAAAGTTGAGGGCCACGGCTCGCACGCTCACTTCAACGTCTTTCCCGGTCAGGTTCTCAAGATGCGACGGTCCAATGGCGATGTCCGTAAAGGACCCGCTCGGGGGCTTAATGACCTTGTAGCGGTCCGTGTTTGGGAGGTTGATGTTTTTCCGCCTCGGGAGGGCCTCAACGTAGCGCAAGGCGTACATTTTCTTTCCACGGAATGCAAGTTCAAACTGACGATTCGAGTCCCAAAAAAGGGCAAAAAGTTGATCCGCCTCCCACTCGGATTCTTTCTGAGCAAAATCCACCAAACAGGGATTACAGCGTGCGAATTCATTTCGAAAGGATTTCGTGAGTCCCCAAAGTGTAGTTTTACTTGGAGTTGGGACCTCATCATCTCCGATGAACTGAGCACCGCGGGTGACAATGTAGAGAATCGGCTTGAGTTTCTTGTCAGTAGACTTGACACGGGCTTGGAAGAGGGACATGAGGCAGCGTGTATTCCCGTCAAGCATTTTCGCCGGATCGGATTCCTCCTGATGAGTAGTCCAAAAATATAGTATTCCTTCGAGGCTCTCGGGTTCAACTGATGCCAAAATGGCATCGAAATCAGCGTCCTTTATTGGAGTTACAGCAACCAATCTATGTTGCTTTGTCAATAAGGAAGCAACCGAGTCGACCAATGAACTTCCATCAGAGAAGACCAGCCACTGCTTTGGTTTTCCGGTTTTGGTTTCAATTTGACTCTCATTGCTTGACTTGGTAGCAGAGAGTGCTCCTGAATTATAAATTGACTCGAAGCAGACAATATCGAGAAATCCGGTTGATTCCAATACCCATTGCCACTTTTCCTTTGAAATCTTGGGAGTGTGATTCTTATTCTCCTTTCGAAAATCATTGAACCTCCACCAGCCTTCCAGCATTCCGAATGTGATATCAACCAAATCCGGCGTGTCGTCAATGAATTCCGAGAGAATTAGTTTCCCGCCCACGGAAAGCGTCTGGTTCAAATTCTGCAAAGTCTCTTTTAAGTCTTGGGTGGCGTGAAGGACTTGCAATGCCAGAATGATGTCAACCGATTCCGGGAGAAATCCTTGGTGGAGCGGATCCTTCTCAATGTCAAATATCTTGAAAATCACTCCTTCGTGAGACTTGAGGGATTTCTTTCCTTCTTCAAGCAAAACCGGTGAAATGTCTGTAAAAGTGTACTTGAATGGAATCCCGGCCGTTTTTAGCTTGGCAATGAGAATGTTTGTAGCGTAGCCGGAACCCCCACCAACCTCAAGAATTCGGACTATTCTGCTGGAAAGATCCGTATTCTCTCCACCCGAAAGCACTAGTTTTCCCACTGTTTGCATCAGGAGCTCAATAGCTGCCTCACACTGGATTTTGTACACAGAGTCCATATTGTAGAATTTGATAGCACCCATTTTACTCTCGTCCGACGGAAAATGGTATTCCAGTGGGCTCATCTTCCCTTGGAAAACTAGCGGGAGTTCCTCGCATAACTTTTGAACCCAGAGTGCTGTGTATCGCATTATGGACGTATGATCAGCTCCAACTCGACATATTCTGGCATATGTTTCCTCGAAAGGTGGAAGCTCAAGTTTGATTTGGTAAATTTCTTTGGCGTCTGAAATCCTTTGTAAGTAACCGCCCATTTCCATTCGAATCATGAATACATTTATCATCTGAGGCGGAACGGATTCGGGGAGGAGTTTCTGCCAATCTTCCGGTTTTATGATTCTTCCAACCTCATACGGGAATTTCGCACTTTGAATTGCTTTTGCAACTCCCGCCGTTGCTCCCACAGTCAAATCATTCAACGCGTCATCCAGGCGTTGACTCATTCTCTTCCCAATGATCCGGCCCAATTCTTCCCCTTCCAAGTCCACGCGCCTAAAATGGGGAATCGCTGTAGAAATCTCCGACCCAGTCCCAGTGTGAATGTGACGCCAGATTTCTCCGCTCAATTTAACTTCCGTTGGGGATTGTTGAGAAATTAAATTAATCACCGTTTGACATGTTGTCTGGAGAAGTTCAAGTCCTTCCAGGCGGACAAGTGGCTCCCCCTCTTCGTTTAACAGGGTAACCACTGACGCCTCCCCGCTCTCTCCCTCAGAATATGCAAAGAGCTTGGGCGTGAATTTCCCAGGGAGCCAGACTACCCGCCGGATTTGAATCGGAAGGTAAATCTCATTCTCTATGGCACGCCCCGTGTTGCCAGACTTGAGATATATTTTGAGTCCCTGCGTCTGGATTAGGGCGTCGAGGAGGATCGGATGGCAAATGTAGTCCAGGTCTAAACTCCCACTCCGGGTATACTCCAGTTCGGTTAGGATTTCTCCGGTGGCGGGAGACGTCCAAGCGTACTTGATACTTTGAAACAGTGGACCAAACTCAATCCCTCTTTTCCGAAGAATGGCATACAGGGATTTCATATTGACTTTCTTATGTTCCAGTCTCGCTCGAACTTCCAGCAGGTCAAGCTTGTCAATTTTTGAGAGTTTGGCGCAGGGGATGTAAGTTCCTGAGACGTTTCGTTTGAAAGTGCCGCCAAGGAATTTTCTGAAAATTTGTATCTTGTATCCAATCCCATTACCGTCATCCCCCTCCCGTTGCTCCACAGTTGTTTGCATCTCCACCGCCTTCTCTACGTCCAGAGCACAGTCGATTGAGAAATCTTCAATGACAAGCGGGAAGTTGAGCGTCCCGCCTCCCTGTAGTATTTCCCGCCCGGTCGCCAGCAGAGTTTCGACAAAGGCCGCCGCAGGATAAACCACATGCCCAGCTATTTTATGCTCGGGTAAATAAGGTAATTCTCGGGTGCGCAGGACGTTTGAGTAAACTTTTCCAGGTTTTGGTGTAAATATTTCCGAGCCAAGGAGTGGATGCAACTTGGGCAAGTTTGACCCTCCCCAGCTTTCATCCCCATCTTCCTCGCTCTGATTGCACCAATAAGAAATCCGTTGGAATGGGTAGGTAGGCAACTCCAGATGGCGCTGCTTGGTTGGCGTTTGGCCTGTCCAGTCAATTTCCAATCCGCTCAAGTAGAGTTTAATGAGGGAGTCTCGGAATGTGAGTCTCGTGCTTTCCGTGCGCCTTGCCGACGGAGCAAATTGCATTTCCTCTGTTGATATTCCTGATTCATCGAAACTGTTCATCGCAAGTCCAAGGAGTACTGGATGAGAGCCAATTTCTACAAATACCTTGTAATCCTTTTTCAATACTGCAAAAGCTTTCGAGAATTGAACCGAATCTCGCAGATGGCTCTGCCAATACGTGGGACCGAGCTCACTTGCTGTAGAAATTAGTTTTGCTTGGGTGGCGGATATAAAATCGCAAGTTGGATCCCTGACTTTGGTTAGCAGGGGTTGGAGGGCCCTGCCAAATGGTCCCAGTACACTCTCCATTTCCCGAGAATGAAAGGCGTGAGAGGCGGAGATCGGGATTGTATTGACGGTCTTCCCGGAACAAAAGCTTGTAAAAGTTTTCATTAGTTCATCAGGCCCCGACACCACGACTTCCTGTGTTGAATTTACGGCAGCTGTGTCAATCCATGAGTTTTGCGGTTGGTTCTGGAGGAATTCTTGAATCAAGGAATTAGTTGAGGTTTCGTTGGAACAAACTGCAACCATGGCACCCTTTTCAAGCTGATCTACAAGTTTACTCCGCGTGATAATAATGCCCAGTCCCTCCTCAAGCGTTAACGCTTGACATGTAATTGCAGCTGCAATCTCCCCAAGGGAATGCCCAAGCACGACATCAGGCGTCACTCCGAAGGATTTCCAGAGTTCAACTAGCGCATACTCGACAGCCACAATGGCAGGCTGACAGTAGATTGTTCTGTTCAACAGTTCCGGGTCTCCCCAAAGGACATGCGTTAGAGCTACGTTGAGATGAGCCTCAAAAATTTCCCCTGCCTTTCGCAGGGCAGTGGAAACTACCGGGAATGTTTCCGCCATGTCCTTCATCATTCCAAAATATTGAGACCCTTGTCCAGGGAACAGAAAGGCAACTTTCCGTTCCCCTGTCCCAACTTTCCCATAACTCCAATCTTCAGTCTTTAAGCTCTCCACCAATTCTGGAATGCTGGAAGCGGACACGGCAATCCGGTGCAGGAGGTGAGCACGTCCAATGTTGGTGGCGTACGCAAAATCCTCAAGGGTGATGTCCGGTGTCCCTTCCAAATACTTGATGTAGGAAGCCGTTAAGGCTTTTAGGGCGTCACTTGATTTTGCCGATATCGTCACAATCAGTGGAGGCTTGGTCCGTCCGGTGAGGCTCTGGGTAGGACATGGAGGTCGGAGAGGCGCTTCTTGAAGGATAGCGTGGACGTTCGTTGCGCTCATACTGAAAGAACTCACCCCGCATATCCGCGGTTCAGCGTTCCATTCTACGTTCTCAAGTGGGATGATGGCAGGAATCGAGTCCAGCTGGATGTAGGGATTCAATGTCTGGAGATTCAAGTGGCGCGGGATTGTGCGGTGTTGGAGGCACAGTATCGCTTTGATGACGCTGGCAATCCCGGCAGCAGCCTCACAGTGTCCAATATTAGTTTTGACTGAGCTCACATACAGCGGCACCGAACGATTTTTGGAGTAAACCCGACGAATGGCTACCATTTCAATCGGATCGCCTGAAATTGGATTCAAAAATTATAATTTTCTAAAAAAAAAAACAACAAGTTTTCCTCCAGAGAGGGCTCTCGTCCAGCATGGACCTCCGCAAAGTCCTATAGTCGGGCAAAGCCCCTTTCGATTAACAAAAAATTTAAGAACCCTGGTATGCACTGGATTTGGTGTTATATAAATAAATAAAATTCCAGGCAGTGGGGATGAACTCACCGACTGGGGTTCCGGTTCCGTGGGCTTCTAAGAAAGAGACTTCGGAAGGCTCTACATGTGCATTTCGTAATGCTTGCAAAAAGACCTGTTCCTGAGCAAAAGCATTGGGAGTACCAAAACTAGTCCCCGTCCCATCGTTGTTCATTGCAGAGCCTCGTACAACGGCCAATATCCTGTCACCATCTTTCCTGGCATTTACGTATCTTTTAAGCACCAACACCCCGCACCCCTCGGCTCTGAAATAAATTTAAGATGAGCAATTCACACAAGTCAAAATTCGTCAGGCGAGAAAGGCCTTCTTTTTTAGAATTGGAGTTCTCGAAGCATCGCCATAACTTGCAACTTACAAGGGAAATATGATTTTTGAATCAAGTTTGTATAAATGGCTCACCGCACAAACCCATTGGCCCCCGCATCAAAAGTTTTGCATTTGAAATCCTTGGATAGGACAATTGAATCCTCTCCTTCCTCCCCTTGAGCCATACGAGTGAAAGGATTAGCTCCAATGAGAATTAAATTGACACCACTGGAAATGGCCAAATTTGTTTCTCCTTTCCGAAGGCTTTCACAGGCGAGGTGCATTCCGCCGAGGGAAGAAGAACAACCGGATTCCAAGGCTACGGCGGGTCCTATAAAAATAACGGTTAACATGTCAGGAGGCCATGCAGCCAGCATAAGGATAACTCATATTTAGCAGAGTAGTGCACCCACCGTGAAGTCCGAGGAAGTAAGAGACCCTTGATGCAGTTGCACTGAAAGCATTTCCAAGGTACCGATGGAATAAATCATTGGACGTTTTTGTGTAGCCGTGGAGGAGTCGGTCGTAGTCCTGCTGCCAAATCCCAGTGAAGACTCCCGTGTTCGTACCCCGGAGTCTCTGCGGGTTAATTCCTGCATTCTCCAAACTCTCCCAGGTGACCTCGAGAAGGAGGCGCTGTTGGGGGTCAATTAGTGGAGCCTCCCTGGGACTAATCCCAAAGAACGGAGCATCAAACTCATCCACTGAGCATTTCAGGAATCCTGCTTGGATATCAGACGCGATCCCAGCGAAGGGAGCGAAGTTCAAACTGAAGCTTTGACGCTCGGAGGGGAATGGCACAATGGCCTCCCGTCCTTCGGATAACAAGTCCCAATATTCCTCTACGTTGTTGGCTCCTGGAAATCTACAACTCATTCCCACCACTGCTATAGCATCCTCCGAATTATCGATTTCCGGCGGCGCAGTCTGTGAGCCGGAAAGTTGATCGCCTGTCAGGCATTCATCAAAACTTGGCAAAATGTTTTCCAGCTGCATCACCTGTATATTGGAAGGGTCGAAATTAATGCCAATTATTAATTATCAAAAATCTTTGAATTTTATGAATTTTATGGCGTGACCGATTTCACAGGACTTATGACTTTCTTTCGTATCAAGAGTGGCAAAACCTCTTCCCTGTAGATCTCCAATACAAAACTACTTGGTTTCTGAGAGAAAAAAAATCCAATTATATAATAGCCTTTTAATATTTAACTTTTCCAGAAGCCCAAATGCTTATCTCACATCTGCCATGTTTTTCCTTGTAGTTTCCTGGTTACTCAACGATGAAATTCCTCCTGTTTGAAGAATTGTGATTTTCTCAAAGCTAAAAACAATATTGTGGTCATCAGTTTTACCCTAAGTATAATTAAATTTGTTGTAAAATGACTGAATTGCATTTACATTAAATGAGAATTCAATTCGCTGGCCCACTCTGCTTTCAATGTTTTCTTCAATCCGGCATTCCAAACTTTGGCACAGGAAACAAGAGCAGGATCTCCTCCTAATCAATTTCCGTGTTTAGAGCTGTCAATAGTGAAATTGTAGGATTTAATTTTTAAACTTTTACCATCCTTTCGGCCTGCTTCGTACTGAAGCAGTTGATCGAATCTTTTCAAACTTGGCTTGAAAACAAAGACGGAATAATTCAAATCCGCCCCATCATACAGCCCTGACAAATCATCTTCCTCAAAAATCTCATCCGAGTGTCCCAGCACCTAAATGTAAAGTTTAATAAAAGGTAAACTCGAAATTCCCATTTCAAAATTATGTCGGTTGCTGGATTCTTCTTTTTGGTTTGTTAAATGTTGTTTTACCACAATCCGGGTGTCCAAATAAACACACTTTCCAAACTTTGTGAGTCTCCATAAAGCAAAGAATTGATTCCCAGTTTCCTGTTTGTCTCGTGGGAAACATTCAACTATATCGTTGATTCTCAGAATCAGGTCGAATTCTTCCCCGAGCAACCTCCTGGCTCATCCAATATACAAACATTAAGGTGTGAAACCGATCCCAATACGTGTGCATTAATGGTGGAATGGGATTTTCTACCTCAATTCCACAGAAATGTGTTCTCCATATAGAACGGTCAATAGCTTGGTTGAAAGGGTGCGTTTAATTGATTTAGCCAAAATAAGAGCATCCACTGCATCCTCATCTGACAACACAATTGTCACCCACGACTCCTCTTTACCTAGAGTAAATCCTCCGAAAATTAGAACATGAAGGAAAGTCGATATAAACGTAAGCTTGGATGTATATATGTTAGGATCCACAGCCGAAACGGAGAGTGGGCGTTTAAAACGACCAACAGCCGAAATAAACGATTTTCGAAATTTCGATGTAACTCCTTGCAATGGTAACCTTTGACCTTCATACTCAAACTAACGTAACTTAACCACAAGGAACATGACTATGTGGATTTCATTAGGTCGGGTTAAGTCAAAAAAGTTATTTCGGCTTTTGGTCGTTTTGGAGAAAAACGACCACACTTAGTTCTCGCAATTTCAGCTGCGGATCCTAACATATACATGCAAACTAGTTTACCCATGTAGCAATAAATAACTTTACACTTCACACAATAGTACGGTAGGGTTAGTTGACTAATAAACGGAAAAAGCTTCACCTCTCTCAATGAAATGAGAATTTCAAGAATATCCACTTCCCATTTTATAATGAAAGACGAAGTTGTTTTCCATTAATAAAGAAATCTGACGTCAAGTTGAAACTGGAATACTAATCTGTCGGGAAATTCCAATTTCATAGCCAATCCGGTTCAATAAATAACAAGGATCCAATTAAATTATTCAAATTCAAGCACCATGTCAATTATCTACGAAGTGTATTCTTCTAAATCTTGCTGCGCAGTATTGTCCAATTCTTCTGGTTCTTATTTGATTAGTTTCCTGCTCTATTGAAAAAATGTGTCCCAATTTTTAAGGGACAATGGATTAATGGACTTCGTGAATTGGTGCCATTCTCCAAAGTGCAATTCTTAATTTCTACAGCAGGTGCAGGTTATAGGTACACTAGAATTAATAGTTGTCAGTTTCTGTGATTTCGAGAGGGGATCTTTCATGAGCACTCTGCCAACTAGTAGTATATATGTAGGATTTTCCAATGCATAAATTTCTGTTTAGTTAATTTAACAAAACAGGTAAATCTTCAGGGTGACCTTCATTTGTATGCTTCCTAGAACTAATTTGCATTGACTTTTCATTCTGTAAGAGATTCATGTTACTAAGAAACGGCAAATCAAACCCAAATCTCCGTTCCAGCGAGTTTACCACAGTTTCTAGATTTTGTTTTTAGTGAAAACTTTTCCTATCAGCATCCACTTCCACCCGTCGGAGCAACATCAATAAAAATTATTGGCCTCGGACTTTTCTTTGTTTTTATGCATTGCCATGTGACTTTAGCTTCAAATGGCATTGACATTCAAGTGTGCCATTAACGATTTACCTCAGCATTGTATAATTAATCCCCCCCCCCGATCTGGTTTAAAATCGAGCATGGCAAGATACAGACGCTGGATTTTTTAAAACATTCTCTTAGTCTTATTGGCTGTGGACGTACAATTTTTCAAACAATTTGCACAACTGTAACGTACTTGCATTTACGCATGAATTATTATAAAGTAACGAATCGACCACGAATGCTCGACCGCCAAATGGCAAATGAAAAATGCCCTACGCAAACTTCGCCGTTCTCCTCCTGGAAACCTGCCACTAGAAAATTACTACCTGGAGGCCAAAAGGAAATTCGCGGCC
>Ga0194135_10001540_pt1 | contig 13787 bp, 7 predicted proteins | sample LitLau_LLRF_2013_FD_134024 | JGI IMG/M metagenome (GOLD analysis project Ga0194135, IMG submission 134024) | Freshwater sediment microbial communities in response to fracking from North America - Little Laurel Run_MetaG_LLRF_2013 (version 2) | ecosystem: Environmental > Aquatic > Freshwater >...
ACGTACACTGCTATGCACACCCACGCAGTCCCCTTAGGTCAGACCTCGTAAAACGATATAAAAATCTCATAAAAACTACTAAAATAAAGATGACCGCTGAAGTTTCCAAAACGGAAACTTCGGAAACACCGAAAAAACTCCTGAGCCTACGACAATTCCCCGACAGGAGAGAATCACAGAAACCAATAGTACTACACTACACGTGAGTGAGTTCTTTAGTGCCAAAGCGAGAATTGGCTCGTCTCCCCGTCCACTCGCGCCAAACTCGATCGGACTTCAAGATGGAATTGATGGAATGAAATTCTAGAACATTTTTATTTCGTAAATTTTATAAATTCTTCAGGAAATCCAACAGCAACAACAAAGACAACAACACGACAAGGAGGAATAATAATAATTGGAATGCACGAAAGGTGTCTCTCTTGGTGTCACTGAAAATCGTCGACGAGTATTACAAAATTGGAAAGACAAAGACAGAAGCAACTGCAAATTGCAGTAAAAGTAGTTGTGGTAAGTTTTGTAAGGAAAGTTTTTCGAAATTTCCGAAATTACGAAGAATTTTGGTGAGGGAAGGGAAGCAATTCACTAAAGAAGAACCTGCGGAGATTAAATAAATTGATAATTGTTGTTGATTTGAAATTACTGAGAGTATAAAAATATAATGGGCTCCAGAGTTCCAGAGGAGGAGGAGGGCGAGAGACCTGGACCAAGCAAGAAAATGTTTGTGTCAGAAACATCGACGTTGAATTTGATGGGGAGTAATCTCAAAGTCCTTTCTGGGGATGGTCACTGGTGGGAAGGACAGCCGGACCTGAGTATGAAGATAAGCGAGTTTAAACAAATGCTTGTTCAGTATTTTTATCCGGAGGGTGGTCGTGAAAATCATATAGATTTCTTTAGAAGTAAGTAGTATAATTTGTCATATGATGATGATGTAAGTGTTTGAGTTTGGTTATGAATTTGTTGGATGAAAGTATGATGTTTATTCATGAATCATTTTTTGTACTTTTAGTAATGAGTCCAGGCCAAAATCGAACGCTTCAAGATAGTGAAACTCTAGAAGATGAAAATGTAAAGCCGACTGATTTACTTATGCTCCTTCGTCTCCATGTAGGTCTAGATAAAGATGAAGTCAAAGTGGAACCGAGGGTTCCGACTGCCGAGGATATCGAGATTGCTACGCAGCACTTGAGTGAACGAGAATCAAAGACGGAAGATACAAATTCAGTCCCTGGAACGAGTGTTCCTCGTCAAGAACTTGATGTTATTACACTTCTGCATGAGCATCATGGACCTGAAGTAAGAAGAGTATATTTGTTAAGGATGGAATTCATGGGTTTTATCAATCACTGTTAAAGCATTGTAATTGATTTTGCATTTTCCATTTTCAGTTTCAAACCGAGCTTAGGAAGATTATAATTTCTCTGGTATCTGTGATGGCCCTGTTACAAGAAGGTGATCAAGAAACTTTAAATGTTTGTCGTCAAGTAAGATTTCATAAGAGTTAACAGATTCCGATGATTACACAATGATTTTAGTTCTAATTTATAATGATCTTTTCGCAGCTGCAGAAAAGACTGAGGCGTCGATTATTTAACGTACGAAAGCCTATAGAAGGATCGACTTTTACGTATCCAGACTACGGGGAAGTTGAATGTTCACCTTTAGGAATATTAGCAGCTATAGCCGAAGTGAGAAAAAGAGAATTCCGTCCACATGTTAGAGCCGTAGAAGAATTGAGAAAAATGGGTTACAAAGATGAACAAATAATTGTCGCATTGAGAAAAGCCAAAAATAGCACGGAGAAAGCAATTGATATTATCACTTCTGGTGAACTGGACACTCCGGACATCGACGAAACAGGACTCGACGAATCTAGTCATTTGTATACTGCTTTAGTTACCTCATCGACAATTCGGCTGGGAATGATGAATCCAAAAATTATGTTGGCTTTCTTAAACATTTTGGATGGGAGTAGTCCAACTGCTACAAGTCTATGGCTTAATGATTCCGAGACTTCCCCCGTCATAAGTACCATCTTCAAAATCTATCACGCTGAAAAACACGTTACATCCCCATAATTGTATACGCTGTTACCCCTCTTGTGTTGTCTGACAATTTACTCATCTGTGATTATCGAACATGTATTGAAAGGAAATCGTTGTTCCCGGTTATAAAACGTCTACTAATAAATCGCATGCACCTTATGACATTGTTGTCTATCATCAGTCGAGTTTATGAAGTATGCACGGCATGATGATATATCATAGTAATAATCAATTAACAGAAGATAATCGCAATTTAGTCAAGTAGTTTTTATTGACAATATTCATAAGTTGGGTCTTTCCCGGACCGCTATTCAGTCCTCACGGTCGGCAACCTCTCTTGTGACATCTAAGGTTAGGGGTTTTTTAACGACCGTGGACCCCTTCCCTAACCTCCGTCAACAAGGTCATAGGTTACGATGCAACATGAAGTGATAGCAGGATGTGGGGTCGAGACTTCAAACTCCCGATTGGTCTAAGTGACAAAAGTGCAATCCATGGCTCGATTTGGCAGTATGATAGACAAGGGGACTCAGCGTGGATGTGAAGTACCATCTAACTTCCCAGCTTTCAGATAGAGTGCAATTTCCCTGCGCGATTCATGAGACGACTCGCCTTCAATGATAAAACAACCTGAAGAGTGGAACTGTAGGAGGGGGGTTTGATGCAGCCGGCGATTAGATGTGATAAGTGACGGATGGCTTGAGTGACGAATGATGATGATGACTTCAAACTGCTTCATCTAAACAATTCCAGGCGCTACGCATAGCTACATGGGAAATATTTTAGAGATACCAAAGGGATGAATTTAATTAATAGCTTCAGTGGTAAAGTGACCACACTCTAGTTACCGTGAAGTCTACTTCAGGTCTAACTCTCTCTCTTTCAGGATCCGGGGCTTGAGTGTGTACCTCATGAACACAGGGTCTACAGGAAGAATATCGACTTATCGTGTGGAGCCCGGTCCGATGTCTCGGAGATGTGTACAGCTAACTCTGTCTGTCTGGCTTCCTGCTTCACTACTCGTGGGTTCTTGTCTAGTCTGTTGTAGTATGTGGTCTGTTACGGTGTTGTGGTGCATCCGGGCTGTGAAATGAAGATGCAGCATTACCTAAAAGAGAGGACTTGAGAAGTCGCTCTCGATTCCACATGGTTTTGCAACCATTGCACAGCCGTCGGCTTACATACCACTGATGGCGTTCAAACCGAGACACGATTTGACAGGGATGGTTAGGATCCCGCATGGCACTGGGTCACAGCGCATTTGATGACTGAGGCCAGCTTAGCTAAAAGCTCTTACACTCAGGGGTCGGGACACGACCTTCTCCGCCATGGCGTCCCACCAAGCAGTCAAACCGAGACACGGTTTGGATGACCTCGGCAGTCACACCCCGGGACAGCCGGATGTCAGAGAACGGCTGCTGTCACCAGGTCCGTAACGCGTCAGCCTTCCTTCTTTACACTTCCACCTTGTGTGTGTGAACTCCCTTCCTCTCTGGCTATCTTTTCATCTCTGCAGTGGGCAAAGGAATAAGATATTTTTTTATGAAGCCGAGTCACGGCTAATTTAGACCCCTCTTCTTTTTCACATTTTTTTGACATTCTTCAACCGAGAGTCACTCGGTGATCTACTTCGCTAGTAAAGCGGAATCTGAAACTTCATGAACCATTGGGACTCACGGGAAAAATGGTAGTACATTATGTCGGATGTCGTCTTTCAAAATAAGATACAGGATGCTTTGGATGGCAAGAGATAGAGGATTCAGTTTAGCCCAAGTTAGGTCATTTCATTTCGTCTACTGGGTCTTCAGGACTTTGTAAACTGATCTACTTCGGTAAGTCTCCGAATCCAGGAGATCACACTTCAATGGCCGTTGATTATGCTGCGTACTCGCTTTTTACACTTACTAACCCTACCCAGAGAGCTCACCCATATGACCCAGGAATGGCTTATTCATCCGGGTAAGGAACAGGACTAACTCAGGACATTCAGGTGAGTCACACCTTTTTTCACGTAGACAACTATCTCGTCGAACAAGATACATGTTCAACAGAGAGTAGCTGAACACTACGGATTTCTTATACACAATATACACCGCACTCTTAATAATTATAGCTCCATTTTCTTTCTTTCTAACGTCTGGGGACTGGGGACGACTCCTCTCTTGACCTCCCAATTTTCTAACCTCCTTACTGCTTTGACCAAATGATCTTCTTAGTTCAAACCCCTGTCAAGATATCCAGTATAACTGTCCTTAGAACTTGAATCACCTTCATCACAACTTCCACTTTGTTCCAATACAGATTTCAGTCATTATTATACTTCAGAGAATATTATTAGTCTTCGTTAGGCGTTTTCAATTAAATCAATTCAAACGTAATGACACGATGATGCTTAAAGATGAGTTTACAGATGATAAGTAGGTACGAAAATCGTATTGAAATGTTCTTAAATTAACCGCAACATACCGAAAATATTTAGAGCTTCGAATTTATAGATCTTGCAGTAGAGATTTCGTTATTACGACAGAGTAGATTGTTCGCTTGTTTACTTCCAAAAATATGTTACATGTTGTAACTGTCAAGATGATTTATGTGTTGAGAGAGAACTGTAGTTTTCTTCAAACCGAGACGATAGATTACTTCATCACAATACAGTGATTATTCCAAATTTCAAATCAAGATTTGATTCCAAGTAATACTGATATCTTGCTGTTAAATATAGCAGGAGTTAGTTTATCTCATTTAGACAACCACTATCTTTATACCCCTACCTACTGACCCATTAAAGGGCTGACACAATCTGTGCATTTCGTCAATTTGCATACCATAGCATAACATAGTCAATACTTTAAACGCATCGTGCGAATTTAAGTCAACATAATATGAATTAGTTCAGAGATTATTTCAAAACCATTTTATCATTAGTATTATTACTTCATTACTTTGACCTTAGTAGTTTCAGGTCTTAAACCAATTTTCGTTTCAAAGCTCTTAGCTTGTTAATCCATAATCAAAATATTTGTTATACCACCCATTTATCCATATTCATATAATAATCCGTAAACCCAAGACAACTTTAATTGTCACGCTAAGGACTTCAACTTCAATCCAAGTTATTCTTAAATTGTAAGATATCAGATAAGAGATCGTATTATAAAAGAGTAGGTATTTGTCGATATTATTATCAATTATCAGTATTAAGTTGCGTGCAAACACTAGACCAAACGAGTAATAATCTGCTTAGTATAGCAGTACTCGACTTCAGATTATAAATTAAATTTCAGATCAAGATTCAGCATTGATATTCATTTCATCGAATTTGGAGAACCTGAGATATTGATATTGATGAGATATTGGCTTTCAGCATAATAGCCATTAGGGAACGAGAGATTTCGTTATTGGTCTTACTAGTACTTGAACTTCATTTTAGCTTTTTGTTTTCACAGATGATAATCCTTTTTCTGCTGGGTCAGATAACCAGACTCCATTGCTCATTGCAGGAAGAAGCAGCGTTTCTTAATAGCTTGTTTTGACTTATAAGTAACTAATCTGTCAGGAATATGTATATTCTCTGGCACGTAGTATCTAACATTTCCTTTTTAGTTAAGAAGTAATTCAGAGCTGACCGTTTAATTAATTAACAAAACACAATTATCTTACGATGGCCGAGTAATAACACGGGCTCATTCCTACTTTAGACACATCTACAGCCATTATCTATCTCATCCTAAATTCCTAGTTCCGCACTATCTCCGAAAATACTTTCACTTGTCGTGCTACAGTGGTTCAGAAATTCAGAAGTTCAATTAGTCTTTAAGAATTACACACCGATTTTAACTAGCGGTTCTTTTCCGCAGTTCAAGACTTCCAACCTAGTGTCTTTGACACATCTTAGTCAATTTCAATTTGGTATTTCTAACAACTTTTTTATGTTTCATTGATGTAAATGCTTATCTTTTCCATAGTTCAAGACCCATTGTCTTTTAAAAGTTCCATTCTAAGTCAATGATGATGATACTTAACTATTTCTAACAACTTGTCACATTTCAATTCAATCGACCAGTTTTAAGTTTCTTCAACTATAACGTTATTCAACGCTGGATAATTTCCACACATTTAAGTACTAAATATTCGACAGTTATTATACACGCTGTACAAATGCCGATACATTACACACCACAGCTATAGGGTAGTTTTCAACAAATTCATTTCGTTCAATCAACTCGAACTCTTAAAACTCAAACTCGTAGCATTAAGTTAGTTTATAAATGCAATAGAAATTATTAGATCAGAATAACCATATAACCATTGAGCAGGCAAAAGCCTTCGACATAAACCAAATCCATTCCTTTAAAATTTAGATAATCCATAAACTTTATATCTCATAATTCTCATACAATAATATACTTATCACACTTATGAATAAATCATCAGAAGTCTCCGTTTATCGTATACAATTAATACATCGTTCTTTCAAGAATCAATACACGGTTTCTTGCTCGATTTCATACTCGTTTTTTCAATACTTCAGTCATGTAATGTACGTTTAATTAGTAAGGAAAGTCTTATTAAATTGAAGAATTACATCACTCTTAAGTCAGGTTTGCCATTTTCCTTCTATCCTTGAAAGCATCTATCACCAAAATCTACATAAATCAGTAAGTCTGACATCATGTCATTATACATAAAACTACAGACATCAACTAGTTATCGCTGAGCTATAGAGTTTTTTAATTCTTAACATCAGCACTTATGATAATCTTAGTTCTTTCAGTTTCTTTTTTTCAATTCTTTTGGAATTGTTTACTGGATCTTTTTTCGATTTTCTTTCATTTTTTTGTTTTTTAATTAGTTTTTTTTGTTTCCTTCAGTTTCGTTTCTTTTTTTGCTTTGTTTTTTTCGTCTTAATGGTAATTCACCATTGCTTTTTCATATTTTTGATAACAATCATAATATCTTAATCTTACAACAACATTCATCCCGCAGGAGATAATCAGTTAATCTGTAATACTATTCGTATTTTGGAGTTCCTTATTGGATTTATCAGTGTCTAATTCGTAGTCACTATAATACAAATCGTAAGTGTAACATGACCAAAATTGAGAAAATTTTGCATAGAAAGTGATACTGTTCCCTTATCTAAGACATCGACTAACTTGTAAACTCTACAATATATCGACGATCAATGATAACACAAGCCTTTTTTAAATATCTAACTTATGAAGTATAGCTGACTTCTAAGGACTGACCACTGACTCGCATTGACAGTAAGACACGGCCCCTCACGACGAGAATAACCAAATAAGCAAATTGTCCAAGAAGCCTTGTGAGTATTTCACCAACTTGTTAACTTAATCTCTCAATCGTTAATTAAAAACTTGCCTCCTTTCTCCACACTAGGCTTAAGCGCTATCCCGCTATCATATTTGGTAGATTCGAGTTGTAGAAATCCTACGGTTCCGAAAATCTTGTAATTTGAAGACTCCAGTATAGTTTACGGGTGGGATAGAAATTTAGCTTCGGGCGTACTTAAGATCAACCTAGTGTACAAATCGTATTGTTACACGTTTGCATTTCTCTGCTTAGTCAGTGACTGAACTTGTTAGCTATCATACAGATGTCCCTTTGAAAGGTGAGATATTATCTTTTAGAAGTTATGTTCGGAATATTAAGACCAGAATCCGTCAACTCGCAATTGATAAATTATCTCATATGATAATAGTTCATGGTCATAATAAGACTCATGAAACGAAGGTTCTCGTTAAAGATACATGTGGTTAGCAGTGGTGGTGATTCACAGGTTATACTCTCCTTCACTTCTCCAAGTCCATTTCTTTCTAATTCGGAAGCCATCAAACTCAATGTATTGGATAAAGATATGAAGATAACAGGTACTATATAAGAAATTGAAGTTTTCATTGTTCATACGAAACTCTTGATTGGTGGGATTAGGCAGTTGGGCAATAATTTCTTTTTCTTTCCAGATTAAGTTATAAGGTTACAAACCATTCAGACACTTTGATTCTGTTCTTCTTCTTGATTTGGAGACTATCAGGGTTTTTTTGAGTTACGATTTACTTTGATTTGATCAATTGGTGTAATTGGTTGCTCTTCTAATTTTACTCCCAGTTGTGACCTACTGAATGCTTTTCTTCAAATTTTGGACAATATTATAACTCGTAGATATTTTAGCCTTCTCTTATTTTCATACTACATACCGATGACTACTGTCAAAATGATGCAGCAAAATTCAATTCCACGACGTGCAGAAAACCTAGGGGTAGATACTAGTAGACTCATTCGGTTTAGAGGCTGACGCATTCCCATTAGAATAGTAATCAATTTTGGGGGAGGGAAGTGTAGTTATCTTGAAACAAGGTAGCATTAGAATCGAAACTGGATTTTCATTAGGCCACTTCAGCCTTTGGTGTTGGATTTTCTTACAGTAATTAGAGATTATTGCCTAATTTACCGGACTCGACATTTTCATATTCTCTGAAGTTGATAATGTTAGAGTTCAATTTTAGACGTAAATTTAGCTTAGAAACCCAGCCTAATTATGGTTTATGGATGTTAAGTAATATGTTGTTCTTGACATATTTTCTTTCAGTTCTCCGGAGAAGATTACTTCATTTTACTCTAGTCGATCAATACTATCTGATTTCAATGGTTGGTACTTTGATATATTTAGAAACGCATAAGACCTGATAATCGTAATTTGAAAGAAGATCAGTGATAGTTGTAGTAAAATCAAATGCGAGTCTACGACAGATTGGTACCGCTTGAGGTATAAATCAGAAGACAAAATTTCACTCACGCAAGAATCTAGGCTGGATTTTCAATTGATAGCCATCATTTTGACTTCATGACGTACGGGTGATAAGGTAGTCCATATGTAAAGGCTGCTAACGTCAAGTGCTTCCTACGATGATGGCTAGTTTCTCCCCAATCGTACGAAGATACCCCCCTCCTTTATTTCCATGATAATGATGTCAACAGACGCTTTGAATCCTATGCCGAACTACTGCAGATGCGATTTCAGGACTCGTGATGATTGACCAAGTGACCAGGTGCGTTGTGCATGCCACATGACTTAGATCTCGAACGTAGATATGATGAGGCGAAAATCCAAAGATGCTCTCCTACAGCTTCAGGGAACGTAGAGTTAATGGCTGATGCTAATTCTCGAACTAACCCTCCTAACTTTGTATCTGCATTTCGGGGTGATGACAGGAATGCTGGATGCATGGGACCTCAGATGATGGGTGTGTGTGACGACTTCTAGAATGTTAGCCTCAACTTGAACTTCGGGTAATAAGGGATTTGTGGATGACAGGGAACCAAGAACTGGAATTCTTCTATGTAAAAGCTCCGTATGATACACAGCTACAGGTGTCCTAACGATGCCACGGGTTCATTTCATTCAGGATTTGACTCCTTTCGTTAAGTCCCTCCGGAACACCGGATATGAACTGATTACTCCACCACATTTGAATTCATTTCATTCTGATTCATCAGCAGACGTCGAGACGCCGCTTGTTTTATTCTTCTCCAAGTGGGGACAGCAAACAAGTTGACTCTCCCAAAGATACAGACTTTCTCTACTAAGTAGATAACAACGAACGAAACCACAAAAACCATATAACTTAACCCAAACCCATGATATTGAATGTTTTACTTAAAAAGCAAAATGCAGACAACTTTACGATTAACTTCGCAGAACACAGGTACCGGTACCATTCTTCAACGGGCAACAAACTAGAGACGCCGTTATGCATTATCTATTGGCAGAACTTATCCACCTCCAACTTCTCCCCCTTTACACTACTTGGGCAGGATGTAATGACGCCCTTAATTAACTTACAATCGCAATCCAAAGCATTCGTTTTTCGTTTTAAGTTCAATGCTTAATTAATAAAATATAAACAAAACTATAGGCCACAATTTAAATGCACAACTTACGTACGTATGGCTAATGGCTATATCACAGGTACTAACACCTTTTTATCACAGATCACGTAAAGACTTAATTTGGGCACCTTCAGAATTAAACTCACGTACTACAAGGAAGAAGAAACTTGCTGGGAGCCTTACGGAAGTTGGACAAGCCAAATATTCTTATTGCTCTGTAAAATCTTCTATCTATGTTGAAGAAATGTTGACTTTCGGCAGTAGAAACTTTCCGATAGATTAATTCCGTCACTAACAAACTGGCTCACGATATCACCATCACCAACTTGATTGCTGCGAGGATATGATTCCTGTACTTTCAAACACAACACAAAACATATGACGGGGCTAGCGTCTAAGCATAGCCAACTATAAATCGAATAATATTATACTCGAGGATGATACCATCACATAACTTCCAACGGCGATATACCAAGAAATACACTTCAAGGGTCTCATTTAGTCACTTCATACCTGAGAAATATATCAAGAAAAAATCTTTCCACTGATAATTACTTGAATCCCGAAGGAAACAATACATGAGTAAATTGATAATAGATGCAAGAAAATGTTATACAAATTTATCTTTCAATTCCATTTTAACTGGATGTAGGATTTCCCATCGTTATTGCCTAATAAGACTACTGCCGTTCTTCATGGTACGTATTTCTGATTTAACTGCACATGTTAAAATACACCTACTACAATCTCAAACCGAGATAACACTTCTACTTCCACTGGCTTTGGTAGATATCTTCATTGTTTAAATTATCTGTCCGAAAAAACAAGAGAAATTTCGCCCAAAATAAAACGAAGTACCAGAAAACTTACTAATACCCCAATGGATTTCGTATTCTCTCGGTGTACTTCATTCCTCAAATCGTAACACCGGAGCAAATAAAAATGATTCATAGGAGATTCATCGGCTAATCTGTAGGTAGGGAAATATCGACCAATAGGTTACACAACCTTATGAATCCAAAATTCACCCATAAACGACGGAAGCGATTTCCAATCTTTAGTGCTTAAGCACGAACAGCATTAAATAAACATTCTTCCCAGAGATTAGCTAGGATTCCCGATGGTTTTAGCTATTTCATGGGCACTCCTATTATAACACTCACAAAAGAAAACACATTGCAACATTTAAAGCCTTCCAATAGCAAGGGCATATTATCAACTGAGATTAATACTCATCCGAAATACCGATGATTAGGCTACGTATAAAATTATCAGCTAAGCATATTTCGTCTTCTTTCGTTACTTTAGGACGGCGCAGAAATTTTATGTGCTGCGGTTTCGGGGTCATTTAGACAACTAGGAACTGGATTTGCATGTGTGCCTATTACTCATAAACATGAACAAATCCTCCACACAAGTCAAGTTAGTTAGACCTTTATGATTAATGAATGTAATCGTAGAAAGTTACCCCACGTTGAAGTTATTATTTAGTTTAAACACAATGAAAGGAATTAGATGATCACCCATTTTTCAAAGGTACAACACGAACAAGGTTCGGGAAAAGTTACCAAGAATTCAGTTTCACCAAGCGTGATGCTACGGGCTTTTGGGCAACCCACGCCCACTCCCACTCGACGCAACAATTGTTACTGCAAATGAATACTAAGAAATCCATTCGTTTCCTCCTCTCATCCCCACGATCATAATAAAATAGATTTTCCTACCAATATCTACGAATTTCGACAACTTACTGGTAGACCCGCTCTATTGCTTTGAGCTCTTGGATTGCTCGTCTACTGGCTAAGAATTACCTTCGGTAGCGTTACGAAATATTCCCACCTGAAGTAGGCTTTAATAAACTGGCGGCTTTCTGAAGATCGACTATGATTCCTCGTCTTCGCAGATTAATCATGAATCAGATGATAGAAGGATGGACGCTACGTCGTAGTACTTAAATACACTCGACAAATCCCATTTTGCAACCTTAATGCTTCTAAATCAGGGATTGTATTCGTCTTACGCAATTCATGGACCAGACTTAGCTACCGTTTGTTCCTCTGAGGTTGTACTCGGATAATCTCAAGGCTACGTGACACCAGTTAGTCTCCTTGTCCTACAACGTTCTCGTCGCTTCTGACCTGTCATGGAATGGATCAGCGGCAGCCAACCCATTGCTTATTCGGCCGGTTAGACTGTAATCAATTAAGAGCCATCCATTTGATATTATGCCATTCATAACAATAAATCAATTTTACACAAGTCACAATGTATCATGTATACAAGTCATTAACTTCATTTTCAGCAGCGTATTCATTTGGGTATAAAATATTCACTCCTATAATTAAACAGTCTTATTTTACAATTAAAATACAACAGTACATCATGTAATATCACAGCATAATGGCTATATATGCGATACGGTAGAAAAACTAGCCATTTTGAAAACAAATCTTGTAAAAAACAAGAAAACTTTGGCGTGATTTAAATCAATAATATTAGAATTGAAAAGAAACTTACTACACTTTGACTGACTTAAGATCATTGAAAAAGTTGTCTAAGCTTTGCAAGCAACTATCTACATCATCTGCTCCGTATTGACTATCCATCTCGCTCGCTGCTGCACACGAATTATAGTTATTCTGCTGATGATCACTGGTCCACTGATAACAGTTCACGTTCATACTGACGATAGAATTGTTCATGTCTACTGACTTATCAGAATCTGAGCACTTATCATTCAAGTCATTCGAATCAGTGACCCTTTCGGAAGTTTCATTAGAAAAAGTACAGTTATCATTATCACTTGACTCTGCTGGTGTACTAAATCGTTTACAAAAGCGTTGCAACTTCCTCTTCCTATCTTCCTGCTTACAAGCTAGCTCTTTCTTTGCTTCTCTCAGAGCTGACGACAAAACTGCCTCCGCGACTAGATTGCTGCACCTCGTAGACTTCCTAATCTGTCTACGCTTAATGGTCACATCTGATATCCAATTTAATAAATCCTTAGTGGACAGATCTTTAGTAGGGTCAGTATTGCTAATGCAATTTTTAGGAACAGCGACCTTCATGTTACTTAATTTGTATGGCAGTTGAGCCACAGATCAATCGTATGAACGAAGCTGGATATAAGCTAAAGCTTAAATTACCAACCGTTTGGCAAGACTGGAAGAGACACAGGAATCAAGGTCCAGTCAGTGGGATTCTCAGGAAAATATCAACGAGCAATACGGCACATCAGTACCTGTAAAACCATGAAATAAATACTAGTAAGTACAAACATTTACAAGTACGCTATAATACAAGTTCATTTGTGATTGCATCAATTGTACGACATGCATAATGATAACATACGACAGCTATTTCACCTAGATGTATCACTCAAATCGACATAACGATTCCCAACATTACTCATCATTCTATGAACGTTGGAAGTTGAGCAACAATACAAAAAGTGTGATATACTACGAGCTCCAATGACGTAACCTCATTAAATATTGCGACTGACTCAGATTTAAACCAGGGGCTGATGCTAACACTACTTTTCTTCGCATACTATCATCCTATGCTAGTTGTTGATACTTCTTGAACTCAAAACATGGTACGACTTAACTACCTTCCAAGAATATCCATTACAATGTACTACGGAATTTAACCAAGATGTCTGCGCAATTCACACCTCACCTCACCAACACAACCCTTTCTCTTCTTCTTCTGCCCCCTAACACATTTTGATCTTCAGCCAAGCCACCACCACCACTGGTGCATCTCCCCTACAACGATTTAACAAAAGAACCCCCACCACCGAGGCCCACTGAAGGCGTTTTTTAC
>Ga0194135_10001541_pt1 | contig 13787 bp, 10 predicted proteins | sample LitLau_LLRF_2013_FD_134024 | JGI IMG/M metagenome (GOLD analysis project Ga0194135, IMG submission 134024) | Freshwater sediment microbial communities in response to fracking from North America - Little Laurel Run_MetaG_LLRF_2013 (version 2) | ecosystem: Environmental > Aquatic > Freshwater >...
TGGTTTGTCATACTTGATTTACTCAAGGAAGGTGAATTCATAAATGAGACATGACAAACCAGGTTATCTAAACCACACGTTTCTTGGCAGAGTTCTAGGAATTATTAGAGTAACTTGTGTGTTTCGCGCATATCATAAAGGAAAATCATTAGCATTACCCGAACCAAGTCTGTGAGAAGAGAAAGCTTAAAAGCCCAGTCTAGTTTGATGTCACTTTGTTTAATAATATCATGAAGAGATCCTCTGCTACAGTATTCCCAAATAAGAGCCGGTGGGCTTGCAGGCCCATTTCCGATGAAACATCCGAGGAGTGCGACTAGATTTTCATGTCTGAGTCCATGAATCTAAAATCCAACAAAGCTTATTCCATTAAACTATATTATATTTAAAAGCGTATTGATGAAAGCACAATGCAGACAATGGTGATCTGTTTGTAATGTTTGGCAAACAGAATTATAATACTACCGTTCATCTAGGTTTATAGAGATGAGTTTTATTGATCAAAAAGTTAATATAATAACAAAGTACAAACTACCTAAGTCACTCTCGTGAATATTTAATCTTGTAATCAGTATAAGGTTCAATTTGGAAGAGCACAATTGAAGTGACTTGATAAAAGTGGAAATCATCATATTGGACAATGATTTGATGAGAATAGTTTTTTACAAACATTCAACAACTGCTGTACTTTCAACATCCGAAGTTAAATTGAATTCTTGTGATTAGAACATACAAATTCACATAAGCATACATCGGACTTTCTGAGATTGAAATTAAATGTTCTCTTACCGTTTCAATCACGAGCATGGCTTTCACTTTGACATCAAACTGCTCGGAGGATAGAATAGGCAGCTTCTTCAGGTAAACTGGATCACCCTAAATTATTCGTAAAGACATATTGCATAAGTACTTCTGTTATAATGAAATTCACCACACAAAATCCTCTCTGAACCTTTATTATCAAATGAATATTCAGATGATAGCAATAAAGGAGAAAGCAATGTGTACACTTTATATCACTACACACTGGTGCAAACTCGCTTTTACGTAATTTCTTAAAGATAACGCCTGACTTTTCAAGTTAAGTTTTCAAAAATCTCATCTTTCAAGAGATGCAGTTCGTTAAGAAAGCTTTCTCCACTTTGCTATTCAATGGATTTCTGGAATAAATGGTGAATACATTCTCAATTAGAGAAAGCCTTCTCCCTGTTTCTGTTTCATTTATGCAAGTTCTCTGACTTCTGTCTATTTAGATAATCACATTTCCCTTATTCCTCAGTCAGTACCATGTGTTTTATTCTACCTCATTTCTTGCCTCTGATTCACTTGAATTGCTTTACATCATAATCACAGATCAGACGCAGGGAAAATAGACTTGCTATTCATGAATGAGCTGGATGATTATACTTGCCATACTGTGAGAAACAATTCGCACTAATTTGTAGAGGAAGTCAGAGTTCTATGCAAACATAATTTAATGGATTTCTCCTCTCTGTATAATAAGGAGTTTGACTGATGATTTCCTTTTATTATAGATGACTCAAATGTACAGTTGAGTTTTAGTTGAGACTGCAGGTCATTTAGTAATCTTTGGATTTCCCAGCGTTGACTTGTATATAAACGCTTACCCTTCCGCCTCAACCTAGAATACATTCTGTATTTGTTAACTGACAAGAAGCACAAAAAAGTAGGAAAGAAATGTGTTTAACGCAGACATGACGATGATGTCTCTGTGATTTCAAAGTTCATCTCTGAACTTGGAAGGAAACGCGTCGTCGTTTGAGAATACTGTAGAATTTCTAACGAGAACTTTCTCTGTCTAGTGAAGGCAAACAAATGAATGAGTAGCAAAAGTGCTCTCTCTCCTCAGTTCCTCACAAGACACAAGAAAGTTGTGTGATCAAAGGAATGAATTAATGCAATGTGACAGTTCAAAAGGAATGGGTTAGTGAGATAGGGTTCAATCTTTTCCCACGTTGTATCAAACACGCTTCTCCTTTTGTATTTATATATTTCACTTTCCGACCAAAGAAGACGAAAAAAGTATTATTTGAAATACAATCTTAATTCAGCTCTCACTCTAAATTGTCTATTGTGAAATTGGATCGCGAAAAATTCTTGTGATTTCAACCTCTGTCACGGGGAAATCGATTCTTATACATACTTGGTTCCATAAAGGAGGTTTCAGAAATCCCATGTATAATGTATAATACATTTTGTTTGATGTATAAACACTCTGTGCTTGCTGGTGTGTTGTTAATAAAGTGGAAAAGTAAAAGTCTATACGAATACATTGCTGACAGACTAAGGTCAAAAGTATTATCGTCATCACCTTTCTTTCGGTTCTTCAGTTTCTCATTTGTGATAGTATAATATTATTCTTTCTTTAACATTATACATCCCTCACCTACCGTTCTACTTTACTTGAATTTGTCCTTCAATTTCATTTCACTACACTGATTTCAAATCGATTTTGTCAGATCGATTTTACTTTACTCCCATGGACTGTTTTATGAATATGTTGGGGTGTTCTGACTCAATGTAAAAATAGTTTTGGTATTTCAGTTCAATGAAAATTACATTTCGTTTGCATAGGTAGTTAAAAAGATCACATTAAGAAACTCGTGAGTCTTTATATAAACTTGTTTTCAATCTTCAATCTACATTTTATCTATTAGTATATTTTGTAAAAAGAGTTGCCGAAAGAAAGGCTGCGACCTAATATGTTTTGCTCCAGTTCCGTTCCCTTTGGCTGACATGAAGATGAACGAAACTGAATAAAAAGTAAAAAGTATATACCATATGCAATGGATGTCAGCATGTGGACTACTCTGAGTCAGAGCACTCTTGACTCCTTGTCATGTTACATATTATAAGTCTCTAGGGAGTAGAGACAATATAATATAGAGTTCACTGTGTATAGTAGCACAACCTAAATTTTTCTAGCTGTGTGTGGTATAATTCAGAAGAGACGTAGGCAAACCGGGACTATCTGAAGATCTTAACAGTAATGTCAGCGTGTGCTTGCTTTCTCCATGTTTCCTACTACACAAAAGAGAAAATCTGTTTGTCTTGTAAATTGACGACAGGCCACAAGAGCCGTTGTGTGTAATAGACTTATATTTCATATCTATAACTTCATTACTATACAAGGAAGTACATGCACATATACACTCCTCCTGCCATTAAATGAGTTTGACTTACTTTATAACGAGCAGTATTTTCTGCAGCAACACTTCCTGTCAAAATCCCTGCTTCATTTTTCATATTTGTCACACTAGATTGTTTTCTTAGGCTCGTTGCGATTCCAAAGGATCCTTTTATGAGATCTGGTTTTTCTTGCGAGTTCCTTTGGAACGAAGGAAGACTTCCGATAAAAGGAGATTTTGAGGGCTTCAAATAAACCAAATCGTATCATATTATTATGAGATATACACGCAGTTACGTGATCGCCCTATACAGCATTATTTTACTTTGTGCGTTATTTTCCTTTGAATAAATCTCGACTAACAAGCATGTCAAAAGTTCACACGGTTAGATGAGTCAATAATTGTAAATGGTAGCATGGAAATTCGAAACATCTACGCAGTGTGTGTTTAGACTGTAGACAATACTAATTTTACAAGCGAGTGCACCAATAAGATGGTATAGTAGAAATGTATTCCTGTTTCGTCCTACTTTAGAGAAACACAAGCAGAATTTTAACAGCCGCATTTGGTACAAAGTATTGTGTCTTTTTTCTCTGGCTGTTTGCGTATGATATATAGAAACGACATACATGTGAAAGTTTTTGCAGATAAATGGCTCTTCATTTGTAGGTTCAGGAACAACACTAATGGGAGAAAGTCATGCATTCATGCATGAGTCAGTTGCTTGTCAAGAGTTGTCTACGTTCTATAAAACCTGTTGGTAAAGTTAAACTAGACGTCTATTTGTGGTTTCACACTGACATGGTATTCAGTTAAAAAAGGCGTCTTGCGTAGGATCTACAAATAGTCGAACTTTTTCGATACAAACATGAATATAAATTAATCTTTCCTGCCAATGAAATGAAATCAGAAATGTTTATTGTAACCATTAGCCGGAAAACCAACTTGTTTGATACAATATAGAATACGTGGTAGACATAATAGATAATCTCTAAGCTTACCTTTTTGTAACTGTCAGGAACAAACGGACCAAATGTCAAGTCCGTAGGTGTTAAGATCAGCTTACAAGTTCCGGGGTAACGATGTCGACGTGATAGCTTTCTGCAGTGTTTGGCCGATGAGAAATCCCGTTTTCTAGCTTTTCTCCTGTAATCACATTTAAGAAAACGATTGAAAGCGCTTATCATCAGCGATCGGTAAAAACTCCCAAGAATTTCCCCATTACTGCCGTTATGGACATTTATTAGAATTCTACACAGAAAAGTACTTAAAAACTTGCGCAATATTGGAAAGTGCATTCAAGATTGTTGACGTCATATAAAACTCTGAATGCGCTATGCATATTTTCTGTCGGCAAAAAAAATATTAGAAAAGGCGATTGCAGGTGTGTTGATCCCACTGTTATATATTGACGCTTTAGCTGAGTGTGAACAAAAGAGACCACATGAATGGAACGGAATATTATTACACTGAAGTCGTCTCACCTCGTGTAAATAGCAGCAATAACCACTCCACCAGCAATGATTACGGTTGCGATCATTCCCAAAACAATTTGGAGCCATGTCACCAAGTAATCTTCATCTACTTTAATCTCTGTTGAAAAGGAGTAAACACAAATATATCTTTTAAGTCCCACGGTAAATCCACTTTGTTTGCTTAAGTCCTTCAACTAATGCTAAAGTTACTTTATATCACACACACACACACAAGCATCAATAAACAAGTATAACGCATATTGGATTCTAAAAGCATTTCGGCAAGCCATTCACCATACTGACAAGTATCACAACCACTTTCTACAAAATCCTCCACTCACTTTCAGTGTGAATCTTCAATTTCACACACATTACAAAACAAAACACTACGCATTGCAGTAAAGAATTTAAGAAGCTTGAAGCCTCCTCCAGCTACTTCTTCCATTAAAACTTCCTTTCACTTCGTTCTCTTTTAGTTGAAAAAGAATGTGTGTCATTACTGCAGTAGAGTGAGGTCTAGCTCCTATCTCCATTATTTCTTAAACCTTCGCATCATTTACTGAAAGTGTGTGCGGGTTCTTCAGAATGATAAGTATAAAATGTGGTAAAAAGTAAACACATTGCGTAGCATTTGTTCGAGCGAAAGAAGATTACTCTAAATAAATCTTCACTAACACCTACAACAAGAGAAAGCGCGACGACCACGTTGCTGACGATAATATTGCTTTAGCCAAGCTACTCGTCTTTTGTGTCACTTTTCTTTATGACTTTCATACTTCATCCACCACAAATTTGCTTTCAAATGAACTTCTACTGACCAACATCATTTGTCTAAAAGTAAGGAAAATTCGAACACACGCAAGTTTTCGGTATATTGGAGCAAGTTATACTTCAAAATTAGTGAAGCATGACACAATAAACTTCAAACAACTTTTAAAATGAGATTTACATTAATGTCTCTTTTTAAACCTCAAAAAGTTTTAAATCTCAAAGAAGAGTGGATCGTTCATGGTCTCATGGTATTCTCAAAATGTATCACGCTTTATACGCTGCGTGAAGGAGTGGTTAAGAAATACTTCCGGTTTGGGGAAGGAAACTATTAAGTTTAGTTTCCTCTGTACTTTTCTTTTAAGGAGAAAGTTACGTATAGAAAGTCGAGAGTTATATAGAAAGCACATTGCAACTACTTTGCTCGCACATGCAACGCATGACTGGAAACAGAAGAGAATGAATGAAGCTACTTTTATCTCACTGAATAATTAAACCAAGCTGACACACTGACACACACTGTAATAGATTTCTTAGAGCATCATCTTCACACACACACACATGTATATATACTTATACACAAATCTTGGTATTACCATTTTGAGCAGTTCCTCCACGATCCGTACTAGCTTCATTCCTTACATAAGTTCGGCGATTCAACCCTGAAGGTCCTTTGGACGTAAAGTGCTTTTCTCCATTAACTAAGTTTATAAGCGGATGCCACCTACACCGGAAATTTTATAGTTTACTATACACTCATCTCAACCATTAACCACAATATATATATAAAATATATAAAAGTCCATTTGTGAGAAACTCATCTCATCTTCCATACTCCGAGAAGAAAATACATTTTACCTATATTTTGCCAATATATCTTTAAGAGACACTCGTTCAAGAGCCAAAAAGGCTGCTGAATGATAAGACGTAAGTTTTTCAGTTCTCCTGATGTGTAGAGGTTCTTCTAGAGCTCGCCATCAGAGCCAAGTTGAGAAAGCGATTTCAATCTCGACAACCTGACCAATTTCAACCCCTTGCCTTACGGCCTACACAGGAATGGTTCCTACACTACTTTCCCTAGATATTTATGGGAAAAGTTGGGCTTGAAAGTACATAGGTATGTTTGAGACAGAGTAGATGTTGAAATGGACCAAGAGAATACGACTGAAGAGGTAGTTGGAAGTTGGATTCAAGTCGTGAGTTTTAGTTGCAGAGAAATAGCATACCTTTTCGCTACTTCATGTATAACCCCGCACACACACACTGCGACCATAACTGGCTATTGGACTCTTTACTTTCTCCAATACTATTACATATATGTCCTACTACTGTCCCAGAAATCTGGGGAAAGTTAGAAAGGAGAAAGTTTGCACATTTTCTGCTTGCAGACTCAGTCAGTTACAGTCCTGGATCCTGTGTGGACTGTATGGGTAAATTGACTTCTCTCGTCCACGTTTAACATTGAGAGTCTCGGTATTTCTACATACATAGTGCATGGTAATACGGTTCCAGTGAGTGAACGCTGCACAGTAAATGACTCTTTTAAGTGCGAGTATTAATGTAAATTGCATAATGACTTGTGTAAGCACCTCTAAATATACCAAAGGGACAATTTATGAATCCTCAATACGATGGAAATTCGGCTTAATGTTGCATTAAATTAAATCTAATCATCCACAATCCAGGCAGACGGAAGGAGAACTGAAAGGGAACTTACTTGACCGTAACAAAAGTAAACAATTTATGTAAACCACCCATATGAACTCTTTTCTTTTGGGTAACTCGCGAGTTTCCTTTCACTGATGTGAATTCGAATTAGAGCCAATCTAAATGCAGATGATATGATGTGTGACTTCATGTGATCTCACCTGGCTTTCTCAAACTGAAGAAGCGAAAACAGAAATTGATGTTCATCTTGTTGATATGCAGACTGAGCTCCTTTGCCATTGAAATGACGAGAGAAGTGGTGAAAGTTGTGATTGGTATTTTTTGACCCTGCATTCCCACCGGGTGTCGCATTTCTACTTGAACCCGCAGACGATGATGATGAGATCGAGTTAGTTTTGCCATTCAAAACCTCTCTCTCACTTTCCTTTCGCTCGGAGTCTAAAGACAGTTTTACGCTTTTGAGGATCATCTGAGCCAGCAGTGTCTCCTGAAAATTATGGAAATCACTTTGAATTACGACAATATTTTCAAATGTGGCAGTGTGAAGAGCATTAGGCTTGAAAGAAATGAAATTTTAAACGAGATTCCACCTGAGAACGTTAAATTTTATATGAGGAATTCAAACTGACTGACGACGGAGAGAGAGGGATAGAAAGAATTGAGAATGTACCATATTACTCAAGAAGTGGATGGTTTGAGAAAGTCTGAATTCATGTGAAAAAACTTCCGTTTCAAATGGAAATTCTTAGGCAAAGAAATAGCCGAATTCTTGGAAAAATTTCTATATCTAAATAATGAAGAAAAGCTTCCACTTTTAGTTTCATAGGAATCGGGGATACATAAAGAGTTATAGGACATACGTCAAACGGCAAGTGAAAAATATTCTTCTGAACAACAAACAAGTAAGTAGCAAGGTAGCGTAGTAAATGAGTGTTTGTGGAGAAAGTATACAAAGAAGATATCAAATGGAGAGAATGGCTACGCTATTCGGCTGAATCAACATAACTCTTCATCATTCTTAATGTAGACGAACAATATTAGGATGGAAGAAAGTTTCTTTGTGCAGTGGATGCAATATTGAATGTCATAGGGGTCAATATAGTTGAATGTAAGTCTTCACCTCAGCGATCACATATCACGATATCCTTTTAGGGTTAAGGAGGAATAGTTGGAAACCGCAATGAAATGAAAGGGACATTGGGGGGCGTGCCGGGAGATGAAAGTAAAGAAGGTGTGTGCCACACCATAGGCACAAAGGAAAGATGGAATTGGTTCTTCTGGTTCTAAGTTAAGACAGAGAAATGAAGGAATATGGAGGAGGTTCTTCTTCTCTTGGAGACAGAGAGAGAGAGAGAGAAGGAAGCAAAAGAGAGATTGAATAAAATAAGTTAGATAAAATGGACTTACGAGTAACTTATGGGGCAATATATTTTCACTAGAAGTTTCTAAAGCGTCCCAACTCTTTTGCTGAAAGTCGAAGGACGAAGTAGTTGGGATTCTAGGATAAGTGTCAGCAACTACGGCTAAGGTAGGATTTCCTGGTGAAAATAGCTCGACGGGTAGCGGCCATTGTAGTAAGAGTACAGTTTTGGGGCTATCTGGTCGTCCTTTAGTTTTGAGCTCGTTACCACTCCTTAGTGACAAATTATGCGTAAACCCATAATCGTAGGATACACACAAAAAGAGACCTGTAAAGCAAAAACGTAGTCGACCATGTGAGTTTTTGTCGTTTGATGATCCAACATGTTATTTATATAAGGGACTCTTCCTTCCATCTATAAACGACGACGAGGCTTGGTGGTGGTTAAGTGTGACACATTTTCTGTTTGTACCAAGTACCACGAGTGGTTTTTGCTGAATAGAGATTCATTTCTGAATGAGAGACTACTACTACTATTAGAACTATACTATGAAAGAGCACTCAACTTTTTCATGGCAGACACCGCATCATCACATCACGCGCGCAGAGAAAGCATAAGATGAAAAGAGAGACTTGTATTTTTTGGACTACTGCATTAGAACAATGTTTTAAGAGATGAACGAAGGTGGAGCAAAGAATAGATAAAGAAACACGAGATGATGTGATCTCACCATGGATTAAGTTCAATCCTACCTTTTTACCACTTCAAAGCTTCTGGTTTAAATGTTAATCTTTTGTCTAAGAGTGAAAGGGGTACTTCAGGTCGATATAATGATGACGCGTCTGTTTTTCCTATAGAATTGATGAGAGAGATATTTAGGAGCCTCCTCGCTCTTGCTGGAGTAACAATTTCATCCAGCTTCAGTGTACGTACGTTTCTGTTCTGTGTATGTCTTTAATGTTCAAATTCAAAGATAATTAAAGTATAATATAATTAAAAAATCCTTTTGATGATTAAGTAATATGCTCCATAATGTGCTATAAATAGCTTGTTATGACTGGTATATAATAAGCTTATATAAAATTCTATATGCTTGAGCGTTTCCGACATTCGGTAAACAAACATGCAATTGTGCTGAATTATGAATTCTAAACAATGTGTTTCTTCTGGTAAGGTGCACTGTTGAATTTGGCCTGAAGGCTTCAGTACGCTTCAGCAGGAATTGCCTCAATAGCTGTATTAATAAATACCTAATTTTAAGGTCGCGTGATCATTAAAATGATTTAGGTTAAGGGTGGATTGCTTCTCCCACGGTGAAAGGCGATATACATATAGTTATAAATTAGTACAGTTAACTATATAGCACCTCGATCAGTAAGTAAAATTTGAAGTAATGTGTAACATTATGATTTTGTTGTGCTTACCGTCCAGATTATAGCTGAAAGACATAAATTCGTACTGATCTAGGTCTTCATAGTTTCCTAAAGTTATGACGGAGATGTTGGGATTGTTCTTCATGTCGTTTTGAAGATAAGCTCCTACTTCGTCACAAAATGGACTTCTATCTGTAAAAGCATCAAAGATGAGGATAATGTAGAGTGCGTACATCAGATTAATTATATTCCAATGGTAAATTCTTATTCCTACTGTTAGTACTGTTATGAAATTCCTTCTGGGTGTTTTTTTAAATCCTTAGAAAAATATTAATAATATTTCAATCTCAATGCGAACATTATACACAACCAAGAGCTAGGAGAGTTTTGCTGTGTTTGTAAATGTTTGTTTGTACAACAGAAACTACCAGAGGGAGAGAAAGTCTCATAATAGATTCCATGTATATAATGTATTCTTTCTTTACACAAATCCTTTCTTAGTTTTACCGAGTTCCTTCTCTGTCTTGTCATCCCACTTCACACAAAAACAAGTATTACACAATATGTAAATTTTTGTTCTGATCTCCTTTCAGAAAGAGAGGTTGAATAAACTGAGAAACGGAAACAATCAATAAAATTCAAGTGTTGGTCGAAGCATATTGAGAAGAATGATATATGGAAGTTACGCGGAGTACGTCAAGGGATGGTGTGGTTGCAATAATGAGGCTTATGCTGTGAACCAAAGCACATATCATTTGCAACTGTCATGAGGATGTCACCCTGTCATTGAAGAAGATGCTCTTTCTTCTTGTTCACTGAAAGAAGGCAGAGAAAGAAAACTACCCTTCTGAAGAAGAAAAGTAGTTTGCCTAAAGGGTCCTTGTATATTTCACGGAAAGACTTATTTCTTGCCCCCATTTTTTCATCTCAACAACACATACACACACACCGTACGGAATGACTATCAACTTCCGATGACACATATACAACACGTATACCTAGCTTGTGGCATATTATTTCTACACAAAAATGATTTGTATTCTAACCCGAAAACACCGAGAGAAATATGCAAAGAAAATCACTTACCAAACCGGGACTTAGTTAGCGCAATACTACTCCATTGGTAAAAGTCCAGGACATGCTGAATCGCTAATATCACATCGTAAATACCAGGCTTTATTGATTGAATCCCAGGCATCTGTGGAATTGTTTAAATCAAAAGTATAAACAATAAATTCACAATTCACGAGAAGAATATCTATTGAAAGTTTGAAGGAAACTCATGAAACTCAGAAGAATGTGTGAATTGAAGCATCTAATGTATTTGTTACTTGAGAACAAGTCCAAGAAATGAAATGTCTCTTATTCAAATGGCTGAATGTAGCTGCAGTAGGACATAACGGTTGTTTTAGCGATGCTATCATCCTTCCGTTTGGATTGGAACGAGCTAGAGAAATGAATTTGAGCAGACCATCGCTACCATCACAGACATCTGCAAAAATAAATCACAGAAATAATCTACTGTCAGTATATAATACTGCGCGTCGCTTCGTTCATTAGTATTTTGGTTTCTGTAACATACATATAATAATTCAAATGCAAAGTAACTGGGGAATTTGAATTCAAAAGGAAACGTAGAAAACATACGAGAGAAAGTGAAGAGAAAGTACTTTTACACTTTCACCTTCATATATATTATATATATGTAAAACACTCGTTGAATTTCGTCAAATGAATCATTAATACTTACCTTCCGGATTCAAAATATTCAAAGCATGTTGCACCTGTTCCTCTCGAATTCCCAGATGAACCATACTATGAATCCATGTTAGATTAAGCTTCCCAACATGGTTACAAATTTCAGGAAGAATCACATTATAATCCGAGCTACACTCTCGAGGGCTTGTAACGAATACAAGGATGAGAACTCTACAAGCCCATTTCCAGTCTAGAAGAAGATGGCTAAGTGTGGGATCATCGTTGCAGGTACTTTCTCTAACTACTCCTCTCCTGCTCTTGCCAATATCAATGGCGAAATTGGCTGAAGAGGAGACTCTTCTCAATGAGCCTCTCCTCACGTGGACTTGATTTGGACTGTTGATCCTTACACTCATCCTCCTTAATCTCACCCAAGTATTTAGTATTCAACTTGTGTTTCTTTTAGATCTGGCAACCTAAAAGCGTGAGTTTTCTTCTGATGATTTTTATGAAGTGTGTGTGTGTACCACTCGAAAACCCTCCACGCAGTCTTATCCAAATCCTCGAAGTGTGTCAATAACACAAGATGAAGCTTTTTCTAGCTCGGTAAACAGGTGAGCAGGTTCGACGGAGAGTTGTTTTTTCCTGGGCTATCCTTCGTGATCTGTAATGATAAAAACAAGTTTTGATTGCAGTGTGTTTGTGAGTGCATGATTGGGTCAAATACATATACGGGTATGCATTTCCATGATATTTGTCTTATTAGAGTTCTAATTATAGTTAGAGATATAAAATTGTTTTTAACTACGATATCCTTATTTCGTATCTTATGCATGTGAAGGTTAAACAAATAAATCTTTCTTTCCTTCTTGATTCAATTGTTTTCAAAGCCTGTTTATCAAGATTAATAGTACCCACTAAATGTCTCCATTAAATCTTTGAGTACTTATAATGAACATAGAGAGCTCAAACATCCAAGGTCTTCAGTACGCATCAGACTGTAATTTACACCCGGAGTCTGTTTACGACTTGCACTAGGAGTAGTATCATAGCTCATAGTTTTTTTGCTAAAAGTAAAAGCAGGAATGAGAATTGAGCTTTTTCTTGCACTTATTCCCTGTGTGTGTTACGAAGTAAAAGAGAAGTTAGTCACAGAAGAAGAATTTTGTGTTCGTAACTCACTCAGTAAAAAGAAGTTGCGTGTAGTCGACTATACTGACTTTCTTTTCTTGCCCTTGTCTTACATTCAAACGAAGGGAGAGAGAAAAAGCGAATGGGGAATGAAAAAGGAATTTCGGTTAATTAAATACATCACCAACTTCTTTCGATTCTTATTATTACTTTCTCCACGCTTTCATTCAGTGTGTAAAGCTGTGAGTTTTATGTGTACACAGTATTTATTGAGTGGGCGCGAGTGGTTATGATTCTTATTTCATTTCATCGGCACTTAATTGAGTTAATTTACAATTCTAGGTACCCATCAAAAGTCAACAATTAATTATTCTTTATGAATTCCTGACTAAGAACTACTGAGAAGACAATGTGTACAAAATGGTGATGACACTATTATCTTTAGAATCAAGGCTTGACATAATGCCTATCAAATTGGTATTGATAAAATAATCAACGCTCTTTCATCGAAATAGCAATTCCATATAAAAGAAAGTTTTTACTTTTCCATAATATGGTTCTTATGCATAAGCTGAAGGTGGAAATAAATGAAGTAAATTCAGAGCACTTTTTGATTCATAGAAGAAAGACAAAGTAACATCTCATGTTCTCGAATTATAATGAAGACTCTTGAAATATTCTCCCAACTTTATTTCGCATGACTGACTAAAATGCAGATGATCAAACTAAGTAAACACTTGAGATCTCATAACGTTAGAATGCAATTTTGAGGTTTCTCTAAGTGTCTGTGAATGACACTGGGAGCAAAGTGGTTCTTAAAACCACAAGAAGATTTAACACACAGTTATTAGGCTACTCAAATCCCATTATTACACAGGAAAGAGAAACTTACTTTATGCATTCTAAATATTCTCAAGATGAATTCACACAGTGTTCTATTCTACTCCAAACGTAGAAATATCTTTTAGCTTAATGGTAAAGCAAACTTATCTTTTCTTTCCATCTGCCAAGCCAGCCAATATAATAGTGCTTTCTTAATCTTGATATTGGATTATCTCTTTCAAGCATAAACTAGGTCCATTTTCAGGTTGATTTCCAGCTTATCTACTCACCCAGACGTTTTATTATAAAAGAATGAAGGATGAGTTTGGAAATCGAAAACCA
>Ga0194135_10001542_pt1 | contig 13784 bp, 9 predicted proteins | sample LitLau_LLRF_2013_FD_134024 | JGI IMG/M metagenome (GOLD analysis project Ga0194135, IMG submission 134024) | Freshwater sediment microbial communities in response to fracking from North America - Little Laurel Run_MetaG_LLRF_2013 (version 2) | ecosystem: Environmental > Aquatic > Freshwater >...
AAATAGCAATAATATAGCAAAATAGTTAGAAGTTCTCAACTAGAAGAATCTATTTTTAAAAATCTGTGTGCTTTCCAGGTACACGATTGCTGTTTCTAAAGATCACATCAATGCATTCTTTTCTTATATTTCGGACACGGGAACTTTCCCCCCTGAGATGAATATCTTTGCTCAGCTTTTAAACATCGCTGGAGTTATCAGTAAGGTTTTTGGAACTTAATGTAAATCTATCTGCAAGATTTACGAGAGCTATAAAACTAACTACCATTTTCTCACATTACCCCATTACAGTGGGATTCGTTAGCTACGTCCGTTTCATGCAGATCAAAGCATTTTTTGAGGCTTCGAATGAGTACAACAAGTCTATTTCAAAGTGGAACAAAATCGGAATCATCTTTGGATTCATCGCAGGGTTAGGTTCTAGTGTTGTAGGAAACTTCCAAGAAAGCAACGTTCTCTCTATTCACGTTGTAGGAGCTTGGATGGCTTTTGGTGGGGGATCAATCTTCCTAATCATCCAGGTAAGTTTTGGACATTCACAAGCATAAATCTAACCAATACTTGAAATAAATTCTAATTCATTTACTGCATATAGGCTTATTTCACTTTTCAAATGGTCGCTTTCTATGGATCAAAAGCGTTGGGATACTTCAGAATGGCTATTGGAATTACTTGCTTCTGTCTCTTTGTCACGAGTTTCTCCACTGGAGTCATTTCTATGACCTTTTTTACAGGTAAGGAATTCTAACGAGCAATAAATGACACCAAATTGAAATATACGATCATATTTTAAAATCTTATTTCTGGTGAAACAGGGGATAAGGCAGTCAAGTGGGAACCAAAAGACGGAGGGTGGGCCCTTCGAGTAACCTCCGTCGTGACGGAATGGGTCATGGCTGCCCTTTTTGATCTCTACTTTTTAACACTTGTTCCAGAATTCAAAAAAATCTCGTTCACGGGGCCAAAGGTAAAAACATTTATTATAATTAACTACAAATCATCAAATAACCGGCCTATCTCATTCCTCACTCGATTACACAATATTTGCTCTCCTTGTTTTTACTCTTTATCACCGGACAAATTGACATTTGAGACCACTCTCTTTGCTTACACTACTTTACTAACATGTCAATCTACTCTCAATCCATTTGATAACCCATTTAACAACCTTCATTGTATTTCTTTCAGTTTACTCTCATCAACTTTGTCGACTCACGAACCCAAAACGGTACTACTGGAGCATCTCGCCAGAAAGTTATGATGCAAAGAGTTGGGACACAAGAAGCATGATGTAATGTATACTGAAGCTATTATTATATTCATTAGACTTATACTTTTTCTAGCTCAACAAAACAGTTTTAAAAGATAGAAATAAAAGTGAGAATCACTCAATTGTACTGACTGCCATAGAAGACCCTGTCACAGAAGTTGTTAAAGTTATTCGAGAATGATTTGAGTTGCTTTCGCCTCTCGTAGTTTCCGGAAATCCACAAATCTTCCTGAGGCTCCCAAAATGCCGTCCTAGTAGTTTTTGCAAATGAACTCTGAATTCTAATCCAGCCGCAAAATACAGAAAGAAGTTAGCTCCAAAGTTAATTTGGTAGAATCCAAAGCAAAACGCGCGGATGTATTTCAGCAGCAACTTGTTCGTCTTCCTTCTCAAAATATACTCTCATGATGATTTTACTAACTTATGTTGGAATCAACTTTCCTTACCAATAGACATATTCGTCTCGGAGAGAACCTGGTGTCGTCGTTACTGGAACTTCTCTATGGACATTCCAGTACAACTCCACCGTTTGAATAGCTCCAATCGGGAAAACCATAATGAGATAAGCCACAGAGACAGCTATTAACATGGGATTTGTTGGACTTGGCTTGTTGATGAAACTCAGTCGACGTGTTGGACCAGCTTCACGACCTTTCATTCTCAGTTCTGACCCGAATATTTACACTTTTTAAACTATTCGGTGAAGTATTGTACGAGTAGAACTCACCTGTAAGTGATTTGCGATTTGTCTTAATCTTTCTAAGCTTGTAAAACATTAAGCAGTTGAAGACAAAGACAATTATAGTTGGAATCCATGTCTGGACGGCAACTCTCACGTATGCCACTCCTTGCCAAATGATTCTAGTCGAGTTGCACGGAGCGTATCCAAAAACACTATCCTTTTCGAATCCTATACACACCCAATTCGTTTAACAAAGTAAATCTCATTGAGATGATTCACCAGAACATATCCCACGAGTTACGTGAGTCGTCATCTCACCTGATAAGAACAATTTGGACATGCAAAATAACGTCAGGATAGATGTTAAGGAAGCAACAACTATTTTCGACCTATGTTTTCTGTTATGACGAAGTAACATGGGATACCACACTGCCAAACATCGTTCCACGGTAAATGAGACAACAATCCACGCCGAAATTGTTTGAAACAGTTCTACGAAAACTCCATGAAATCGGCACAGCCATTCATAATCCTGTAATTATAAAATGCATTTATGCATACATTGTGCGTTATTAAGACTTATGTTCCTGAGAACCATAAAAAGCTTATTAAAGCGGTGGCTGTGTCCTCTCCAAAGTCCGATAGCATAATTAGCGAGAAGATTTCCAGAATCGCAAACAGCCAATGTGAGGAGGTAAATTCCACTACCATTTTTCGCCAATCCTGAAGACAGGAGAACGTAGAAGGACAAGGAATTAAGAAACACACCTAAGGACAATAATGCAATCAATTGAAACAATCATAATTTTCTTTTATATCTTTTATCTATCTTATCTTCACCTAAGATGATGATAATTAATGTTCCATAGGAGAGGAAAACTCTCGTCACATCCACAAACGGATGGAGATTAATCCAATACACTCGAACTTCACATGGCCACTCTTCCTCACACTGTCTCAAAAAGGACACCTTTAATTCTTTTTAAATTAAAGGCCTGTTTAATGAAATATTGGCAGGGTCTTTGTTACCGGAGTCGTATTGGTTTGGTTAAAACACGGGTGGTGCGGTCTGAAGTCTAGCACTTCCAAAGGAGGACACGAACTATACATATACAGCTCATTTTAAAATTAAGGTCACTTAAGAGACACTGTTCGTTTTAGATTCGTTGTTTGTTAGTGTTATTACCTCGTTGAATTGTCTGCCATAATATCCTTTGCTTCAGAGTAGTTGGAAAGTAATATCAATAGCAGTAATTGATGACCAGCTTCCTGAAACCTTTAATTTTGGTGCAAAATGTAAATCATGAAGCACTTTGAATGGTATTCAAATGAGTCACCTGTGGAAGTTTCTTACAGAATAAGCTTCATCTATTTCTGACTCTCCAGCAAACACTGGAAGCTCCGGAGCTCTTCTCTTGTCCTATCATCTTTCCTTCGTCAATCAAACTTCATTCTTGTTTGTCCGGAACTCTCTCTCATCCAATATTCTTTTTATTATCTCACTCTCTATACTAACTTCATAAAATTTGGGTAATCATAATTTTATTAACCTCAGAGACCTGTGTCTTCCTAAAAACATTATATTCTTGTTACATGTAGTCTCTCTAAGGAGTAATATTACGAAATAGAGCTTACACTAAATTAACCCATACTTTGGTCAGGTTGAATAGAGTTTTGTAATCGGGTTCGATTATTATCACATGCGGACATATGTATAGTTGTATATATATGAATATAGTCGTACAGTCGTACAGTCGTACAAACGACTTGTTTCGTTAAAGGAAGCATTAAAGTAAGAAAGAGATATTCGATGCATATGGATCGTAAAGAACATACAGAAATTAGAAGTTCCTGTGTACAGTCACTTTCGCAGTTGCAGTTTACATTATGAAGGCTCTTAGGTTTTTTCCTTTTTATAGGCCAACACCCTTTTTGATACGGACTATAGGTATATAAAAACACGAATTGCTTCATCAACGCTTCACAATCTATGTATCTGCTGCGTCTCTGGGTGGCTGTGTAAAATATGCATTTGCATACTATTCAAGCTAGTAATGATATCCACGCGATTGATATTTGCATTAATACAATATACAAGTAATATGAAATTCAAGAAGAAGAATTGAGTCTACTCAGGCTGATTTCCCTGTAGAAGGTTTATTGCATCAGAAGGAATTTATTCTAGAAGACAATAATACATTGGGTGATGGAGATGAGAAGGACGTCTAATAAAGAATTCGACTAGGAACCTTTGATCCGATCTGTGAGAGATTAATGATTAATACATATATAAGACAAGATGATGAGGTTGCAGAAGATGATTAAAGCTGTGCTTTCCGGAGGATGAGTTAAGCAAGTTGTTGTGCGGTGTGCTAATAAGTTGTACATGCCAAAAATGAGTGGATTTCACCCTTTCTTGGTGGTGGTGGTAGTAATGAGACGCGAGATTAAAGCATTCATATACGAGTTTTTATGTGTGTACTTTAGCTACATTGCACTTTTATGCAACGCACACATTCTCTCCAATCCATTGATGATAACCTTTGGCTCATCCTCAATAATCTTCAAATATTCATCCTCATTATTGCATTTATGAATTAATCACGACGAGTTTAATGAAGTTGACTTCTCCGTTTGAAACAGACACGAAGGCACTCTTGGCCGAGTGGTTAAGGCGACAGACTAGAAATCTGTTGGGATCTTCCCGCGCATGTTCGAATCATGCAGAGTGCGAATTATTTTTGCTAATTACTCGAAGTTTTGCGAAAAACTGCAAATCTTTTTTTTGAATAAAATAAAACGATGAATGAATACCGTTACGTATTCACGTAAGCAAACACAGAGAGAGAGAGAGAGAGAGAGAGAGAGAGAAGGCTAAACAGTGTAAACTGCACACATTGTAGTATTGTACAATAAATGAAAGTCCTGGAGCGGAAACAAGTTTTGTTCTTGGAAATAATGAGAAGCTTAAATGATGTTTAGAAGGGTAGTTTGCATAGGAAGGAAACAAATTAGTTCGAAAGGTAACGGAGTCTCCAATTCACAATGAAACGGATTGTGGTAATTGGTGGCAGAGTCTTCTCATTGCACTTTACACTCGCATGCTGCGTCCGTCGTTCACAGATAGTTTGTTTGTACATTGCCAGTCTCAATTCTGCACTTCGCATTCATGAGTTCCTAATCTACGAGGTAATGTTAATCAGAAGAAGAATACCTTTCTAGTTCATTCACTTAAAAAACGCTACTACTTGAGTTAAAATGAAATCCTGTACAAACTGGTGGTGATCTGCTGTCCAATGGGAAGAAAGTTTAACAGGTTGATTAATTGACTTTGGCCATAAATTCACTTCATATGTATTGTATAGTCTGTGTAGTAGTAGTGTGTGATCTCTTTCTGTCGCTTTGTGTCAAGTGACCATTTGCTGTTTAGTTTGAGAGGCGAAGGGTAAAAATAATGCTAAAAGAAGGCTTGAGGCGACCATTAACAGAAATCTAACCTCCATTTAGGTCTCTCAATTTCGCTCAAATGGATTTCGTTGTGTAACTTAAATAATAGAATTAAAAGGACGCGAGTAATTAGTGAACTTTCCCTTAGGAATGAAATGTCACGAGTGTTAAATGTCACACAAGAGACATTTCCGGGAGAGTCGTGTGTGTGTGTGTGATTTAATCAGAGTGAGACAACTGCGAATGAGAATAAAATGAGATCGTGAGATTTGTCGTATGAGTATAATTTATTGGGGGTAAAATGAGATTCGCTGGAGAGAGATCTTCCCGAAATCCTAACATAGTGGATTTCGATTATGCGAAATGCGTAAGTCAGTCTCAGCTCTTCTTGTTCTTGTTCTTCCTCTGGTAGGATGAGAGTCACTCTAGAGGAAGAGATTTCGGGATAACAAAAAAGTATAAAAAGCAGAGAAGAGTATTAATTCCGTGACGAAGAGCAAACAAACAAGCGTCGCATCCATATGTTCTTACCAATTAATTAAGAAAATGGTTTTGTTTGAGAAGAAGTGAATGTTGTTGGCAGTGCAAAAAGAGAATCTCTTTAAAAGTCAGTCGAGTCTGCTGCGAGAAACACACACCCGTTTGAGACTGCGAGGAGTCAACTTCCTCCGTCTTCGAGATACTATACTATTCTCATTCAGACTTTTTATTCAAGTCTCACAACTTCAGAAAGCAGAAATAACATTGTCTTTGGGTGTTCAGCCAGTCTCAACATTCTTCTTATTATTAATTATAACTTTCCTGTCTCTCACAATAAAAAGATTGTGTTGTATGTGTGTATGTGTGTGTGTGTGTGTCTTGTGTCTGACGCAATTAAATGCTTCTTGTTATTTAATTATGATTAAATGATTACTTACTCTCGTGACAAAGTTCATTTTCATTCACTAAACTCGTGAGTCTTTGAGTGTTTAAACTTTAACTTACACACATTGCGTGATATATATCATATTGTTCATGTGTATCATGGTACTCCGTTCTCTGTAACCTTAAATAGCCAGATCGTCCAATCCAGAAGAATCTATTGCACAATACCCACGTGGATTTCTACTTTAAATTCTTACTGTCAGGTAACAAATAAATTTTCTTAATTTGTTCAATTTTTATTGAGGTAGAATTGTAAACTGCATTCTAACGGTAATTCGTCTACGAAATATTGCTCGCATGTAGAATCGTCAGCTTTTTGATTAAGAATTGTGGAATAGTTGAGTATGGTTGTCTAATAGTTTGATTAGAATGAAAAGGTATTGGTAACTTTAAATGAGTATAATGCACAGACAACTTATAGTCAATATTACTTGAGTTGACTTTATTGTGTGTGTGTGTGTGGTTGATTTCAATTCACAGCGTACACCGGTACTGCACCTTTCATATTCCCAATTTTGTGTCATTTCTTAAGGAAGTCGAGGTTTTTTAGTTTAGGTGGGTGTCCTCCAATAAAATTAGATTATGCATTGTCTGCATAATCAATAACACAAAAAAGACTTTTTATTCGCTCAATGAACTTCATCACTGAATAAATATATATATATACTACTGTGACGATCGAAGTATCGAAGGATACAATTTCTTCTGACATCTCAAAATGTAAGGGTAAAATTTGTGTGCGTTGTTGTCACAAGGTTGTATAATCTATATAGGTACTTCACATGTATCGATATTCCTACTCTTTTTTACTTCATTGAATTTCTCGGAAGAGAGATGGCAATTTTGGTGTCTTCTGAAGTTTCTCTAAAGAATCTAACAAGACTCGACGAGTGGGGATCGTTTGTTTAAGTCCCTCAGCATATAAATAAATAGCAGGTATTTTTTATCATTACGACAGTGCTGTGTTCGTAACAAGGCTCTGTCTCTGTAAAAGTTTTGTCGTACATTTTGAGAAGAAAAGTTAAAAGTTGGCAGGTGTTTTGCATGTTTTTGTACATATCGATCTTCTTCTGCCGTAAACGAATAGTTCCATGTAATAGAATCAACTCTAATTTCGCTGACGTGGAATTGTACATGCTTAAATGATTTGTTAGCTCTAAAAAAACTCTATATATTGTGCGTTGTAGAGAAAAAAGCGAAACTAAAATTATATTATACACACACTAGCTGGTTCGTAGAAGCAGAGCTAGTTGATCATTCGAATAAATATCCTTTGCGTTGAGACTTGTGTAATTGATAGTATCAGTCATGATTTTACATTCAACATTATTCTATCCGAGAGGGAGGCGTATATTTTCATTTTGACTTTCTTTACCACTCGACAATTTATTATTTGTAAGTAAAGCAAGAAAAGATTACCAAGTGAGGAAGAAGATGCGGAGCATATATAAATCTAAACTAACTCTAAGAAACAATTAAAATAAATGGTTTGGTTGACGTGAACTACATTAGGCAATATGGTTATTTTGATTTTTTTCTTCTTTGACGTTAACTCAGCTTACATCCCAAGAACAAGCAGAACTACCTCGTATTATATTCACCTCAACCTATCTCATGTCCATGTCATGTCTTGGTGTTGTGTGAGTGTAGTCTATTCATCGTCTCTCAGCTTAAAATTTTAATGAGATTTTTGTACAATTAATTTCCGTCGAAAATGAAATTGACTTGATGGATGTGAAGATGGATGTACTTTTAAAAGCGGCGAAGCCATATATATATATATACTTCAGATTGAATTCCATCGGAGTTTTAGAAATGAAAGCGATGTGGGTGGATATGCGATGGGAGTGTGTGTGTGTGTGTTCTGTTTGATTGGGCTAATAGGATTTGGAATTTTGGAAGGAGCGAGAAAGATGATCGTCGGTTCTCTAATGGAAATAAATTGTTCTTCCTGCTTTCTCCGCCTGAACTCACAGGGATCGGTTGTCCATCGCTATCTCCACAACTCACGCCACATTTATTTATTTATGATGGAATCTGCCTTCGGGTAAATATATATATATATATATATATCTAAATATATATCCTCGCGTGCCATTCGAAACGCCACAGATTATTTATGTAATTCACTCCTTCCTTCGTGTTCTCATTTGAAAGCTTTTCTCGTCTACTAGGTATGTGTTTTTGGTGGAAACAATTTTATTGGCAGCTGCTAACTAATAATAAAAACCCGTACAACAAGACATTAAGCATTGATAAAGAAATTGGGTTTTATATAACACAAGGAGAGCTGACCGTGGCAATGCCTGGCACATATAAGATCAGTTTCCTTCGTATAGTAAGTGTGGAGAAGAATGAAAGGAACATTTTGCCTCGAGTTTCTTTATTTCCTTTTTCCAGATGTGGGTCTCACTTCGCAGATTTCGTAAGCAGGTAGTTTTCTACTTTTGTTTGGAACTTCGTAAGTCACGGATACACACGTGTGAGACAGCTACACGGCTAATGTATACTATTTGGTCTCTGGTCTGGTCTAGTGGTTGATCTTTCCTTTGGTTCACAAACTGTTCAATCCAAGCAAAAAGAAGTTCAGAAGTGGTTTGCTTTGCAAATAAAATGAGATTCAATATGGTGCGAGAACCTTCTCTGTGGGGATTCAAATGTAGAGAAGAAGAGTTGTTACTGTGTGTGTGTGTATATGGGAAGCAAGACAACTCCAATAGATTCCTTCACAAGTTGGACGTTTGCATTTGAATGAAGAGAGGATGAGGAAGATCGCGTGGGCCGGCTGGAGAAGTGTTAAGGCAGATGTTACTCCAAGAATAATTTCCATTGGATGTCACGCAGTATCATTTATTCCCCAACTTTTCTCACAGTTTCTACAGAAGACAACTTGATTTGGATTTGATGCGAAGATAAAGCTGAATGTTTGTGTGTGTGTTGTTTGTGTCCGATTGAAAGAGGACATTGAGAGGGTCAATTGTCGGTGTTGGGGAAGAAAATATTTAGTAACTGCTGCAGAGATGGACCTCTGGAAGTGATGGAGATGATTTCTCTGGAGTAGCTGTAATATGTATGTATGGATGGATGTATGGTTGTTGGAATGGGATGCGGACACGTTGAATAAATAACGGGGGACGAATAGAGAGGAAGTTCGGAAGGAGCGTTAAATATGCATGGAGAACTACGGAGAACTCTGGAGAAGGCATTTCTACGACTGTCCCGATGACTTTCCTTTTTACTGCTCCTCTGGGCTTCACGTATATCGCCGTATATATACGCCAATCCTCCGTCAATTTATTATTCATTCAGCCTTCCATCTCCAACACACCTTCTCATGTCGCCAGACTATACACCCAATATACTCGGGATTAGTTGCGGTTTGATAGATTTGTCACGGGAGCACATGATTTCTCAGGTAAAGAGACAAACACACTGTGCCTAGGTATACTCAGTAATACTCACCTACAATCACAATCTGCTCCTGTCTTCTGGTAATAAGCATTTGATCATGTTTTTCCACAGGAGACAAAAGAGACTTGCGGAGAGTCCTGGAAAGTCTCATATTAAGTATCAGTGGGGGTTATGGTCATTGAATGGGAAATCCGATCTGAGGATCACGAGAGTAATTGACTTTTGTCGTGATGCAGTAATAAGTTATATAGCTTGTCGTGAGTGATGATCAAGTGTTATTCGTTCTTATGATGGAATATAAGAAGCTATGAGTGAGATTATTGAACCGCATGACAGATTTTTGTGTTGTAAGCGTGAGTAATTGAGACGAAGACTTAATACGTGTGAAAAGTTTTTATATTCTTCGGAAGGCCAAAAAGCAGAGAGGAGACTTTATATATATACGATCATGGCAAGTTAATTTGGAGAGTGATACTTCCTGTGATCATGATCGTCAAGTTGAATGACAAAGGTGAATAACCAGAGAGAGATGATCTCACAAAATGAATTGCTCTTTAAAATATCCATGCAACTTCCACGCGCAGCTTTACTTGGCACAGCAGTCGGCAAACGATGCAATAAACTCTATCTGCTAATTGGAACTCTGGAGATGAGATACTTAAAATGGTCAAAAGAGTTTCTGTGTCATTCATTCGTGAGAGTGAGAGAGAGAGAGAGAGGTGATATATATAATTACTTCACTTACGGTTTATGATGATGAGACCATTTATTTTTATTGCCGTGTGTGTGTCAGGGGAAGTGTGTTTAGAATGTTTGTCTCTGATATAGACTTCTTTAAGTTAAACTATTCTTCGCTTCTTATCTGATTGACACTTTTATTTTCTAATGATAAACTCAATATGTTTTTGCTTTGTGAATGGGTGATACTTTGGTGGATGAAAGTCTGAGATTATTATACGGTGTGAGAGAATATGCGGATATGTGTGGGAGTCTTGATTGCTGCTGCTTCAATTCTTTGATGAATAATGATATTATGATGATGATACATAATAATACCCAGTAGGTCTCACCATGCGTTGCTGAATTATAAAAGGAAGCTTATTTATTTAATAAACGGAAGTTTAAGTACGTGTGTGTGGTTTACTCTTTAAGTATGTATCGTTTTATATTTTTTATTACATTATATAAAACGCGTGAGAATTTTTTTTATTTCATAGTTTGTAGCAATTAATTTAATTATAGTCGATTCCCTAATTGTTCCATATCATGTATACTAAATAATGTATAAAGATGCATAGATGAACATATAAGCCACAGTGCATACATATAATGTTGTTGCGTAAGAAGAGAGGAAACTAATATCTTGTCATATAAATGTTAAATTAATTCTATCTGTCCATTATTGTAATTCTTGTGAGACTTAATTTTGAGTCTAGTCGGGAAGATGGGCTTTTAGTAATAAGTAAAGAATATTTTTACGAGACAGATCCACAACGAGAGAATTAATAATAGAAACCTTGTGGAATGGAATTTTGTAAAGACAAAAGGTGGGCGAAATCACTCGGTTTCTCCTGCGGGAGTGAGATTTGATTGTGGATCCGTTCGTGTATTATGTTGTAGAGGTATATATTAATAATAATAATAAGAACAATGATGAGATGCATATTCATGTGGCAGGAAGGGTTGTGTGTTAGTGTTGTGAAGCACGTATATAGAATCGTGTGTTGCGGTGGTTTATGGGGAGAGCTAGCATTTTAGAATCTCATCATCACTTCCACGGTTTCCTTAACCTTTTGGGAACATAAAATTCTCGTTACTTCTGGAGGCAATAAAAGGCTCATTGGGAAATCACGCACGTTGTCCCAACTTCCTCTGCACATTTCTTATCTCAAACTGTACTGCATTCTCTTCTCGCCTTTCTTCATCGTGAAGGCTTCTGCTGCTGCTGCTGCGGTGGCTGCCTCAAAGACGTCTTAAGAATTTAATTCCCACTCTCTCCATTTATTCCCGATGTATAGTAGATCTAGTGCATGAGGCCAGAGCAGTCATGAACAGTGTACACATTGGCGTGTTGAGAAATATACAACTCAGTAAAATGTTACTCATTTGTTAACGTCTTATGGAGATTATATAAAAAGAGACCTGAAGGGAATAAGCCTACATATACAATGTTCCTTATGGGATCGAGCAGGTTAGTTAAAAAGTGGTCATAATTTCTGCTTTCCCTTCCATTATGTCATCCCCTAACGTAGCAGGGAAAATCGTTTGTGTGTGTCCTACATGGAATAAACATATATACCTGCATATATCTATCTACCTTGCTTGTTCTTGCATCCTGCAGAATAATCATACAAAATAGACGCGATGACTTTCCCACAGAGAGTTGCAAGTGTGAGTACTTTCACCTGTCAAAAATGGGCTCTTGAGAAACAACACAGAAGAACCTTGCCGTGAAAGTTAGAGCTGGGAGGGAGTGTAAAAAAGCACTTGAGACTCGCAGAGGAATATATCCATCGATATAATATATGTATACGCGGTCATACGGAGGCTGGTAAAAAGTCATTAAGATGATTGGATTCCAAAGAGCGAGTTTTTCGTTCAGAGGGTGAAATAATTGGAGAGTTGGAACAATCGATGATGACCACATAAGTTTTAGTGAGTTAATGAGACGTGGGACGGTGTTGGTTTTTGTTGTGTAAGTAAAAAGGAGAGATATGTGAGTGTGTGTGGTAGTAGCAGTGGGTAATAAAGCAAGCGGGTAGTTCGGAGGCGGATCGGATTCGGAGAGTCCGAATGAGGGGAGAAAGTGTTTTTTGAGGAGGGGACACGTATAGAGAGAGAGTTATAGAGAAAGAGAGACGGAACTCTCGACGATCCGCAGTGAATTGGGGAGAAAGGTAGTATTTCCTCGACCTGCGCTTATTCACAAGTCAGTCAGTCTCTTTCTGACCAAGAACAACATAACACACTCGATCATCTCGCATAGGATCCTGCAGGGCCTCCTCATCTGTGTATATATACAATAATTATCGTTACACTGCTGTCTCCTCATACCATATAACTGACTCTATATGTGTGCAACCACTTCAAAGTGAGCTAGTAGCAGTAGTAGTGTAGTAGTTTAGTAGTCAAGTCAGTTAATCAAGCTCTTTTTGTGATAATCGAAATGTTAAGCGGAAGTGAGGAGTGAGGCGTCGAATGAATTCGAGTGAAATTCCGCTCAGGCTGAAATGCATCTCTACACGTTCCAAGTAAGTCACGCCAACGAAATCCTGCTTCTTCTTCCGTATATATTATAATCTCTATACACAACAAAAGTTTATTGTAACAAATAGCACACACGTTGTTGTGGAAGAAAGTAGCACGGCGGAGGTCAATCAAATGAGGAATCTATGTTGCAGAATTATATTTCACATGTGAAAGTTAAATTGAGGAATGGCATGATATATATACTCGCGGTACTACTATAGTTTCTCTTGTGTATATTTCTAGTCTCGCGTCTTTTACTCGAGTGATTAACTACACACACCTGTCCTTTCACTTTCCCTATAACAATTATCGCTGGTATATATGTCTCTAGGTAGTACTTATTTTTAGTTTTTAGTAGGAACCAAATGAGTGTGTGTCTAGAGCGTATAAAACTTATATTTACTATATATGTATGTATCAATAGTCACTGCGCATGAAAGTTACTGTGCAATTAAAGTAAGTGAATATTCGGAAGGATTAGAAGTTGGGAACTTTCTCCGTGTGTCTAGGAAAGTTTGGAAGAGTTTGTTTGAACTTTCACCCGGGAGCAAAGAGGGGAATGTTAATCCACTTAAGGTGGATAGGAATCCAATTATAGGTTATTTGGTGTTAAGTGTGTGGGTTTGTTTGGATAGGAGGAGTGAGGACGTCGTCGCTGGGGATGAGAAAGTGATTCGATATTGTGATGCTTCGTCGACTCCGGAGACTTCGCGTCACGGCGATTTTCTACACGTGCGGAGGCCTCACTGCTATTCTCCTTCTGGTTAACTTCAACGAGGATGTGAAGCGATTGCTCCAGGT
>Ga0194135_10001543_pt1 | contig 13780 bp, 12 predicted proteins | sample LitLau_LLRF_2013_FD_134024 | JGI IMG/M metagenome (GOLD analysis project Ga0194135, IMG submission 134024) | Freshwater sediment microbial communities in response to fracking from North America - Little Laurel Run_MetaG_LLRF_2013 (version 2) | ecosystem: Environmental > Aquatic > Freshwater >...
CATTTATTAAGGAGGGTGGAGACGGAGGTAGACGGACCGAAAAGAGGAAGATCTCATTTTCCTATTGTCAAGAAATGCCTTTGTTATGAGAAGCTTTCGCTTTCACTGAAACCTTTTTGCTATGGGATGCGATGAGGAGATGACTCTCCTCCGGAAGAGAAGAGTCCGTCGCCATTCTACATCATTCGGATCCAGTCAATTTCAGTTGAATTAAGTTGAGTGTACTTAATTAATTAAAATGGTTTAATTACAACAGGACCACATGGGCAGATTTATTGAGTTTTACAGTTATTCCAAATGCCAGTGATCCTCATGATCTAAAGTTTTATCTGGATTCCGTGCTTTGTGTGTGGTTTGGTTGAATAGTACTAATTTTGGAATGGAATGGCACAAACCTCTGAGAGAAAAGGAGAAATCGACGCGAGTCACAAAAGGCGCTGAGTGACAGGCACAACATTTACAAAGAATTTTGGGATCGGTAAAAATAAAAATAAACTCATCAAAACAAAATAGCAGTAATAATAAGACAGTTGATTTATCTAAGAGAGATCTGCTGCTCCACCAGTATTATTTAACTCGTATTATAATCGTATTATAATCGTCTCAACTTATCGACGCATATACCAGACCGGAAACTGGATAGTTAATCGTCATTATCTGTTTGTCAGGTTTGGTAAGTTCATTCGAAACCAAGAATCATTATAATTTAATTGTCTACATGGGGGACTGACTCTGTTTTGTGTGTATAATTCCCAGACAGACCATGCGACCACCGACAGCACAGTGACAGCACTTGACTTGGGTCTTGTAGTGTGTTTAGTTTACAACTTAACTTTTGGTTGGAGGATTCTACGCGTTATGACAGATTGTTGACAATTTCGTCAAACGTCATTTCACTTTCAATTATTATTCCAGCCTACTGACTGGTAAGTCGCTTTTGAATTAGATGGGAATTAACGATTAGTTTGTGGGTTCATGATTTGTTTAACATTCTGTAGGGGGTGCAAATATGGCAGCCTCCACAATTGAAAATCAACACCACCCGCCAAATTGTAAGGATGATCCAAATTTTGCTACAGTTTGTTCTTTTTTGGAGAATTTTGGAGATACTTGTCAAATTAAGTTCATACCATTTGATCGGCTTCAGACAATGCTGGAAGACACAAATGAAGGTAATGAGCTAAATGAAAGGATTTCTATTGTATTATGAATACGTATGGCGTATATGTGTATGCTTAATCAATTCACTTTCGTTCGCAGTTGCTCCGGACCTCGCCCAGATCCACATCCTTCTTCTAAGACGAATCTACAAATCGATCAACACGGAGAAGTGGGAAAAACACTTGACAAAGTTTTGTCATTCCTATAACTCTCAAGATGCATGGGAAGTTGAGAGATTTGGGTACAAGAAGTCAAAAATCCAAACTAAACTCCGATTACTCAAGAACTTGATGGAGTCCCAATTCGATTACAATATTAAATTTAAAAATGAAGTCAACAAGCTAACGGCGGATGCGTTGCGGCGAATGCCTTTAGGTAAGAACGGGAATAAATATAATTTAAAAATCAATAACGAGCCTAAACGAACATGCCTTTAATTAACCAAATTGTTCACCACTGTAGGTCGAGATTCTGAAGGTCAAGTTTACTGGTACCAAGTCGACGCTGAAGCAAACCTGCGGATTTATCGGGAAGACGTTGACGATGACACTTGGGAGCTTGTTGCAACGAGTAGGGAAGAGATGACTGAGCTCATTCAGCAGCTGGCCAATGGGGTTGTGCACAAGAATACTGTTGAGGTTGAGGGTGAGAACGGCGGAGAAGGCGAGGCTTCACCCAAGGAAAACATTCTCTTAGATACTGGGACGGTTTCCGACGACACGTCAGACGAGTCCTCTTCAGATGAAGGTGCAATGGCAATAGATGAGGATGCTTCAGTTGAGGAGGAGCAGGAGGAAATGGAAGTGGACTTGAAGGTTGATGCCGATAAAATGAATACAGCGGAATTGGGAAAAGCAGTGCGACAAATGCTTGATAACTCCACGTCCGTCGACAACAGTAAAATGCCAGAAATCGAGAGGGATGATGAAGAGCCCGCCGCAATAACTCCCCGACGGCAGCAAGGACAGGGTGATTTTGGGGTAGATAAACAAGAAGATACAAGCGAGGAGAAAGTGATTCCGGAAGTCGTTGATGAGACAGAATATAAGATCTCAACGCCTCTCCAACTGGAATCGAAGGAAGCCATTCAAGATCAAGTTCAACCACAAGTGGCACTTCCCATCCTTGAAACACAAGAAAAGGAGCTACATACTACTGTAGAAACTTTACCTGCCGAGTTCTCCAAGGGCGGTTTCCAAATCTCAGAGGGGATCATAACAGGAATTATGCAGCCGGACGGGCACTTTGTCCGTTCCCAAGTTGAAACTACTCTCCCGGTACTTGAAATCCAAAGTAACGCATCAGAAATCTTAATGGAAGGAGAGACGAACGATTCCAAAAGTATTCCTCCAGACTCGGACCTCCGCCTCAAATGCGAAGAAATATCTCAGGAGGATTCTCTTCAAAAGGAGCCGTCATCTCTTGGATTAGGAGCAGCTGAACTTGAAACCGTGGCCACATCCTCTGAGAATTCCATTGAAACCCTTATTCTGTTGAAGAAGAAAAAATTGGAACCTCTTGATCAATTGGAAATGGAAAAGGAAGATGTGGTTGTAGCGTCGGATGGAACAATTGAATCAAATTCTAGAGATGGACAAGAATCCCGTGTTGTGCACAAGGAACTGCTCGTTCTTGAAGGAAAAGAGGAAGCCGTAGAATCAAGTAATATCGAATCCAGTGACCAAGAAAGGAAAGTGGAAGAATCTGAAGTTAAAACCATGGAAGAGAGTCCAAAATTTGAAACAATTGAGGAGGAAATCCCGAAGCCGGATATCAACGCAGCGGAGGAACATGGCACATCTGATTCTACCATTGGCGATGCAGTGACAGCTACTGAAGTAAAAGAAGAACAAGTGGGCCCAAACCCAGAATATCCTGTTCCAGAAGCGATTCAAGAAATTCCAGAAACAGTTCCAGTGGTTGAAGAACTGATTCAGAAAACCACGGCCTGGGAAACAGGAGCATCCGATCTAAGCCCCCCAAGCAATGATGGAGTACGGAGTCCGGAATTACAAGAACAACTTAGAATCCCATCACCTCAGCAGGAACCCCAAAAAGGTGTTCCCTCGACTGAAACGACTGAAATTGATTCTCCCGTCAACGCCGAAATGGAAGAGGAGAAGAAGCCCGAGATATATCCAGCAAAAGTCTCTCTATCCTCTGAATCAGGACTTGCTGAACTTGAACCCATGGTCACATCCTCTGAGAATTCCATTGAAACCTACACACCGCTGAAGGAAAAATTGGAATCTCTTGATCAAGTGGAAGTTGAAGTGCAAGATGTAGTGGTAACGTGTGATGAAACATTTGAATCAAATTCTGACGATGGACAAGAATCCCATGCTGTAAACAAGGAACCACTCGTCTCTGAACTAAATGTGGAAGCCACAGAATCAAGTAATATCGAATCCGGTGACCAAGAAATTAAGATTCGAGAATCCGAAGTTGAAACCATGGAAGAGAGTCCAAAATTTGAAGCAAGTGAAGAGGGAATCCCTGAGCAGGAGATCAACACAGTGGAGGAGCAACACACCCCCGATTCCATCATTGGTCACACTGTGACAGCTACTGACACAACAGAAGAAAAAGTGAGACCAGAATATCCTGTTCCAGAAGCGATTGACGAAATGCCAGAACCTATTCCAATGGTTGCAGAACTGATTCAGGAAACCACAGCATGCGTAACGGGAGAATCCGATCAAAGCGTCCCTACCAATAGTGGAGAAGTACCAATTCCGGAATTACCAGAAGAGTTAAAAATCCCGTCACCGAAGCCGCAACCCCAAAAAGATGTTCCCTTGACTGAAAATAAGGCTCCCGTCCATGCCGGAATCGAAGAGGAAAAGAAGCCTGAGAAATATCCAGGAAAGGCCTCTCTATCTTCTGGATTAGGACTTGTGGGCTACGCCTATACTTCTGAAGAGGAGGAGGAAGAAGAAGAATCACCTCTCATCAATCCAGCAGCTCCAATTCCGCCGTCTCTCCCCAGTCGTGACAACACTTTAGAAGTTACAGGAACTGAGTGCACTACTGAAGTACATGGCAAAAGGAGAGCTGAGTCACCGCCGTCCTTGGAGAATCCTTCAAAATGTTCTAAAATGGAAGACGGTGCCGTCTCAACCTCAACGGAGTTACCGACCACGGAAGAGAATGGCAAATTCAATCCAATTGTGGGCGAGACAATAGAGGAGGAAATGGTGTTGATAGTTGGGGAAGGTTCAGGGGCTGAATTGGAAGGTGGAAACTCTCCACTCGAGGAAACTGCCTCATTGAATGACACCATTGAGGAAGACGACAGTTCAATGGACGAATCCTCTCCTGTACTAATTAAAAAGGGCCCAGGGAGACCCAGAGGTCGAAAACCCGGAAGCGGGAGAACCGGGCGTCCTTCGAAGCGTGGTGGTGGAAGTGGAGGTCGGAAAGGGAAAAAACCAAGTTCAGAAAGAGATGAATCTTCAGAGGCAAGTGCAACGTCAACCCCAGCATCCGTCAAGAAACGAGTCAACGGTCGTCTAAGTGCTGAAATCCCCACAAGGCAAAGTAGTCGTATTGCCAAAATACAAGAAAAGGAAGAAGAGGAGAGACGTCGACTGGAGGAAGAGCGATTAGCTCAACTGAAAGCAGCCCAACTTAAGAAACAGCAGCGTCAGGTGGAACGTGACCAAAAACAGGTGATTCATTTGTCTTAAAAGGAAAGTTAAATTAATTTCAATTCGAATGGTATTGAAATTTTGATTCTTGCAGGCAAAGGAATCAGGAGAAACAGAAGCTGTGCCATCCAAGCCTCGGGGGAAAGGTCGTCCTCCAAAATCCGAATCCAAATATCTCCCAACCCCTTCAGCAACTGAATCAGATGATGGGGAACTCCAAACCGCTATTCAGAAATCTAAAAAAAGAGGGCGGAAGCGGAAACTGGGGGAGCCGCCACGGACGCTAATGAAAAAAGGGTTAAATCCATGGATTCACAGTTCTTCTGAGGATGACGACGAAGCAGTTGAAGAAGAAGAGGAGGAGCATGATTTGCATGAAGACGATGTGGAGGACTTAACCCTTCGCTCGGATCATGAATTCTCTCCAGAGAGTGACATGGGTGAAGATGATGACGCATCCCCCAGTCGCCATGCAAGAACTGTGAAACGAGGTATGCATTCTTCCAGTACTTTCACAATGATTCGTTCTCGATCGGACACTACAGTCGTTCTTTCTGACTCGTTCTTTAGGGGAAACAAAGGAGGACAAGTATGCCGACACGATGTGCAGCAAGTGTGGAAAAGGTGACCATGTAAGTTCCGGGCCTGTTTTCTGTCTTCGATTCTTTCTTTTTTCCTTTTGATTTTGGAACTGGTGAATCCAATACAAATGAACGGACGGAGGAGAAGTAATTAATCATTTATCCAATTCTAAAACGTATTTTTTTTTCAAACTCAGCCGGAATGGATCCTCCTCTGTGACTCTTGTGACATTGGATGGCACGCCTCCTGCCTTCGACCGGTGACTTGGGTCATCCCCGAAGGCCAATGGTTCTGCCCACCCTGCCAGCATGTAAGTTTTTAGTTTGCACACTCTCGGTAGTGTAGTAATACTCAAAAGACTGGATTCTTCTTTGTATTCTAGAAAATGCTTATTGAGAAACTGAACGAGAATTTGGAGGAGTACGACAAGGTTGTGAAGAAGCATGAGCTGGAAGTGCTGAGAAAGCAGCGTCTTGCCTTTGTTGGAATTAGTTTGGACAATGTCCTCCCCCAGCAAGAGGACGTGAATGGGAAGGCAAAGAAGGAGAAGAAGCATAAGAAGAGGAGACAAATTAGTTCAGATGAGGACGAGGAGGATGAGCTCATGGCCGGTGGAGAGAGAGACCATTTCATTGATGAGCGAGAGGATTCCAGTAATTTATCCAAATACAATTCCAATTCAGAGGACGAGGAGGATGAGCCAATGTATAAACTGAGAGCCAGGAAGGCCACTAAATCCTTCAATTTCAAGGAGTATGATGAAATGATCAATTCAGCACTACGGGTGAGACATGAGACATTTGTTTCTAATTTCAATTTCTAGAGCCGAGAAATTTATTTACGTAATTAAATAAATTTCTCGTCTCGTCTCTAGTAATTTCTTTCTATAATTTGAAGAATGTGTTTGTAGTTATTCAGAATCTGGATTTGATTCTAGGATGAGGATGAGTATGAAGGTGTGGAGGCTGTTGGCGTCGAGACAGAAAACAAGGCACACGAAAATGGCGAAACGGAGGAAAGTGAACCACCTCCACCGAAATTGGTTATGAGTAAAGGGAAAGTAATGCCCGGGACTTCGGATGGTGAGGAGGAAGAGGAGCCAGAATTAAAACCCGAGGATTCCAGTGAAAATGAAGAGATTGATGAGGGAGAGAAGACGCGGAGGCAAGAATTGGAGAAGCAGAGCCATCGAAAGACTCGACGGAGGCTCAATGACTTGGATGCAACCAGTGATGAGGATTCCGATGAGGATTTTAAAGGATCCGAAGACGAGGATGAAGGTAAGGAAATTGATTGATTTAATTTATTTATATATTGTGTTAATTAATTGTAATGTATGTTTATTGTCTCCCATCTATTTATTTCTCTCTGCTTCAGACGGCGACGCCGACTCGTATGTAGTTGAGGATGAGGATTCCGAATGGTCTGGTGATCGTGATGGAGATGAATCCGATGATTCCATTGCTAAGCGCGGAAAGAAAGGGAAACTTGGGAGGCAGGAAAAATTCTTGGATGTTGGGTCTGTTCGGCGATCAAGCAGAAAAGCACGATCCCGAGTCATTTGTAAGTTTAAATCATTTTGGTTCTACTGCTCGAGAGTTAAATTTTAGTTAACAAACGAGTTTTGTCTCCTTCCAGATGATGAAAGTGACCAGGAGGATGGAGAAGGTGAGCCCGCCGGTGGCTGGGGATCAGAAGAGGAAAGTGAAGCCTCGACAGCATCCGAATCCGGGGATGAGACTTGGGGAAAGAAAAAGAAGAAAAAGAAAGTTGCCTACAACCCGCCTTCCAAACTTCGAAAATCTGCATTTCTTTTGCATTCGGGTGAACCCAAGTCGAAATCAAAATCCAAGGCAGCTCCAAAGAAGAAAAAGAAAAAAGTGGACGAGGATGAAACCGATCGAGCTTGGAGCGTGAGTTCTAATTCTGAATCATTTCATCCTTCTAGTGGAAATGCGTCGATTAGCGGTGCTAACCAGAATAGAATCAAATTCGATTTGAGTGGGTTCAGGCGCCCGGAACTTAAAAAATTGAAATTATGAATCCTCATTTCTTTTTTTTTCCTTAAAATTTTTAATTAGTCTCATCCAGTTGAATAAAGAGTAAGTTTTGTTCAATTAATCCAAAATGATTGAAAAATTCTTTCCTTTGTGTGATGTAGAAACATGGTGGCAAAGTAAAGAAGGGCGATACGGAGTCATCCAATAAGCGCTCCACACGTGGGAAGCAAATTGATTTCAAAGGTATCCTGGAGTCAGGAGAATCGGATGACGATGGGAACATTCATCCGAAACGAGTGTATGGAAACTGATTTCTTTTTCTTTGAAAAATGAAATTCACTCTAATCGATTCCCTCTAATCGCTTGATAATAATTTAGGAGACCACAAATTCCAGACTATGAAAATGATTCCGAGGAACCCTCCAGTTCAAAGAAACTCTTGGCAGAGTTAAATGCTGCCCAAGCCCTGGCAGCTGGGAAAGTAAAGGCTCGGAAGAATAGCAAACCCAACAACAAGAAGCCTCCAGTGAGCCCCAGTAAGAAATCTCCCGTAAGTGCTAGCCCTGAAAAGAGTCCAACGAAAAGGAAAGTCAAAACAGTGCTAAGCAGCAACGATGATTCAGCGTCTGAAAATGAGGCCTCATCGATGCTAGCAGAACAATTGTTGAAACCAATCCCAGCTCCTCCCTTTCCTCCAGTTGCCGCTGCCAAACGCCTCTCTACACCGGTTGTACTCCCGTCCGGAATTTCTGTACCTCTACCACCAGACTCAAAGAGTAGGACCCCTCCACCAGTTTCAGCTCCATCCCCAGCTGCTCCTCCGCTTATTCCTCAACCACTCCCGCTTACTGCAGTCTCCCAACCCTCAACGAATCTCATGATGAGTGAAATCCTGGCATCTTCTGGACCAAAGAAACAGCAGAATCCTCCCCAGCAGCCATTGGCCAGACATCCAACTCCTCCTCCGTCCTCACCTGGTCTCCCGTCACAAGTTCCCAACTCTCCAGCTCCTCGAGCCCAGTTACCTGCTCCCCAATCATCAATGATTCCAGGCGGCGGTGGCCCGATGATGTTTCCTGGCAAAGTCACACCGCCACACCGAGGCCTCTCATCTCCGCCACACCAAGCACACACATTACTCCCACCATCAGAAATATCCCGAGTGCCTAATCCCGCCTACTATCCTCCGAACCAGGGAATGAGGTAAAACTACTCACTACTGAATTTGCCTTTGTCCATCAGTACACATTTTCAGAGGTTAGCAATAACTCCTTTATTCGCACGCAGGTTTCCCTGGGATCGAAACCTTGGACCACCTCCATACCAGGGAAGAGGACCACCCCCACAGGCTATGGTGAAACCACCTCCATTAAACAATTCATCATATCCTCCTGGTGGACCCCCTAGGTAATATCTACGCGCAATCCAAAATATTATATAAACACGTGGAGAAAGTATGTGCTCCGATTCACATGTTGAATTTACCAGTTTGAAAATTCACAGGTCAGGTTATGTTCCACCCCCTCCGTTACGGATACCAAATCCAGGCGGCTCAGGTCCTCCACTCCAGTCATTCCAGCAGTTTAAACGTGAGCCTCCAGGGGTTCCCGGGCAGCAACAAATGATGTACCGAATGCCACCACAAGGGAATGGAGGAGGTCGTGGAATCCCTCCACCAAACATTCTCGCCCACCTTCAGTCAAGTCATGAGCGTTTCTTTGGTCCACATGGCGGATTCGGGGGACCTCCACCTTATGGGATGGCACCACCTCCTGCCTCCTTGTACTCAACGACACAACCCCAGCACTTTGATTACAGGTGAGGAAGAGGCATTAAGATAAGCAGCATCACTCCTTTGCTGATATCCGACAATTGAATTGGAAAGTAAGGATTGTTTTTCTTGGGTAATTTCTAGACATGAGGATTCAGAATTCAAGGAAGTGAGCCAACCGGAGCGTCGAGCTTCCCCACCACCCCCAGCATCGAAGGAAGAGAACAAATCAGATGGAGAGTTTGGTGGACTTGTCTCTTACTTTAGCAGTCAAAGAGGCGAGGAGGATATGGACACGTGAGGGACTAACCTTGCAACAGTCACTAACTACTCGACAATTATTAACTTTCCTGTTTACCCTAATAGTATTCAATACCTAAAGTGTGAGTGTGCCAGTACTTTAAATCCTCCTCATATTAGTAAGCAGCCTTCGTATCAAATGTAATAATTCAGAGTAGAGTTTTTTTATCATGGGAAATCGGTTGTTGTTTTTTCAATTGTAATTTATTTAATCCTCACATAACAATAATTTACAGGCAAGTAATTTTTTAATTTAATTAAACTCACGTATAACGCAACTTTACTCTACTAAACTGTCTGTCCCTGGTTTATGGGTTTTTCAAACTAAACTTGGACTCTTTATAAAATTAGAAGATCTGGAGAAGATGAACAAAGTCTACCAAGACCCAAAGCATTTGCTAGAATAAAACAATTTAAAAGGAAGAGTTGAAGTAGAGCGTTCGGAATCCAATACGAATTTCTTCTAAATTAGTTTGCACGGGGTAGATGACTAACTTTGGGTCTGAACTGTGACCTGGGAAGACACACTCTCCTGTGGATATGCTAAACCTCCAGGAATGCCAAGGACATCTGATACAGGTTGACTTGCCTGGTAAATCTTCAATTTCCCCAGCCTCTAGTGGTCCTATAAAAACAGGCGACACGAATGACGACATGACAGGACACAGGAGAGAGGGGTCAACAAATTAATTCAATATTTTTTTTATTCCAAAAAGAATCGCTCTGCTCTGGAAATGACGGCCGCCCAATATATCTTACCGCCTTGGTGTGGACATGTTGGTTGGAAAGCATAGACGTAACCTTTGACATAAACGAGTAAAATTTCCTCTCCATTTAACGAGATCTTGAGCTTTCCTCTCCTCCGTAACTCTGACTTGGTGATATTTGGCACCGGGATGAAGAAAAAATCGTCACCACTACCAAGCAGTCTTCGGGCAACGTCTCTAGAAGTGTCCATCCTGGCTGCTCAGCGGAGTTCAGAAGATCTTTCCACGACCACAGTTAGTCGGAATTGCAGGCTTCAAGTACACTTTCTAAAAGATGGTCGCTCGCATATTTTAAATTGCAATTGCTAACGATGATGATGATGAGCGAAATGGGTACGCGGCACTTTTATGAGCGATGTTTTGGCGCGCATAAAAGAGAGGCGTACCCATTTCGGCCATGTGACACAATGTGAAGTCATATGGGATGCGCAGAAGCGTTTAGTGATTTTTGCTCAAATTAAATCGAAAATTGCAATAAATAAGCCTAAAGACGAGTCGAGCATTTCCAACTAATAATTCAGCGTAATAAATAGGTATACAGGGTTTTATTACAAGGAATTTAGATGAATGAATTCATAAGTGTAAGTTTAGTTTTTACAGTGTTAAATTAAATGGGGTTTATCCTTTGTGCGTGCTCTTCTGTCTTCATTTTCAATCTTCATCGTTGTACTCAAAGGGTTCCGGTGGACCCGGTTCTACTTCTTCCACTTCTTGCTTTGGCCCATGAGCTGTTTAACAAACAAAGAGTACAAATGTAATTATACGTTAATTATTTCCTCATAAAGTTTACCAAGTTTATACCTGCAACGGCTTCCACGAGCGTCATCGGTTCGTCCGGAGTGTAATCTCGAACAACCAGAATTCCACCGGTGGTACTATCCTTGATCGGACGCCATCGTTTCTTATCATCACTAAACTCAATATGACGAACCTGGGAATTAGAAATAGGGAAATCCTGGATAAGTCAACATCCCAAACCTAGCGCTTCAGCTCTCCCAATATTGGAGTTTCGTTACTAACCTGCTGCTTCATAACCCGAGCTGGATTGGAAAGCATCTCAAAATTGGGCTCTTCCTTTACTTCCTTCTTCTCTTCCTCTACTTTCTCCTTGGCTGGCTCTTCTTCTACTTCCATTGGCTCCTCCTCTTTCTTCCCTTTCTCCGCTTCACGTCGCTTGGCTTTGGCGGTGACGGAGAGGATTGCAGTTGCAACGCGTTCCTTTTCTTCCTTTTTCTTTTCCTCCAACGGTGGGGGATAGGCAAAGGTGGACGGTTTTGCATTTGACTTGAATTGTAACACTGGCATCTTTAAATATGTCAAAAAGAAAATGAAAAATTCAATTGATTGGATCCTGAATTCAATTTTTTTCCCATGAAAATGGGACAGCGGCTTCAATTTATTTCGGTCCAACTTAGATCAGATTCGTATAATTTTTAACTAAAACCAACACAAAGCTCGTAGCTTCTAATTTTATTATTTTCGGACACCATAAACAAGGTAATGATCCGACCATTTTAAATTAACAGCTCCAGATTTAGTAATGATTTTCCGTTCACAATTCGTTGCAATGAGGTCAATACACTTTGCCCCATTTCGGTCGACCCTCGTCGGCTCCTTGACTAAAGGGAAAAAGTTCCGTTCCAGCAGCATCTCCTTCAGTGTCGTTGCAACTCTCAATTCTGACAGCAAATCAATGTTGATATCTCCGAGGATGTAAACCTCGTTCTGGGGTTTATATTTTTTAGCTTCTAAAATTAGTTCTCCAAGCCTGTTAGATAGTTTCACATTATTCGGTTGAGGACTGTAGACGAGGATAACAGAGATTCCAGGCATGCCCTCCTTGCCACTTAATTTAACTATCAAATATTCAATCTGATCATCCTTGTAGTAGTCCTCCGCTCCTTCTACCTCGCGAACCTTGAAATCTTTATGAACGTACAGGGCAAGCCCACCGCCGCGGTTATCCATCCGAGTGGCACGTAGGGCTGGACGATCTCGTCTAACTAATTGATACCCTTCAACTTCAAAATCCGAATCGGGATCCTTCCGAACCAACTTGGTCTCTGTGATCCCGAAAATGTGAATTTCATGTTCCAATAGTAATTGTTGAACCTTCTCAAACTTTTTCAGCAGAGAGTTAATATTGAGATGAAGGAATTTAATTCCGGTTTTGGATTTGATTGCCTTATCAAATTGAACTGTTGGATTTGGATTCGGATTGATTGCTGTTGGTTCACATTTCGAGCAACTCCACACTCTCGAAGTACCTTTGATCCCTAAATCAACGCGACCTACACAATCCGTATGATAAACATCCTCACACTCTGCACACACCAGCAAAAGTACATTCTTGTCCTCTACACAAATGGAACAGTAGGATTTCGTTAGGAGGAAACGACATGGAGGACAATGCCAGGATTCCGCCTTTTGATTCTTCTTGAACAAGTACGGGCTCTGACTTTTTAAAATCGGGCAAACTTTGTAGTAGGAATCAGTGCAGAGGCTACATGTAATGGAAAGCTGATTTTTCTTTGGAGCCTTTGAACAAGTGGAACAGTGGCGGTGAGTATCAATTTTAGACGGTGCGGGTCCCACCGTTGGCGGTATAAATTTCTCCTTTTTTCCAGCCATTAATGACAAACTTATTGATGGCCGGTCCGAATGAAATGGAAAACGAAAACTGGACTACGAGAAAAAGGGATCGCGTCCGTACAGGACAGAATTACAATGGAACTGAACTGACTGGGGTGAATTTCCCCTACCGTGCCCCATCACCACAACGCTACTGACGCTAACGGGTAGAAAAGAGGGGGAGATGATAAGCTTCGCAGAGGTACCTCGTCGTCCTTTCAAATGAGGAAGTGGTTTCGATTCCCTTTCTGCCATAAGTGGAATGAAAACCACTTTATGAATCATTCCCTGAGACGCAAAACTATCAAGAGATAACTCACGTGACTAATCTCGGAGGTGAAACTGATAACTGATGACAGGTGACAAGAATATGATTTGACAAAATGAAAATAAAACTACTGACCTCAAGGTTCTTGTTGACTGCAATGATGCAGGAAGGAGCAAAAGCGAGTCCGAGGCATAATGACATTGGGAACCAGTACCAGTAGTGCGTAAAGAGAAGCATCCCAACGGCTCCCTGGAGCCAGACATGACCAGTCCTCGAGCTCAACGTCACCGTCACATTCCGACCACCACCGTCAATGATACCTTGGGCCAGGATTGCACCAAACTTGGCCATGACATCATCATGCTTGTCATTGATGACTTTGGAATAGAGGGCTCGGAAGTCTTTCACTTTCGGACAGAGGACTTCAGTTTGTTGGATGAGAACCATTGCAGACGCCATGAGGGCACCTTGGCGCACATAGTTCACAGGGTCTTGGGTCAAGGGCTCGATGAGAGCAATTGCATCCTGTGGGGAAATCAAAGAAAAACAAAATGAGTTTAAAAAAAATTGTTGTGCTTCTTCGTGAAAGATGAAATGTCAGAAAGATTAAATCTAAATGTCATCCTTGGTCAAATGAATCTGAGTTTACC
>Ga0194135_10001544_pt1 | contig 13772 bp, 8 predicted proteins | sample LitLau_LLRF_2013_FD_134024 | JGI IMG/M metagenome (GOLD analysis project Ga0194135, IMG submission 134024) | Freshwater sediment microbial communities in response to fracking from North America - Little Laurel Run_MetaG_LLRF_2013 (version 2) | ecosystem: Environmental > Aquatic > Freshwater >...
CTACTACCAGCCCCACCACCACAGTCACTACTCCAAACTCCCTTCTCACCATCAATTTCTCGACTGAAAAAAAAAGGGAAAGGACTCATTACAAAACTTTATTACATTTCTCTCCTGCTGCTGAAAAGGACTCCTTTCCCCGGAACCACATTGATTTAGAGAAGATTTTGATGCATTCTGACGGCTTTCCCATAGTCCTACCTCCACGTATGCTCCCGTTCTACTTTTATACGAGAAAACTTATAACGGATTAAGACTTTCTCCTTCTCTTGGTTCTTTTGTTTATGAAGGGACTTTCCCCCTATTCTTTTGTCCATCCCGCACCAATCTTTGGGCGGCGACGGGTATGCGGCATTCCGCAGAATCCTTCAGGAGTGGATTCCAAGTTTTACGAAAGGAGAAGAGCGGGCGTGAAATGAGGCGGCCTGCTGCGGACTCATTCTTCATAGCCTTGTTCTCGCGGTGTGATTTTTAGTGAAAATTGGAATGGCAGATATTGGAATCTTGTGGTCTGTGGGGAGGATTTGAGAATTCCAGTCTCAGCCTCCCTCCCACGTTCATTCCCATTCAGGTGGGGATCCCGAGTCGGAGCTTGGATAAGTAAACGTAGAATGTGGAATCGAAAAAGGAGAAAACTCAACTACAGTTAATCCTCCACCGCCGAGTTTCCAATACTTGGGTTAACCTTATTTTAATTATTTGGATGCTGAAAAGTTGAAGGCGGCAACTAACCTTTCTCTTGTCAAGCGGAAGACTGTTGAGACGTCAATAATTTTATTGAGGGCCACCATGGCCGTGTACTGCAGAGGGTGTGGTCCAGTGGAGAAGAGGAGACAGGCCTTGGAAATGGCACCCAACACATCTGACAAATAACGCTTCGGCTCCTCCCGAACTGAACAACATTGGACAGCAACCTGGAGAGACGTTACATTTCATTCTCATTTAAATCCTTCCCCAAACATCCAACCTCTAGTCTCCTTCCTTTCCTACACTTTGAACTTACGGAGATGAGTGTGTGCAGGAGGCCGGAGAGGCATTGGTCTAGAGGGGAAAAAGAAGAAAGTGAAAGTATGAATGGGAACAAAGGGAATAATATGGTTCATTGTTATCCACTTCATAATACGAGTAAACACTTGATATGGAAGCAGGAAATGTGGAATATGAGGAGAAATTAAAGTTGGACTTACGAGGGTCATTGGGAACGTCCGTGGTTGGTGGGACTTGCTGGAATCTTTTGAGGAGGGAGTGGGAATGGTAGGCGAGTCCCTGGATTACATCGTCAAGGCACTCGTCATTCGTCGAGAGGGACTTTAGCGTCAGCAGGCAGCGGGCCAGTTCCGACCACTCCAGCCGACACGGATCTCCAGGGAATCAGGAATTAATCAAAAATTAAATTCTACAAACAAGTAACTTCCTCCTGGGTTTCGGGAAACCAGGCCGCATATTCCACCATTCCGTTATCGGGGACTAGTCTCGTCGCAGGGGAGACAGTGGACGGCATGGGTTCAAGAATAACGTCATTATCCTTTGGCCAACCAAACTGTTTCCACAACGTTAGAATACCAAGAAGAAGGCTTTCCGTACTTACCGACTTCAATGTGGGCCTTGCTCCCTTTCTCCTTTCGCTTTCTCAGCTTCTTCTTGGACTCACCCATTTCCTCCACACTCTGAAAGAAGCCGTCATAGAGTTCAATCTAAAAGTAGCCCAAACAGCCCTTATTACGAAGGAAAGTTCATTTAATCACAACAACACGTCCTCCACGCCGGAAAACCTTACAAAGGCCCACCCAAACCCTACATCTCACTTCAAAACCCAACATGCTTTTCATATTTCTGATTCTGATATTCTTGGTTTTCTTCCTAAATTAACTTCTACCTTCTTAAACCCTTAAAAATGGGAATTTCTGGAATGAATTTTTTCCTCGTCTTAAACATTTCGAATCCTTTGAGGACAAGAGGCTATTTTACAATGAGTATTTTTTTCACTTTCCGTAGGAGCCGGAGCTGAGCCATACTCCACTTTCACCACTCCGCGTGTGTGTGTGTGTGCCTAAAGTCTCTTCTGGCAAGTGGCCTGCTGCGTCTCTAGTCATCTCCAGGTTGGCTGGATGCAAGATGCAAAGTGCCAAATCCCATTACATTAGGATTTACTCATCTCCAGTCGTTTCCACATGGTTTCGGCAGCCTTAGATCATAAAGTGGATACTAAACAGGACCAAAACACGAGGAAGAGGCGGCAGCGGATGCGGCTCCGGCAGTAGTCGCTTAGTGAGGTTTCCAGTAACACACTCCTGACACGTAGAGGCCCTTGGAGACCGTTTCCCATGAAAAGGCGCCATAAGAGAAAGTCTTTTCCAGCCGCCGCTCCCGCCTTCCCCACGGAAAGAGAAAGAAGGGAGACGATGGCGGAGCAGAGCCAAATACCACCACCGCCACCGCCACCACTCCGGAAGGAAGTGTGTGAAAAACAAACCCACTAATTGGGTTTCCCAGACTCTCAAACAGAGCAAAGTGTTGTGAAGCTGTGTGCTTCCACTGGTTCCGGAACATTGTGGTGCGATGGTTGAGGGCGGAGGGAGGGAGGATAATGTTCCCGTCGATTCTCAATCTCTCTGAAAGAACATAAAATATTTATTCGTCGAAAGGAAGGAGTCTGTTGAGTGTGGAAAGTGAAGTAGACTGGGAAATGGGAATGGGAAGGCGAAGGTTCAAGTCCTTTTTCAGGAGGTCGCCGGTCGCCAGTTTTTGATAGTCTCCATGCGGGGCTTTCTCTGAGAGGGAATGTGGGAACTCTGTGACGCGGATTTCGTTTGGATTTTGGATTTGAGGCTTCAAGGGAGGCTTCCTCGCCTGTCCCCATCACGACCGCCACGACGACGACCACCACCACAGCCATGAAGACTCAAATTGTGGACCATCAAATGAGGAGACAATAATGAAGAGTACTGGCCCTCGCCTGCCTGCCAGATGGAATTCCGGGGAAAAGGACTCAACGACGAGCATCATATCCTTCTCCACCATCTCCGCCATTAATGTAAAATGTCCACATGAAGGTGAAACTTTATGACAGGGCGTATTATGGTCCCCCCACTTTGGGGATAATACAAGTGTCTGACAGCTATCAGAATTTGTACTTGGAGAGTAAAAGCCTGCCGGAGGAGACAGGAAAGGAAAGTTCCATTCCAGATTAAATTAAACATCAGTTTTAAACTAGTCTTGGCGGCGGGGAGAAAGGCTCCTTTCTCTCCTTCCTTTACTCCGAGAGATGAGATAGAGGAGAGGGATCCCTTTGTGGAAAAACGGCATAAAGAGACCAAAAAGAGCTAACGGCTGGGACGGAGTTCCGCCGCCAGAGCAGGAGTAATATGCCAGTCTCCGGATTATGAGTCCTTTCAAACACCCTATACAGAGGCCCGAAAACCACCTTATACCGACGTGACTACTTGATTAAATGACAAACGCTCTTCTCTCCTCCCCGCATATGCCCAAATTCAAACTATCTCCAGCCAATCAGGAAAGGAATTCAGTAGACAGCTTACCTTGGGAGGACGTTGGATTGGGCCCATTGTGACTCCGGACGTTGGTCCCTCAGTTCCAGAGAGTGGTTCAGGCATAATGGTATGGTCAGCTCCACCAGCCGTTGACTTCCCAGGTCCTCCCTTTGAGGCCGACACGCGAGACTCGGCCTTGTCCCGATGATGTCGGGCTTCATGAAGTTTCTTGAAGAGTCGGCTAGACCTCGAGGAAGGCTCACGAGCCCCTGAACGGTTGGGAAGATGCATCGGGTTCAAAAATTGGTTTTGTTCTTGAAAATCCCATCCTCCCTCCCAGCACTAACTAACCTTGCTCCGAATGCTCAATCATGTGGGCAGCATCCTCGAGTACAAGCCCGAGCCAGCAGTCGGCGACGAGCTGCTTCTGAAGTCGAGCAATGGGTGGTAAGAGGTCAACCGGAGAGACGTTTTGTTCGTTCCGAATCGTGATTTTCCCGCCTGCCTCCATCAAATCAAGAATCGGGTCCCATGGGGTAGGTGACTGTATTACAGCCAAGTGGAGAGGAGTATTGCCAAGAGAATCCTACAAGAGAGGAATTTTGGCATGAGAGGATACTTTAGGCGACGCATCATTTCTTTACTCTTCAAAAACTTTCACGTCCCCTTTATTATTCCGAGGAGGGGCTCATAAAAGGGAAAGTGTTGAAAACCGCGTCTAGAAACTGTTCTCAAATCCCCCCCCCCTTCTCTGTGCACTTTCAAATTTGTTCATTTGCTCGTTCAAGATGATTGAATAAACTATTTTTTAGCAACTCCTAGTTTACGAAATCATAAAGTGCGAATGAAATGTTTTATTTTTGCTTTGCGTGTTGATTCTCTTTGTCAAGTTTCTGAGGGTTCTAGGAAGGAGGGAGATGAAGGAGATAAGGCACATGGCTCCTCAACTCAATGAACTTTCTTTTCCTCTCACTCCATTGTTTCACCACCTTTCCACTTTCCCAAAGAGCCCACTTCAGAATTTTAAGTTGGCAACATGTCCGAATTCGGAAATCAGTGGATGTGCATCCCACACTCGCATTCATTTTCCGTTTCTTTTTACGTTTTTAATCTTGATCTGTCCCGGTTTAAGAGTCCTCTGGGTTTAAAACTTACGAAAGCGAGCGTCTTTGCACCAAATTGGAGGAGGAGAGCCACCGGCGTCGTGCGCCCACGAGAGGAGGCAAGAAAGAGCGGCGGAAGCGTCATGAGCTGGGATGAGGTGTAATGCTCCAAAAAAGTAATTTCACGACCGCGGGGCTCCACGGCCACCACGAGCAGGCCCTTGGAAATGGAAGGATTGATACTGAGCGGTTTTCTCGTCACGGTCTCTGAGCCAATTGAGACGTCGGACCAGGAACAGGAAGAGTAGGACACGCTTCGCTCGGATCGCCGTCGTCCATGAGCTGCCAGGAGTGATGAGAAGCTGAGGTCCTTCCCTTCCAAATCGTATTGCTCCTCATCTGGAATGGACAAAAGAATTACACGTCAAGTGTGGGCAGGCTTCGAATTCTGGAATCTGGGGAAATGGCTCTCTGGAAGGTAAAAGGGAAATCCCAAACTGTCTAATTTGTATGTGCGTAATAAGTATACGGTGGGACTTGGGAATGCATCTCCCTGGCTTGTTCTGAAAAGGAAATTAAATTGGGAAAACTTGTCCAACAACTACCTGCGTTTCAACGGGGGCAGTAGTATAGAGAGGAGGATAAATCGTTGACTCTAATAATAGTGGCTTGTAACTTGGGAAATTGAGGACCTAGAGACACACCTGGTGAAATCCGACTCCTGCTGCTGCTGGAAGTTATTGGTTTTTGACTAATGCAAATGTTCTTCTGGAGAACCACGGATTTCCCTAGTCTGGAGAAATCAGTCAGATGTCAGAGACATGTATAGGGAAATGAAGTAATTCGTCGTCGTCGTCGTCGATGGGCTCCTGTTTCTCGAAAATCAATTTATACATTAGGAAATCGTGACCCAACCGGACGGGAGAAATCCAGTCTTTTCCATCGAGAGAACTGTCTTCGTAATTATTATTTTAACCCTTTTGGCTCGTCTTCGATCCAGCAGGAGAGGAAATCGATTCATTTTTGGAATTAGAATGTGAACAACGTGAGCCTTCAGCAGCAGGGACCGGGCGGGTAGTGGAAAAGGACGGCCGGACGACTGAGAGAGTCTAAACGGAGATTTTTCCCCTGCCATTATGCTACTAAATTACTTTCATCAATAATTAAATTTTTTGGTTCCGGAATATTTGAGAACCAATTATTTCTTCTCATCAACTGGTAACGCTAGCTTATTCTCTCACTAAAGCTTTCTCTGCTATAATTAGATTAAGTCTAAATCCCGCAGGAGCTAAAAAAAAATGCAACTCGGTTATAATTCCCGTCTTCTTCGTTTGCTTTCACGGATTGACATTAGGAGGAGGAATAAGTGAAAGCAAATCCTTCCCTTTCCTCGGAAAACTGTAATTAATGAGTTGGGCTCCACGGTATCAATGCGGGGAACCAATCACAAAGTTACCCCTTCAAGTCCACCCAAACCGCCTCCCGCTTACAACTTACTCACAGTCAAGAAAATAAAATTAAAAGTTTGCCTATCAACTTGTTCGAAAATCGGATCCAATTTCCAATTCCCCAGTCTGGTGTAATTTTAATTCGAAGGAGGTAAAGATACGCATTGTCAAATTACGGGGAGACAAAAATATTGATCCTGTTCATCAATATAATAGTTTTCAAATGAATTTTGCGGACTCTTAATTTGGTTTGGGCATAACAACTTAACCGCAGCCAATGAACGCGTCCGCAGGTATATTTCCAATTTTGGTTGTTTTTTTACCTAGTTTTTATGCTTTTTCCATTTCCCCCCTCGGTTATAAAGTGTTTTGGATAAAATTGAAATCATTAGCTACTTGATTCATGTCCGCCCACGCGGATGCCGAAAAAACAGGAAACCAACTGGACGAGGTTCCAAACCAAAACGGCCGGAAGGTTTCCAACAAGTTCAAAACTCCAAATTAAAAACAATCAAATTAAATTCTACAATAAAAAACTGCCTGAGCTTTGAGCCTCTTTTTCCCAGGGATATTTTTTCTCAATTCCCTTGATCATGTTTTTCCACCATTTAAAGTCATTCCTTGATTGGACTCCCAATTCCCAGGTGGTGAAATGAAAATCGGACGCTATTGTTTACAAAAGAAAAAGAAAGTAAAATTGAAAGCCCATCCATAGTCCCCCCCCCCTTATGTTCTAATGACGGGCGGATGAGGCTCTTGCTCTCTACGATACTCAACGTTCTTATTAGTCGAAAGTAAACAGGAGGGAAAAACGCACCTGTCGGCGTAGACTCATCCTTTCCCGCAATTGATAGGAGAATGTTTCGAAAGATTTCGGAGCTCCGGCGGAGTTCCGCGAAGACGCCGCCCTCTCTCATGGCCGAGGAACTCTCCCGTCGGAAGTGCCAAGGGAAGTGAAGGGGAGAGCTCTTCAGGGAAATACTTCGGCGGGCTTCCCGGATGGATGCTAGGGCCCCAGCCACGCCCACCGCTCGCTTCGCCACTGTCCGAAGCTCAAGTTCACTTTCCAGGGAGAAGGAACGCTGGCGAGAGAGGCGGAGCTTCTGTTTCCGAAGACGACTGGCCAGCGTCATCCGATTCTTATCCCCAGGTTCTCGGAGGCTCGAGACCCAGCTGACTCTCCGGTTCATTCGTCGGCCCGGTGGTCCACCTGCATCAGGAAATCCGAATGAATATTGGGCAAAGAAAACGGAGAAACTATTCGGCCTGCACGGGCGGGATCATATTTTGAGAGTAAAACGGAAACTTTTGAAGCTCAACGGCTACAGTCTGCCTTCCAATGAGAATTAAGTTGAAAGAGACATAATTACCTGCAACCCAGTCATCCCCTTGATTTTCCGCTACGGATCCTGATCCGGATCCCGGGAGGCCGATTTCCCCTAACGGTTTCCCCACGCTCGAGCGTCTCCTCTCATCGGAAGTGCAGTAAACTACGGATATTATGGGTCTCACTTCGGACGGAGCCTGGGTTTCTTGATCACCGTTTGAGGAGTCGGTTTTATTATCGTCACACTTTGTGGACACGTTCCGGAATGCTTCTCGGCGGAGGTGGGCATTTCGGCTCTCGTCGGACGTGGCCGCCTTGGTCGACCACCGCCGATCCTTACAGGGGGAGACGCAACGAGAGGACTCGCTTGAGACGTTCCGGGAGGAGTTCCGAGAAAATATCCGTCCAATCTCTTGGTTCCTGCTTGGCGAGACGTCCCGGGAGATGTTCCGCGGGCTCGGGGGACAGAAGACACAGCCGGAGCCCCAGGCGGACACGGAGGCACTCCGACTCCCTGCCACTGACATGTCATAGGCCTCCGGCAGCCGGCCGCCCTTGTTCGGATCCACATTCTCTCGGAGAAGGTATCGTATCACATCGTTAGCACCCCACTCCACCGCTAGATGGAGAGCATTTGTGAACACAACGGGATTCTCTTCCGGCTCTGTCGTAATCTCACTTGTCCTGGAAAGGAAATATTTCATAAGTGCGATACAACTTTACTCTCAAAATCCATATCCTTCTCACCGCGGCCCCAGTTTTCAATGAAACCTTGCCGAGATTTTCTACGTGTGAGGAGGGGGCTATGATTCGGAGAAATGCTTTTTAAGCACCGAGTCTTCCCTTCCAAATCGGAGTCGGACCATTTCATAAAACCGAGATCAGGGAGGAACTGAATCCCATTTCTCATATCTCAGTCCCCAGCGCTTTCTCTCTGACATAATTCTCTCTATCCTTCTCATCCTAATGCAAATCAATTCCGACGGGTTGACATGGAAGGAGTTTTTATCTACTTTCCAACAGTCGGCAACGGTAATTCACTTTCCCTCTCCCCTTTTCCAAACATAAGCCGAACACTGGTAAAATCCAAAGTCGATTGTTTCCTTGAAACAGAGAGAGAGAGCTGTCATATCAAATAAAATAAAATGTTGAGAAAAATGGATCTCCGTGTCTCTCAATAGGGGCTCCTCCTCTTCGGCGCCAACTACCCTCCACCACCTCATTGGGTCAATTGTTATCAGGGTAATTGTAAGGAATCGGATATGCTTCCATTGTGTGGTCGCGTCGCATCCAATACACACAACACGAGACAGGCACAAAGGGAAGGAATCCGGTTGTAAGTCTTAAGAGCAAACACTCACTTCGCTGATAAAAGCCCTTTTGGGCCTTTTCATTACAAAGTCGAGGCGGAGGATTTCGTGGGAAGGATCGGAAGGCTGAGAAAATGCGTACCTTGGCGGCTTTGTGGCTGAAGTTGGCATGGGTCCGGCCGTGGGTCCATCTCCACCACCTTCTGCTCCTCCTTCCTTTGATCGATCTATTAACTGCAGAAAAAGAAAAGAAGCCGGGAAATAGTTACGCCGAGATTTATCATTCCTTCGGGGACTTTAACTAACTAACTCCTTTCCTCTACTCCACTCGAACTCTCGGCTCCGCACAGTTTCTGATTAGTTCTTTCTCTGGTGCTTTCTCTGCTAATCGCTTCCTGAGATTCCCCATTCTTTCCTTACATCCTGCGTTTCCTCGCAGGATAAAATAAAATCGTGTGTATCTGGGATTATGTGGAGGCTGATTCGGGCCGTGCTCCTGTTGAATTAAGTCTCCCTTCCTCTGGCTACCGGAGTCCCAGTCCCAATACAAATAAATACTCGAGGGAAAAGCGGCGGCGTAGGAGGAGGAGGAGAAGGAGAGTTAAGCGAATGAAAATACGGAAATAATCTGAGGTTAAACATACCGTGTGGAAAGCTCCAAATCACTAAAGGAAGGCAGAATAAGAGAGAAAGTCATTCTGAGCAGGAGGAATGAAATGAAAGAGAAGGAGGTAAACCTCAGCCTTTCTTTTCTAGTCCGGGCAGCAGCAGGTCGGGAGGACGGAAAAGGAGAGGAGAGGAATGAATTTCATGAATATTTGATTTGATATCGGATGAGACGTTCTTCCTTTTCCTTTCCTTTCTCTTTGTCTACCCGAGAAAAAGCTTCCGGGGAGAAGAGCCCTTCCAGGTATTCTCATCCCGTGCTCACTTAACGTGTCCTTGGTGCTCCGAGCCGAAAAGGGAGCGGTGCAGGATCGGGAAGTGCCGACGACAACGGTAAGCAGACGCTTCCTCGATCCGGGAAAGACAAGACAAAAGAGTGGGATGGATTTCCAACATAATATGGAAGGAGAAGGTAAGGGCGGTGTAGATGTTGGTATTAGGCGAGCCCTGGAACAGAAGTTTAGTTTTTGTTTCTCCGGTTTCCAGCCGTGGCTTTACTTCCTGCCCGTCGTCGTGCGGAGGGAGCATTTCATGATACAGGGTCCGTGACTGGGGTTACTAAGGAGCCATTCCTTTCCAACAACTTGACACTTGGGATCCTTCCTATCTGGATGTGGAAGGTGGGAAATGGGCCTTGGGAGTCCATTCTTTTCCAGAATTCAGAGCCCATTCTCCTCCTTTCAGATACTCTGACTATAATTTCCAATTTCCATCTTTGTCTTCTTCTCATTCCCCCGAATAAGATCTTAATGCCCAATTCCTAGTACCCACACTCCACCATTGGATTTAATCCATAATGGATCCACACCATTACAATTATGCTCATCCGCTTACCCAACAACTTGATCACCGCCGAAACAGAGAAACTAAAAACTCAACCGGAAAAAGTAAATGTAAAAAAAATTTGGTTATTGTCCAAGACGCTCACCTGAAAACGGTTTCGATGCTTTTCGAAGCATTTCTTAACTCGTGCAACGTCATTGGTCCTAATGGCTCGTTCCAGAATTGCCACATCGTAGCTTAGGTCGCTCAGAGATGAGGCTAAGCTGCTGCAACAACAGAAATAAAATTAGTTGTACACGAGGGATGAAAGTGAAGGGGATTGAATAGGATTTCCTTTAATCTCTCCACTGATTCAAATTTAATTGACCCATGAATAAAAGGAGGCGGAGGTTCCGGCTGCTATTATACGAGAGTAATCAAGAAGTTGGTTCATTTCCAAAGGAAATGATGTCAAGTCTCCTAAACTTCAAAAATTCTGAATAAACAATAATGAAATGAGAGAATATCAATCATTTCAGGCGTGTATTCTTCACCGGCTAAGGAATAACTAGTAAAGTTATTTTGTATTTCCTTGCCAGCGTGTCATTTCCATCCACCACTGCCACTACCAACAACAAGAACGCACTCAACCCGTCATTTATCCTCTCCCTCTCTCTTTACTCTGCCATAAAGTGAAAGTTGCTTTCACTTTTGTTATCCTTGACAAGGACCAGGGATTTGGTCCTCATTGTGTTGCCCTCGAGAATGTCCTCTATACCTCCAGCAGGAGGAGGAGGAAGTCTCCCAAGTGAGTAATGACTCTGACTGGGAGAGAGGAGGGGAATTATGTAAAAACGGTGTTGAGTCTTAGTGTGGGAGTTCAAAAGAGATTCTGAATAGAATAATGAGTGGGCCCTGACATCATTGTTTCCTCATCTCCTGCCTCCCTTTTCAAAAATTCAAATCAAAGTTTTCCAAGTAGGTTCATAATTAAATTGTTGGCGGGCGGAGAAAGTGGTGGGATTCTCGAGGCGGAGGAGTGCGGGGTGTGTGCCTGCGGACTCAGTTTGGAATACTGAATTAGCCCATTAGTCCTTTCTCACCATTATTCACGTGAGGAAATGTTTTATTTGTTCCAGCTGCATGCATTTAGGAGTGTAGGAAGAGAACGGTAGGGGCTTTTAGTTGAATGACTCTTCCTCCCGGAGACAATGGAAGGATGCGGGATTAGATTGGGGAAATGACGTGAGAGGATTGGGAAAGCCTTTTTTTTCTTCTTCTGTAAGATGGAAGATGGAATGGAGTGAATATGATTCCTTTAGTCTTCTAAACCAAGACACCAAATCGTTACGTCTCCCTGTCTCAGAGAAAATGAGTCTTTCCAAACATGCCCGTTTCCCAGAGTCGGGAGACTCCACCGGAGGCAGGGAGAAAGAAAGGAGAGATGAGGAAAATGCGAAAATGTGAAAGTTGGAGGAGTGAAATGGCTCCACAACAAAAAAAAAGTACTTTTTTGTTCCACTTCCCACACGGGGATGATATTACATTTCCAGTTGCGGGAAAGCCATCCCAACGTCTCCTCATATTAGTTTCTCCAGGAAAACAATGGTATAAAATGGAAACTAGTTTAACGCTATTGAGTTAATGATCCAATCCAAACTTCATTCCTGCGGAGTGAGAAATCAGAGTTGTGCTCCATTCCGTGCTTGCCCAAACTCTAACTGAAGCACCACCTTCTCTTTCAGGCAACAGTTTCCAGATTTACAGATCCGTAGTGCCAGTAGTACCGACTCCTGTCTGCAACCACGGGGAGAGCAACCCAACTTTGACGACGAAGTTGAGGAGATTTACATTGTCAGGGACACAGCCCGCACAGCCCGCATAGGATTATGTGGTGCGGAGGATGTTTGAGTTCATTCTTTAGTCGGGGCTCATGAACAGCTTTCTCTCTGTCCTTTTATGAAGTGGGATAAAAGACATCTCCCAGACAGAGGCTAAACGAGGTAGTAATGACAATTTCCGCCTCCATTCTTCATTTGAATTGCTCTAAATCTCACAGCGTGACTGTCCATTTCAGAGAAGGACGGCGGCGGCGGGACGATTCGAAGGAAGACGCTGGGCGGATTACTTTCCAGCAGGTCTCTAGTTCTCTCTCTTCATATTTTGTTTGGCCTGCTCAGCCCATCATTCTTTCTTCCTTACAAAGTTACCCAAAGATCCAAGATCTCTTGGAAAGTCTCAAGGAAAAACGGAGGAAGCCCATTTCTGGAGAAATCCGCTTATGCCATTTCCTATTATCCTCACTTTTCCTCCCTAAACTTAACTTTCTCCTAATTTCCGCATTTTTATCCTCCTAAACGGACTTTCTGTTCGTGGTAAATCCAAAACTCCTCTAAAGACAAAATGGGAAATACGTAAATAGGATCTTGTTATGGAATCAATCAAAAGCAACCACGTCTTACAGTCACCAAAAACTCGAGAAGAAAAAAGTTATTAGGGTTTCTCCTTTAGTTATTAAATTGAGTCCGTAATGAACTGATCGTGTGGTTTCTGGTCTGCGGAAAATACTCCTAGGAATAATTCTTTCAACTGGGTGGTGGATCAAATAAGACGGTTTCCAGTTAGCCATTGCACAACAGTTGCTTGCTGTTTGTTACTCCGTTTCCGTCTCTGTTTCCTTTCCCCACCCAGCCACAGGATGAGGTTCCCATTGGGATCTCATGTTTTATTTTCCTGGTAATTTCCTCAATCTTGAACTTCCTTCATCTGGACTTTTCCTGCGCGATGTTAAAACAAGCACTAAAACATTGGAAATCTGCGTCTTCCCCTACCTCTCCTCTCCCTTGCTCCTCCTGTGGAGGAGTATGAATTTCAGAGACGCGTATATTATTTCCCGCTTATGCCAAAGCCAAGAGAAAAGATGCCAAGAAAAACAGAAATTAATTCAACAGAGCGTGTTCCAATCTTAATTAGATCAACGGAGAAGGTTTTTTAAGTTTACAGATGAAAGAATCACCCAAGGAAAGGAATGGATCCTTCATTTTCGCCTTTTCTTTCGACAACACGAATTTAGGAATATTATTGAGAGCCGGAAAAATCATCAGAAAATTCCCATCTCAGTTTCAAGACTGGCTCGAGAAGGGAATTAATGGCGGATAGCTTCCGTTTGAAGTTGGGGATGGCAGGAAAGAAACGGTGTTAAAAAGTAGCAAAAGTAGGTTTTGATGGCGGTTTTAGTAACTTTGCAACGCGGGAAACACTGTCACCGTGGCAGCACAAAGGCTATAGACGACCAGAGGGAGGCTTTTCGTGCTGATATCATGCTCCTTATGGTAGCAAAGAAAGATTGAGTCCTTCCACGACGAATGACCCCCGGGAGGGTAAGAGGAAGGTCACGGGCCATGCATATATTCGTGTCAGCAATGGGACGAAACTACCATTCAAACCCAACCTAAACTGTGGCGAGAGACCGTCGTATCGAGTACAATACCTCATTCAGTGGTGGTTCCTGTGAAGGCGGACAGATCAACACAAACGAAAACATAAAGTAGTTGTCGCACCTTGACGAGTTTCCGCTACTTAATAACCCGTGGGAAAGTTCCTATTCCAAGTTACAACTTTCATTGGAAGAATAAGCAAGTGAATGGCAATAGTCCGGATTTTTC
>Ga0194135_10001545_pt1 | contig 13769 bp, 7 predicted proteins | sample LitLau_LLRF_2013_FD_134024 | JGI IMG/M metagenome (GOLD analysis project Ga0194135, IMG submission 134024) | Freshwater sediment microbial communities in response to fracking from North America - Little Laurel Run_MetaG_LLRF_2013 (version 2) | ecosystem: Environmental > Aquatic > Freshwater >...
ATCACCGTGCAGTGATAACCGGCCTGGCTCAGTTCGTACGCGGATGTCAGGCCGCCGATACCCGCACCGATGATGACCACGCGCTTGCCCTTGCCCGATCCTGCCGGAAGCGTAGGCGCGGCATGCGCGGGCGGGATGGCGCTCAAGCCCAGCACGCCCATCGCCTGGTACAGCGGCGCTGCGCCACCTGCGGCGCCAAGGCGCGTCAGAAACTGGCGGCGGGTCCAGTTGAAGCCGTTGTGATCAGCCATCTGATATTTCCCTGAGTGTGTTTTTTGTGATCGGCAGGACCAGCAAATTTCATGCGCGTGCCGGGCCTGGACCTAGCGTCCTGCCCGCTCGGATCGATACTTGCTGGTTTTTTCGACAAACCGCGAAGGCTTGAAGCATCATTCGGCCACACCGCGCCCTGCCCGTGCAGGTGCGCCCCACACTCCAGCCAATCCCCACCATGACTGCGACCGCCATCAATACGCCCCGTGCCGATGTTGCGCGCATGCCTTCGGGCATTCCGTTCATCATCGCCAACGAGTTCGCCGAACGCTTCTGCTACTACGGCGTCAACGCGATTCTGGTGACCTACATGATCCAGTTCCTGCACTTCGGCGATGCCAAGGCGCTGGGCTGGGGAGCAATGTTCAAGTCGGCCGCTTATTTCTTCCCGCTGCTCGGCGCGATGGTCTCGGACATCTTCCTCGCGAAGTTCCGAACCATCCTGTGGTTCTCGATGGTGTACATCATCGGCTGCACGACACTGGCCTTTGCAACCACGCCAGCGCTGCTCGTCATCGGCATGTTCCTGATGGCCTTCGGCACCGGCGGCATCAAGCCCTGTGTCTCGACCAATGTCGGTGACCAGTTCACGAGCGCGAACCAGCATCTGATCGAACGCGCGTTCAGCTACTTTTATTTTTCCATCAACGCCGGCTCGTCGATTTCGATCTGGTTCTGCCCGCAGCTGCTGAACGACCCGACCCTGGGCCCGAAATACGCGTTTGGCATGCCGGCCGTGATGATGGCCGTGGCCACGCTGGTGTTCTGGCTCGGCCGCAAGCGTTTCGCCGTCGTGCCAGCCGCGATGGACAAGCCAGGCCTGCAACCGCTTGCGTTCATCGGCGTGTTTCTCGTGATGCTCTGCATCTCGGCCGCGATCTTCACGCAGACCAATTATCTGTTCGCGTTGTTCACGATGCTGCTGCAACTCGGCGTTGCCGTGTACCTCGCTCTGAACACGGGCCTTCGCAAGATGCTGCCGGTCGAGCTTGTCGCCTGGCTGGAACGCAGCTTCACCGGCGAGAACCTGAAGACGGTTGGAAGGCTGTCGGCGCTGTATCTGTTCATCGCGATCTTCTGGGCCCTGTGGGACCAGAGCAACGGCAATAGCTGGACCGTGCAGGCGCAGTCCGGTCTCATGGACAAGCACCTGTTCGGCTTCCTGTCCGGCATTCCGATGTTCGCGGGGCTGGCGAGCTACGAGATGCTGCCGGCGCAGCTTCAGGTCGTGAACGGCCTGTACATCCTGATCATGATTCCGATCTTCACCTTCGGCATCTATCCCTTGCTGGGCAAGTTCTTTGTCGTCACGCCGCTGCGGAAAATCGGCATCGGCTTCTTCATCACGGCGAGTTCGTTCGTGATCGTGGCCTGGATCGAGAACCAGATTCAGAGCGGGCATACGGTGAGTCTGTGGTGGCAGATCACGGCCTACGGCGTGCTGACGGCTTCCGAAGTGCTGGTGTCGATCACCGGTCTCGAATACAGCTACAAACAGGCGCCGCCGGTCATGAAGAGCACGATCATGAGCCTGTTCCTGCTATCGACCAGCGTCGGCAACGGCCTGACCGCAACCGTCAACGACCTCATGGTTCGCCCGCTGCAGGCCAGCGCTATCGAGACCGGCGCGGACACCTGGGTTACGCTCGCCAGTGTCGATGGTTTCGTACCTGGCCAGAAGGTCGACTTCGGTGGCGAGACCGGCGTGATGGTGACGGGCGCCGACGGCAAGGCCGAAGCGCTCGCGGGAACATTCCTGATCGGCAAGATCGACACGGCCGGCAAGCGCATCAAGCTGATCGAGAAAGTCGACCGCAAGTCGGTTGCCAGCAGCGGCACGTTCGACGCAAAGAAGGCCGAAGTCTCGACTTACGCGCTGGTCGGTCCGGTCTACTTCCTGTTCTTCGCCGGCCTCATGGGCGGCCTTGCCGTGCTTTACATCCTGTTCGCGATGCGCCTGAAGGAACAGACCCATGTGCGCGAGGATGGCGCGGCAGTCTGATCGCACCGATCGATCTGCTGCAAACTGATTGAATTGACGACACGACGACGAAGGATCCGATGACAGCCGTAAGCATCGAGCCCCGCGCGCAGCAGCACGCAACCGGCAAGCTCGAACGAAACAAGCTCGTGAAGCGCCTGCGCCGCCAGGTTGGCCAGGCGATCGAGGACTACGCGATGATCCGCGAAGGCGATCGCGTGATGGTCTGCCTGTCCGGCGGCAAGGACAGCTACACCATGCTCGACATCCTGCTGCTGCTGCGGGATGCAGCACCCATGAACTTCGAGCTGACCGCGGTGAACCTCGATCAAAAGCAGCCGGGCTTTCCGGAAGCCGTGCTGCCGGATTATCTGAAGTCCCGCGGCGTGCCGTTTCACATCATCGAGCAGGACACATATTCGGTCGTCAAGCGCGTGGTGCCGGAAGGCAAAACCATGTGCGGCCTGTGCTCGCGCCTGCGGCGTGGCGCGCTGTACAGCTATGCGGAAGCGAACGGCTACAACAAGATCGCGCTCGGTCATCATCGCGATGACATCGTCGCCACGTTCTTCCTGAATATGTTCTTCAACGCCAAGCTGAAGGCGATGCCGCCGAAGCTGAAGAGCGACAACGGCAAGCACATCGTGATCCGGCCGCTGGCGTATGTGCGTGAGTCAGATATCGCCGAATACGCCTTGCAGGAACAGTTCCCGATCATCCCCTGCACACTCTGCGGCTCTCAGGAACTGCTGCAGCGCAAGCAGGTCAGAAAGATGATGGAGGACTGGGACCGGCACCATCCCGGTCGCATCGAGCACATCTTCGGCGCGCTGCAAAACGTGGCGCCATCACAGCTCGCCGATGCCACGCTGTTCGACTTCGCCGGCCTTGACGGCGGCGGACCCTCCAGCCATTGGCTCCACGACACTCATGATGAAACAGCCAGGAAGGCGAATGACGATGCGGTTTAAGGGAATGGCTGCGCTGCTGGCGCTGTGCTTTGGAACCCAGGCCGCGGCGGCGCCGTCCAGTGCGCCGTTCCTGTGGCAGGTGAAAGGCCCGCTGACAACGCACTACCTGCTCGGCTCGGTCCACCTGTTGCCGGAGTCTGCCAACGATCTGCCCGACGGCATCGCCGAGGCCTACGACGAAGTCGATGGTGTCGTGTTCGAGTCCGACATCGGCGCGCTATCAAGCCCGAAGTCCGGGCTTTCCCTGCTGTCGGGCGCCAAGGCGCCGAATGGTCTCAAGGGCGAAGTCGATGCCGCTTTGTATGCGCGCGTGCAGGCACGCATCGCGAAGCTGAAAGTGCCGGCGAATCTCTGCGAGCAGTACAAGCCCTGGTTCTGTGCGCTGACGCTGGAGATCTTTGCGTATCAGAAGTCCGGGTTCACGGGCGAATACGGGCTGGACCGGCAGCTTTACGATTCCGCCAAGACCGACGGCAAGGCGATCGCCTGGTTCGAATCCCCGAAAATGCATCTCGGACTGTTCACCGGCATGGATCAAGCCGTCAGCAAGCAGCTTCTGTCCGCAGAGGTGTCCGACAACAGCGCTGGCGCGGATGATCCTGCGGAGCTGTTCAAGGCCTGGCGCAGCAACGACGGCGGCAAGATCGAAACGCTGGTCATGCAGATGAAGGCGCAGTTTCCATTGATCTACCAGCACCTGCTGGCCGATCGGAATCGTAGCTGGGCGCCCAGGCTGAAGCAGTTTCTGGACGGTGCCGATTCCGAGATGATCGTCGTCGGCGCCGCGCACTGGTTCGGACCTGATGGCCTGCTCGCGCAATTGAAGGCGGAGGGCTACAAGGTCACGCCTTACGTTGCTGCCAATCCGGACCAGATCACCGCGATGCCCTATGCGCCGACGCTGATCACTGCGGCGATGCTTGCCGGAACGCGCGCGCAAAGCCGGTAAGCTCGGGCGGATGGCCTGCCGATCGCGAATCCTCGTCGCCGCCCTGTTGTTGCTGGCAAGCGCGCCGCTGCTCGCTGGCGTCGACGTCCAGGTGCGGGGCCTCGGCAGCGATGAGCGCGGCAATTGCTACGCCCAGCTCTCGATTCTCGAATACGCGCGTCGCACCGATGCCGACAAGGCAGGCTACGAAGCGGCCGATGTGCAGCGCCTGTTCAAGCAGGGCGAAGCGGAAATCAAGACCGCCTTGCAGCCATTCGGCTGGTACAACATCACGGTCAAGTCCGAGCTGCGCGGCACGGCGCCGAACTGGACGGCGGTCTATACCGTCGATGCCGGTCCGGAAACGGATGTCACGAGCATCGATATCAAGGTTTCCGGCGAGGGCCTGGACTTCGAGCCGCTGCGCGCACTGGTCAATCGCCCGCGGCCACTGAAAGTCGGCGAGCGTTTGAAGCACGAGGACTACGAGACGCTGAAGACGCAGCTGATCCAGACCGCGTACTCGGGCGGCCTGCTCGACGCCACCTTGGTCAAGCGCGAACTCCGCGTCGATGTCGCGAAGAACACGGCCGAGATCGTGCTGGAGCTCGACAGCGGCAAGCGCTACCGCTTCGGCGATATCGCCATCGAGCAGGACGGACACCTGCACGAGGATTTCCTGCGCCGCTACATCACCTTCAAGCCCGGCGAATACTTCGATCCAGCCAAGGTGCTCAGCACGCAGTTTGCGTTCGGCGATCTCGACTATTTCCAGAGCGTCGATGTTGAAACCCAGCGTGACAAGGTCGACGCAGAGAATCGCGTGCCGGTGATCATCCACACTACGGAGAAAGCGCCACGCGTCTACAAGTACGGTCTCGGCTACGGCACGGATACCGGTCCGCGGGCGAGCATCGGGACCGAATTCCGGCGCATCAACGACAGTGGCCACAAGCTGCGCCTGGACCTGCGCGTCTCCCCAGTCATCTCGACAGCCGTTGCCGAGTACCGCATTCCGTTCGGAATCGTGCCGAGCGAATCGATCAGCTTCACCACGCAGGCCCTGACCCAGAATTTCAGCGACGTGAAGGAAACGCTGTACCGCCTCGGAACCAGCTACAACCGGCAGGGCAAGCTCTGGCAGCGGCGCGTCTATCTCGACTACGCCTTCGACGACTACACGATCGAAGGCAGCCCGCAGCGCACCAGCACGCTGCTGGTCCCGGGTGTAGCGGTGAATCGCACGCAGGCCGATGATCCGATCTTCCCGCGCTACGGCTGGTACGCCTTCTTCGACGTCCATGGCGGGACCAAGGCCGTGGTCTCGGATACCAACTTCGTCGAAGGTCTGCTGCGGTTGCGCAGCACGCTGTACCTCGGCAATCGCTTTTACCTGCTGTCGCGCGTCGAATACGGCGGCACGGCGGTGGGCCGCTTCGACAACCTGCCGCCGTCGCAGCGTTTCTTCGCGGGCGGCGACGACAGCGTGCGCGGTTACGCCTATCAGTCGCTCGGTCCTCGCGATGCGAATGGCCGCAACGTCGGCGGAAAATTCCTGACCACGGCATCCAGCGAAATCGACTGGTACTGGAACCGCACGTATGGCATCGCCGTGTTTGGAGATGCCGGCGGCGCGGACAACGATCCGATCGTGCACCTGAGTCTCGGTGCCGGCGCCGGTATCCGCTATCGCGCGCCGTTCGGTTCCTTCGCGGTCGATCTTGCACATCCCTTCGATCCCAACCAGCCGCCGGTACGCTTCAACATCGGCGTGCGAGTCGGCCTGTGAGCGAGAGCCAGACGCCACCACCAGCGCCGGTACGCCGCCGCCGCTGGCCGCGCGTGCTGCTGGGCCTCGGTGCCGTGTTCACCGTGCTGCTGCTCGGCGCGGTCGGTTTTGGCTGGTATGTGCTCGCCACGCAGGGCGGCCTGCGTTTCGCGCTGGTGCAGGCCGAGCGCTTTACGAATGGGCTGATCCATGTGGGCAGTGCCAACGGTACCGTGCTTGGCGAGTTGGACCTGCGCGACGTGCGCTACACCGGCAGCGACGGCACGGTGGTCACGATCAAGCATCTGCACCTGCGCTATACGCCGCGGACGCTGCTGAAGCGGAGGCTCCATGTGCAGGTCTTCGAGGTAGAAACGCTGGACGTGGCGCCGGGCGCGTCGGCTCCGAAGGCTGGCCCGCAGCCTGCGACAACGCTGCCAGTGCGCTTGCCGATCGACATCATCGTCGATGCGCTGACGCTCGACAGCTTCAGCCTGCGGGCATCGGGCAAACCGGACGATCCGAATCCGTTCGTGATCGAACACGCCGAGTTCTCCGGGCAATGGCTCGGTGACACCATCGACGTGCAACAGCTCTCCACCGCGCTGGCTTTCACCGGCCCGCTGCAGGCCAGGGCCAGGGCACGCATGACCAGCGATCACATCGACTTCGAAGACTTGTCGATCCAGGGTCCGGGTTCGATCCATGCTGTCGGCAGCTTCGGAATCGATACTGCGAAAAGCGATCTCAAGCTTGAATTCGAGCAATTGCACTGGCCGCTCGTGCTGGCCGACAAGCAACCGGCACAGGTTGGCGACATTCACGGCAATCTGCTGTTCAAGGGCACGCTCGACCAATACCGGTATGAGCTCGCGACCAACGCGAACATGCAAGGCCGCGCGGCCATGCTGGGTGCCAAGGGCAGTGGCAGCCTGCAGGACGTGCAGATCGACCAGCTTCAGCTCGATACGCTGGCCGGTGACGGGACCGATACCGCGAGGAATGCCAAGACGGCAGGCCTGCGCGGCTCGATCAGCGCGACGGGTTACGTGGCCTGGTCGCCGCAGTTGAAAGCCGATCTCAAGGCCGTGCTCACGCACGTCGATCCCTCGCTGTTGGCAGTGGGCATGCCGGGCGACATCAATGGCCAGCTGGACACGCACACGACCCTCGCGGACGAACGGCCGGAGATCCTCTTCACGGCCGACATCCAGCGTTCGTTCCTGCGCGGTCAGCCGTTCTCGCTGAAAGCCGAGGGCAGCACGGATACGCGGCAGGCAGCGCTGAAGAACCTCTTGCTGCTGGCTGGCAAGGGGCAGCTGAAAGCGCAGGGCGAGGTCGCCTGGGCGCCTCGCCTTTCGGCAAATCTCGATGCACAGATCGCGAAGCTGGATCCCGGACTGTTCGCAGCAGACTGGCCGGGCGAGATCAACGGCACGCTGAAGGTGACGACCGTCAAGGGTCCGGATGCACCGATCCGCTTCGATGCTCAGATTGCGGATTCGAGATTGCGCGGCTATCCGCTCAAGCTCGACGCCCAGGGCGCGGTGGCCAGCGAAAAGACCGTGACCCTGCAGCAACTGAAACTGAACTCGGGCAGAACGAGCCTCACGGCGAGTGGCCAGGTCACGCCACCGTTCGATGCCTCGGGCAAGTTCGAAAGCCCTGACCTCGCCGCGCTTTATCCGAAGCTGAGCGGCAAGGCGGCATTCGACTTTGCCCTGACAGGCAGCATCGAGCAGCCGCATCTGATCACGCATGGCGAGGCTTCGGCACTCAAGTTCGGCGAGCAGACGCTGAGCCGCCTGAGCTGGTCCGCCGACGTCGATCCCAAGGTCGACTCGAAGGTCACGGTGACAGCGACCGATGCCGATGTTGGCCTGCACCTCAATTCCGTCACGCTGCTGATGACGGGCCTGGAGGTTTATCACCGCCTGGAACTGACTGCAGACACCGAGCGCGGCAAGGCCAATCTGGCCTTGCAGGGCGGCTTCGATCGCAAGCGCTTCGAGTGGGGTGGCGAACTGGCTGCTCTCGGCTTTGCGCCGGGTGGCATGGGCGAATGGTCGCTGGAGAAAAGTGCTGGCGTCCTCCTGGGGCGGACCCGTCGCGCGCTCGAAACCGCGTGCCTGCACGGTGCCGAGGGTCGTGCCTGCTTCAATCTCGAACAGAACGTGCTCAGCGATGGCACGCGCGTAGGCTGGAATATCGATCGCCTGCTGCTGGCTGCAGCACAGCCGTTCCTGCCTTCGGACTATCAACTCAGCGGCAGCGTCGATGGCGAAGGCCACATCAATTTCACCGGCGGCGATATCGTCGAAGCGATGGCCTCGCTGAACCTTCATGAGACCAAGCTCGAAGTACCGCAAGCGCCGCCATTCCTGCTCGAAACCGGCAGCCTGCGCGCCGAACAGCGCGATGGTCGCCTGCACGGCACGGTGGAGCTGAAGGCCGTACAGGGCGGCATCACGGCGGACGTCTCGGCAGCCTCCGGCACCAGCTTCAACGAGCGTGCACTGAGCGGAGCGGTAACGATCGATTTCCCGAGCCTTGCCTTCCTTGAACCCTTGTTGCCGCAATTGAGCTCGCTCGACGGCAAGCTCGACGGAAAGTTCGATATTGCCGGGACGCCGGCGCGGCCGCGTTTTGCCGGGCAGGTTTTGCTCAGCGAGGCGCACGCGAAGCTGGTGATTGCCGGCATCGAACTGAAAGACGTGCAGCTCAAAGTGGTCGCCGACCAGGACAAGCCGATGACGCTCGATGGCCAGCTCAAATCCGGCGACGGCTCGATGCAGCTGAGCGGCAAGGTCGATCCGTTTGCGAAACCGCTGCTCGCGGATATCTCGGTGCAGGGCCAGGACTTCCAGGTGCTGAACACGGCGCAGGCACGGGCCTGGGTGACGCCCGATCTGCGCCTTGTGCGCGATGCCAAGGGCGCCACGGTGACCGGTGTGCTGACGGTGCCGCGCGCCGACATCACACCCAAGGGCGGGCTCGGTGGTGGCGGTGTCGAGGTCAGCTCCGATCAGGTGCTGGTCGGTGCGGCGGCGCCGCCGCCGCAGGAGACGCTACCGGTCTACGCCGACCTGAAACTTGTGCTTGGCGACAAGGTGAATTTCGAAGGCTACGGGCTGAAGACGCGCATCGAAGGCGCGGTCAGTGTGACCCAGGAGCCGCGTCGCGGAGCCTTGGGGCGCGGCGAGCTGCGCCTGGTCGACGGTCACTACAAGGCCTATGGCCAGGACCTCAATATCGAAACCGGCAAGCTGCTGTTCACCGGCGGGCCGGTCACCACGCCGGCCGTGGACATCTACGCCACGCGTAAGCCGCGCGAGGACATCACGGTCGGCGTGCGGGTACGCGGCACGCTGGCGAAGCCGGAACTCACCTTGCAGTCCAGTCCGACCCTGCCGCGCGAGCAGCAGTTGTCATGGCTGGTGCTGGGCCGCTCGCTGGAAACGAGTTCGACTCAAGACCGCAGCCTGGTGTCCAGCGCTGCGCTGTCGCTGGGTCTTGGCGGCGGTGACTACCTGGCGGGCCTGCTCGGCAAGAAGGTGGGGCTGGACGAGCTGTCGGTCGGGGGAGCGGCGGGAGGCAGCTCGGAGGTGGCCGCCAGCTCTCAAACCATCACCGGCGCCCAGACCGGTGCGGCAACTGATGCCAACGCCCAGGCCGCGCAGCTTACGCTGGGCAAATACCTGACGCCGCGACTTTTCATCAGCTATGGCATCAGCCTGTTCCAGCAAGGCTATTCGTTCCGTCTGCTGTATACGCTGGGTCACGGGTTCAAGCTGGCAACTGAAAGTGGTACGGCCAGCGGTGGCGATCTGATCTACCAGACCGAACGCGGACTTCGGAAGCCTGCGCCCGCAGCAGACAAGCCGGTGGCAACGCCCGCTGATCAGGCGACGGACAAATCGCCGGACAAGGCACCTGCTGCGCCGCCCGGAAACACTCCATAAAAAAGGCCGCCTGACGAGGGCGGCCTTCTTTGCAAGCTGTCGCGGCGTTACTTCACGCGGCGACGGCGACGCAGCAGTGCCAGCAGGCCCAGCGGCAACAACTGCAAGCCGAATGCACCGCCTCCGAGTCTCGACGAGCCACCGGTGGTCCCCCCGGTCGTTCCGCCAGTAGTCCCGCCCGTCGTTCCGCCCGTCGTTCCGCCGGTGGTTCCTCCGGTTGTACCGCCTGTGGTTCCGCCGGTCGTACCGCCTGTGGTTCCGCCAGTGGTTCCGCCGGTTGTGCCACCAGTGGTGGTACCGCCGGCGGCAATGATGGCGGCGCAAACGTCATTGCCGATCAGCGTGTAGGGCTGTGGATCGCCCGCAGTGTCCTGCGTGAGCCCGACGCCGTTCGCGGCGGTGGACGTTCGCACGCTGCTGGCGATGCTGCTCAAGACATCGCCGTTCTTGAGGCCGATCGTCGTCTTGTCCAGCGCCAGCGTGATCGTCCCGTCCGGCGTGAAACCGCTGCCTGCGGCGAGCGTGCCCAGTTCCGTGAACATGCTCAGTGCAACTTCCGGCACGTTGACGACGGTCCGCGTGCCATAGGTGAAGGATGGCGTCGTGCTGGTCGTCGTGTCCATGCTCACGTAGTAGGTCTTGCCGTCCGGTGCATCGAAATACGTCACCCAGCGCAGCGCCGGAAGCACGGTCTTCAGGTTGTCGACCTTCATCGTGATCAGCAGGATGTTGGGCTGATCCGAAGGTTCGGCCAGGAAGGTGGCGAGAAGATCATCGGTACCCAGGAAAAGATCCTTGCCTTCCGTACCCGGGCTGACGCCCGGCGGACTGGTGATGATCTGCGCGCCCGGTGCGATGCAGGTCAGCGGCACGCCTTGGACGACAATACTGGTCGTTGCCGCCGTGCTGGTGCCACCGCGCGAGTCACGCACGGTCAGCGAGGCCGTGTAGCTGCCCGGATTCACGTAGCTGTGAGGCGGGAAGATCGGCGTGGACTGCGCCACCACGGGCGAGCCATCGCCGAAATCGAGCACGTAGAAAGTCAGGGGGTTGCTGTCCGGATCGCTGGAGCCGCTGCCATTCAGTGTGACTGAGAGTGGCGCCGGGCCGTTGCTCTGAGAGGCCTGCAGCACCGCAATCGGATTGTGCGGCAGCGTGCAGGTCGAAGCGGGTAGCGCAGCATTGACGGCCGTGATGTCGAAGGTGCCGAAGCCGGTGGTGTAGTCCCAGCCCGGTGTCGCCTCGAAGGCGCCGTTGGTACCGACGAGAATGTCGTGGAAGCCGGTGGCTGTGGACAGCAGGCCGCCCTTGGTATCCAGCGCGTAAATGATCGGTGCGGCGAAGGTCAAAGCATTGCAGCGCGCGGACTCGAAACGCGTCCAGACGCCGGCCGACAGCGGCGACGACAGGCTGGTGCCGCCGACGATCGAGACCGTGCCGTTGACGATAACTTCCGCGCCCGTGTTCGGATCCGCATCCATGGCAATGTCCGGCACGCCGCGGCGCGTCACTGCGGCGCCCGGCACAATGCCCTTCTGCCACGTGGGTGCCGGCTCGAACAGCGAGGTTCCGCCACCACCGCCATCCCAGCTGATCTCGGTGACATAGGCGAAGTTGGCATCGGTCACGGCAGTGGTTCCGCCGACCGCGACGACGTACGGAGACGACGCCGGATATTCGACGTCCGGCAGGCCCGAGTCGGGCAAGCCCAGGTTGATCGCGATCGAGCAGGCTGCGCCGGCATCGCCGGAAGACGCAAACCAAGTCTGGCCCTGCGCGACCGCCTGCATGAAGCTCTGGTCGCTCGCTGCGGTGCTGCCCGCCGTGTAGCTGAGCGCCTCGCAACCGCCGAAGGACATGTTGCCGGCCTTGGCAATGTTGTCGACCGCGAACTGGTTGCTCGAAGCCAGCAGATCGGCATCGCCGAGCGAAGCCGTGTTGTAGAAGATCACCTGCTGCACATTCCCGGCAATGCCGGTGGAACTCTGGCTATCGAGATCCCATTCGTCATCGCCGGCGGTGCTCTGCGGGTTCGGCACCGGCATCGTCTGGGTAATGGTGACTGGTACGACAGGCAGCTGGTTGCGGGCTTCGGCCACGCGGAGATCGCTGACCACCGTGGAAAGATCGTCGCCCGCCGTGATGATACCGATCGTGGTACCGGAGCCGGTTGGTACCGTGCCCGCGTCGTAGAAGCTCTGGTACTGCGCCGCGTTGTAGCCCGCATACACTGAGGGCACGCCGGCATTGAGCACCGGGCCGGGAACCGCTTCCCCGTACCGATGGAGGTTGGTCTGCGCGACATTGAGGTCGTTGAGGCCAAGCACGGCGAGCACCAGGCCATTCAACGCGGCCGGCACCTGGATGTCCGCCACGTTGACGACATGCGTTGCGCCGTTTACGACGAAGCGGGCGAGGCGCGTGTTGAACGCGGTTTGCGCAACCGCGGCCGTCCCATCGGCAAGAATCACGGCGCGGTTTCCCGCCACACGGATATTGCTGAAGCCGCTGTTGCGCAGATAGGCAGTGACGGTATCCACCTGCGCCTGCGAGGGCGAATACTGGCTGTTGAACTGCGCGCTGCTCAGGACCTGCCCAAACTGTGGGTTGCCCGGCGCGGACTGGTTCTTGAGGAAGGTCTGGAGATCGGTCTTGTTGCGAAGGTTGAGACTGACCGCGATATGCACCGGCTGCGTACCCGTCACGGCGGTCGACGCGATGCTGCTCTTGAGCGGGAAGGCATGACTCTGCGTGCCGACCCAATCAGTGGCCATGGCCGGACCGGTCGTGGCGAACGCCAAAACGGCGGCCGCAATCGAGGTGCGACGCAGAGGCAGTGACCGAAGACCGGCCACACTCGTTGAGATCAACATGGGTTCAAGACTCCACCGCGGGGAAACGCGGATATTTGGAAGGAAGGGTGAGATTTGCCAGCGCTCTCACAGACATCCGATTGAAGCATGAACCGCACCACAGTTATCGAGCCAAATCCTTGTTTCGCTTGACCTCAGCAAAAAAATTGACTCATATTGAAACCGCTTATCGAAACCGAAAGCTCTTGTTCAGCATGATGAAAGCTTGAATTCAGACAGGCTTCGTGAGCTGTTTCCCGAGCCACGTCGATATATCGTCAATTTCCTGCGGACAGACCGCGTGCATCATCGGGTAGTCGTGCCATTCCACCTCGAAACCCCAGCCCCGGAGACCGTCGCGGCTGTCTGCACCCATGCTCAAGGGCAGTACGTTGTCGAACTCACCGTGACACATGAGGATCGGTGTCGCCTTCCCGGCCGATGTGGTTTCATCAGGCACGGTCTGGTCGAGTGGCAGGTAGGTCGACAGGGCCATCACGCCAGCCAGCGGCGTGCTCAGCCGCACGGCTGTGTGCAATGCAATCGCCCCGCCCTGCGAAAATCCGGCGATGACGATGCGCTTGGGCGGAATGCCCGCTGCGATCTGCTGGTCGATGAAACGCAGCAGTGTTGCCGATGATGCGCGCGTGCCAGCCTCGTCCTGCCGCGCGCCGCGGTTGAGGCTGTAGATGTCGTACCAGGCCCGCATCGGCATGCCGCCGTTGAGGGTTACTGGCCGCACGGGCGCATTCGGAAACACGAACCGTACCGACAGGGACGCCGGCAACTCCAGTTCCGGGACGATCGGCACGAAGTCGTTTCCATCTGCACCAAGCCCGTGAAGCCAGATCACGGCCGCGTTGGCAGCAGTTGCGGGCTCGACGATGGTGGAGGCGTCGGTCTTGGTCAGGGTGGGTTTCATGCTTGATTAACAGGGTCGATTCGGACAGGTTCGATCATTTAGCGAGCTGCCTTCTGATCGCGCTGCATTGTATCGGTCAGACCTGCGACGGATTTGCGATCTAGCTTGTTGA
>Ga0194135_10001546_pt1 | contig 13767 bp, 14 predicted proteins | sample LitLau_LLRF_2013_FD_134024 | JGI IMG/M metagenome (GOLD analysis project Ga0194135, IMG submission 134024) | Freshwater sediment microbial communities in response to fracking from North America - Little Laurel Run_MetaG_LLRF_2013 (version 2) | ecosystem: Environmental > Aquatic > Freshwater >...
GAGAGAGAGAGGATGAGGGTAGACATTACTGGTGTAGTTGTCCACATTAGCAACCACCATTACGGATGCTAAAACTCCAACCACCGTGCATACCACCATTTCCACGATTACATTTTAACTCCTAAATCTCCTAACTTTTCCAGAACAAACTTCCTATTCCAAGTATTACAAAGTCGCTTTAAGTTGGCCACTATGCATTAGGTCTCTTCGTGGACCGACACTAATAACGACCAACAAACACATCAAATTGTGACCAAAGACTAAACCAACCCTTAAATTGAAAAATGAGTGATGATGTCGTCTGCCTAGTAGTGCTCTGAACTTCTTCTATCCAACTCTAACTCTTTGTCAAAGGGTTGGTGGAAACGCGAAAGTCCAACGTATCAATGTTCTTTAGAGTAGTTGCGTGTTGATGGTTAATGGCTAGTAATTATGTTGCTGGTGAGGGAAATCGTAAAAATTAATTGCTTCAACTCTCTTTGCACTTTGATTAGTGTGTAGTGCACATTACTATATACTACTAAACGTGAAACTATAGTCTCTCTCTATGGTTTACTTCCTTTGCGTCTTCCTTCGTACTGAATTTACAATCAAACTCACAAATTGCTGTTTATCCTGAAATGAATGCATACGGTGCTGAGACCTCAAGCCCCAAACTTTCCCCTCTTTGTTCTACACTCATTATATGGAATATTTCTACATTATTCTGTGATCTGAGCTTTACTTTTAAAATCTGAATGTTTCCTTGAGAGAATGCTACAAAAAGTTTTTTCATTGGTTGATATTATACACTTTGGTGGTGGTGAGTTTTTGGTGACGACAATTTCCTGTCATACATCCTCTTTTCTCTCTCTCTCTCTTTCTAACGTTGTCGTCCTCGTTGAATCTTCTGCTGGTCGTTGTAAGTTAGAATATGGTGGAAATGTTCATCGTCGAAAGTTCCAACAACGAAAAAGTACTTGCCAATAACAATAACCATTAGAATTATTGCAAATGAGGTAAAGGGGGTAAAGTATAGTTGAGTTGGTCTCCTCCCAGTGGTTCCAAACCAGAATGTATATATTCACATACAAACATTCAACATATTCAGAAATATTCACAGATATTCATACAACGAAATGACTCGCATTGGCTTTATGAGTCTCATACAAAACACTAATGCTATTAGCTTGTCCTCCCAGTCCTTTTTATATGATTGTCCTCGTACAGAGCTAAAGAATGGGAGATGAATGAATTAGGAAAAACTTGTTCCTATCTGGTACGTCTTCGCTACTTTTCCTCGTCAATGCTAAAACGCTAAAACGCTAATAAAAATGAAATGGGTCGAAAAAAGGAATTGCAAAAGGTTTTTTCCGTGCCCAAAAGGGTGGAGAAATATGCCATAAAAAGTTTTCTCGTGGTTTCGTTCGGTAGAACAAGTGAGCCGTATGTATGCCATATACTCTATACACATTCACCAGCTTCTGTTAATATACACAAAAGGATGCATAAAAGTATAATATTATTGAATCTATGTGTATTTGCCACTGAACAATATATATAAAAATATACGGAATAGGTTACACATTAAACCTAAGGAAAGTTAAAGAAAGACACACATGGAACAGTTTTGTAGTTTTTGGTAGTTTGCAGGTCCAAACTGCGTGCAGAGAGCAAACCAAAAGTAAACCAGAAAGCGACCAACTAATTCGCTTTCTAGCTCTCTGTGTTATGTGTGTGCATTTGTAGTGAGCCCTGTTGACTTTGGTTTGTCCACTCTCACACAACGCTTTTAACTTTACGACAAGCAGGGCCGTATCATCATAATCATCGAAAGTATAGATTTATATATACAAAGCAATAAGTTTATCACCCGGAAGGTAGTTTAGCTAGAAGGACCAAATGCTTCTTGGTACTTGCATTTATATAGTGGTCAACCGTACGTGCATGTATACTTTTCTATATTCTTATCATCCTCTATGGATTGTTATTACACTTGGAAGAGACAATTTTGAGCTTGAGTGAATGAAGAAACGATGCGAAAAACCAAAAAACCTTTCCAAGAGACTTTCTTCTTGTCCTTCTGCCAAACACACAGAGCCAGAGAGAACTATTTTATGCCTCCTTTCTAGTAAACCAACAACGGAATCTTCCAAAGTCTCCAACCAACCATACACATGGTATGGTATATATATCGTTATACCATTCCTTCGAAGTCTTCTACCTTCACATTTCCTCATTTCCGGTTACCCTTCTCTATATAACGAACATTATTTCAGTTGGGTGTGGTTAAGTTCAAGTCTCTAAATGACTATCTGTTCGTGTGGTTATATCTACGAGTTTCTTTCGACTCATCCAACCATATTCAAACAAAAACAAATTGTCTCAATATGTATCGAGAGTATCTTTCGTTAAAGAAGTTTCTCCACAAGAACTTTGTCAACCACTGACCACACAACATTTACGATTGCTCAATCTGATGATCTCGCTTTGTGGAAGAAGGAAGTACTCTGGCCAAGTGTGCCTTGTCTCCTTCCTCACACATATAGCCATAAAGAGTAAGAATATATATAAGTATTTCTCTTCTAGAAGGTGTAGAGATCACAAGATAGTATATATGTATAATATATTTGTGTCCCTACAACGTCTCTCGAGTTGTGGTCGCCTCTTCTTTCTCCCAAGACTTTTATTCAGAAGAGTGAAGGGAGAGATGAATTGGAAGAAAGCAAGTCGCTTATTCACGAAGGGAGAGACCAGAAAACTCGTTTGCCCCTTCACAAAAAATTCTTAAAGATCTCGTCCTTTGCGTCTCTGTAGTAAAGCTGCTTTCATCCCACACCAAATCAACTTTTACTTTGCTCTCTCTCTCATCTGTTTATATACGATTCATTGGATTCTGGACACTTGAATACACACACACATGCATACACGGAGGAGATAAATATCTTTTTGGCACAAAATCTCCAACTCACTGCTGCGATGCCATTTGTCTCCAGCCTTAGTTATTCGTTCTTCTCTTTCTTTTTTACGTATATTATTTGAATGAATGAAGTGTTACGATCTTCATAAGGTGCAGTAGACTCACCCAAGTCTTTCTAGAAACTTCTTTTATTGTGTAGTTTATCATCACATTCAGTCTAAATTTAAAACCTCCGTGCAGCCACACCACACCCAATGCGACTTATTGTTAGTAGCTCACCTAATCACCCTACACACTGATCTCTGTTCTCATTATTACGAGGATTCCGTTGTCTGTGTGTATACATTCACAATGAAGCCATGTTCCAAGCCAAATGAAAACAAAGTCCGTCTTTGAACGGTTTTCTTAGCCATTGCCGACGAACAAAATAAACAGAGAGAGCAAACGGCGAATGGGGAACTTTATTCTTGTAGCGTTTTATGAGGTTTCCAGCTGTTGCTGCTTCGAAGCCCATTCGAAATCTTAAAGATCCCTGAAATCTCATCCATCTCGCATTTACATTCACCATTTACTGCACATTCTACCAACTTTCTTCCATGTTAAACTTTATTGCTCTGCATATGTGTATGTATACATCATGACTATGGAAAACATACCCCACATCTCAACAAATGTTCCGTTATTATATGTGATTTTCCCTCAAAAAGATCTCCGGAGGTGGAGTAGAAAGAGCTGTGAACTGGTTAGCAAAGTGTTCGATATTAAACTGCGCACGTTATGGAAGCACACACACACACACAGAAATCTGATCTGTAGAATTAGCTCTATAGCTCACAGCCTTCGATACTTTCGGTGAATAAAAAATCATCAAAGAGCAAATGTGTGCTCCAGTTTGGTTGTTGGAAGTTGGAATAATTTCGGTTCATCGGTTAGACATCCCTGGCTCCGCATAAAGTCCACAGATTCCACCATATCACACCCACACACACCTCCACCCAACAAGAATAAGCTGCTCCAACATTCTTCTCCTTTTCGTGTAATTATGTTATGACCTTTTCATTGGTAATGAAATCCCGATCAAGACAAATAAACAAATCTTTGCTGGGGAGGCTTTTAACAGCTTCGATCTTTACAAATGGCTTACTTGAGTCTCATATGCAGAGTGTCCTATTTGAAGTTGTTGATTTGATTAGAATGAATCTTAAGACTTGTGCTGAACTTTTTGTCTACAATTTCACATCCAAAAGTAACAAATGAATCAATTCTGCTTATCACTTGTTTAGAAGATTAATGATGAGAGGATTGAATGATTACACGATATGAAATAGTAGTTAGAATGAAATTAATGTGGAGTAGTGTTTTCCTTTGCAGGACACGGGGGAGTGTTCCCTTTAATGGGTGCTCCATGGTTTGACCCAGCGGCTGCTTACATGGCTTACAATTGGGAATGTCTCCGAAGACAAGAAGCAGCGATTGCCGCAGCGTCCCTAGGTCTTCCAGCCCCTAACACAACTTCTAACACTGGTCCCCCACCTTCCTCCCTTCCTTCAACGTTCAAACTTCCCCCAGGAGGATTAGTGGTAGGACCTCCACCATCATTGTCATCTTCTCCAGGAGGAGGTTCATCATCTCTCCTCCCTTCGCCTACTTCATCTTCATCTTTAGTTGTCCCAGATCACCCCAGAGGCCTTCCTAATGGAATCCACCCTCATCATCACCACTTACACCCACCCCCACCTTCGGACTTTTCTCCTTTCTCCAGACCTCTTCCAAGTCTCAACGGACTTTCTCCACATCCCCAACTCCCTCCGTTTCCCCCACCACACCCACAAATCCACTTACAATTACTCACCCCGCCTACTCCACCTACAAATGGATCTTCTCTCATCACACCAAAATTAGAACTTTCTTCTCCACCCAGTCAAAACGGAGACAGAAGTAGTAGTCGAGGAAGCACGCTAAGCGACTCCAATCATCCCCACAACCACCACCACCACAACCATCACCACCATCATAACCACTCCCACAAAGACCGCAAAGTAAACGGGAACAATAATAATAATACTAGTAACGGTAATAACAAGCAGCAGTCTAGCCTTGTGGTAAGCAACAACAATAATAATACTAATAATAACACGGAAAGAAGAAGAGAAGAAGAGACGACAAGTAGTAGTAGCAATAACAACAGAAAGTCTAGTAGTAATAAGACTCATCTCATTAAGTCTGCTTTCCAACAAGTCAAACCGAAAGACATTCACTCTGGAGGAATCGGCCCAACTTCTACTGTAACTTCTTCTGCTCCTTCCAAAGGAGTTTGGAGACCTTACTGAGCTAAACATTCGTCGTACACATAACTTTCCATCTGACCTTGCAAAAAGCTCCTGAATAGTCAAAGTGTTACTTAATTATATAGAGATTTCAAATCCACAATTCCATCATGAATCAATCAGTTATACGATGAGATTATACGATGAGCGTATTTTAATACATTCAGAATACAAACACGAAGCGTCCATACACATGAAATATTACTAGTAAAGTAGAAAATAACGATGAAGAAGATGAGAGTAACTTTGTAAAACTATATGCAACTTACTACAATACCTTAAATACTTAAAGTGCCATAAGAGTTTATATTACATAACGTGTAAATGATTTATTATGAGTTTGTAAGCGTAAACTTATATTATGTTGTATATTGAATGTCGGGCACCCGTCTATTAAATGTATTATTAATTGTCTACTATTACTATTGTACAAAGTATTACTTTCTTTAGTTGTTACTACTATCGTCAATCATGCATAAACATATTTACATTCAGTTATTTATACTTAAACTTCTGAATTATATTCGGAGTTTTGTTCCCAGTTATTGTGTCAAAAATCAAAGAATAAATTCCGTTCATTCAATAAAAGAATCATAATAAACAGTAGGAGCGTAAGTTGTGAAGATTGTTGTGATTTGCGATTGTCTGGTTTTTTTTCAAGCTCTTGTTCATGATAAGAAAGATTCCATTCCGTCTTGTAAAAAGAAGAAGAGTGTGCTGGTGTTAATGAACGTGGGATCTTTTCGGTTGCCTGTGTGGTGAATCCAAAAATTCCAATTCCTTTGGCTGCAAAGTAACAAAGTTGAGACATGTGCATACTTCTTCCCGTAAATAATGAGGCTTCTCGTGACACTTTAATTGAGTGAAAAACATCTACAATCAACACACACACGCACACCCGAGTCACCCGAGTGATCTTTGTTTTCTCCTTCTAAAAGTATTTGACACGAAGAAATGTAGCATTAATCTTCAGCTTAAAATAACTGGATTTAGCTAGCCTTCTTTGGAAAAGATCATTAGGAAAGGTTATGACACAAGGCAAGAGATTAACCTTCCACTTTTTAAAATGAACGCAGTTCAAACAAATCAATACTCTACTCTTCACTACTAACTCCATTTTTCAAGGACTCTGCTACTACGTTTGAAATTCCATTCGAGAATATTACCGAAGCAGCGTCAATTGTCAATCTGTCACGGCTACGAAGAATCACGGCGTGTGCCTCGTGGTGTCTTTATTTGCTCAGTGGACGGCTGTCCAATTCATTCTTTTATATTACTACACAGTGCATATCTTCTCATGGTGAATTAAATAAATCGCAGTGAAACCCGAGACGAGAGGACATCATGGTTCACAATCAAATCCACAGCCACATACTTTTTCTCTCTTTATTATTGCACTACGCAGGGAGACATCATGAATAGGAAAGAATTTAATTTTACACCCAAGCGACCATTCTCGGGGTCTTTTTCTGTCTTCGGGTTTCATCCCCTCAAATACACACGGACACATGGGCATGTCCAATTGGTCAATTTCATACAACTTTCTTTCGCATTGTGTGAAAAAGTGAGTTTGCATGTGAGATTACGTCAAGAGACCTTTCCAATCTCCATACAGTTGTACATGTGACATGTGACATGAGGAAATGCGATGCAAATGTTTTGTAATGTAGTCGGTAAGCGTTATAGTGAAAGTTTTAAAAACCCGTTAATATACATTCAAGTACCAATAGATCACCTTTCACTTTTTAAACATTGAAAAACAACAGATGGAAAGTCTGTAATAAAGACATGGATTCACAATATCACATACATATTTGCATTTCCATTAAAAAGCGAGAATTCCCAGTAGAGAGATAAAGATTGGAATTATATGGAATGGAAAGTTTCAGAAAACTTCGAACACATATTTAGTAACAGCAGTAGAAATAATTACGCGATGATAATAGAGGGCTGGAAAGCTACTCGGAGGGACTCTCAATTACACCCTGAAAACCGAGAACACATAATGTATATAACACCCGGGTGGAACTTCACGCAGCATCCGACGTCCAATTGGAATGATACGCACAAAATATCTTTCTTTCCAGTTGTAACCATTGTATGGTCTAATATGGACAATCTACATTTGTACTTGGGTCGTGTATCAAGTTTCATTTCGTAATGAGTATTATTACACAATAAAAAGTTGAACAATACACTTTATTCATTCCAATTTAGTACGATTCACTGAATCCATAGTACACAGACCCATATGAGCTTCTCGTCGCGCATATGGCGTCACTTTCCAATATTCCAATCTGCGAACATCTCTCTAACAATAACTACACAGAAAATACACGAGCAAGATTCATATCTCGAATGATCAGTATAATCATTAACCCTTAAACTAGAGAATCAAAGCCATGTCTGTAGGTCGGGTTCTGATTAAAAAGTGCATTAAAATATTATAATCCTTTACGAGGAAAATGTCTAAATCAAGAGAAAGAAAAACGTGAGGTTCATTAAACAACGGAAGGAAACCTAAAAGGAAGCCACTTTGTGTATGGAAGAAACGATAATGGTCTACCAACAAGAGACACACACAGACACACAGACTGCGGGTTGAATGGTTGAATCGTGTGGCTTTTACTTGAGTCATCATCATCCCTGTGTGAGCACATCTCTAGAATAAAAATCACTTGGATTTATCCGAAACAACGGGGAATTGAATCTTCCTCACTTTATATTCCTTGAGATAAAACAAGTCTCACACAGAGACTGAGAGAGGAAGGAAGGAAAGAGGGTGAGAGATCAACTATCGTCAACCCTCTCTACTCTCTCTCTCTCTACACGGAAGATGAAGAAGAGGGTCGTCGAGGGTGAAAGTTTCAATGTATTGTCAGTCTTTCGTCCTTTCCACCTAAAAGTAGCAACAGAGGGCAACTTCTAAAGTTCCAATAATATCTTCCCTGCCATCAACATCAGCACCACACATGCTACACACAAAGTTAAGCCAGATCAACCCCATTGTGCAATGTGTGTGGATATTTCAGACGAGATTGTGTGTCCTTAGTGAATTGAGATGAATGATGGGTCCAAATGTATGAGACATCTACAAAGACGATTCTGAAGAATGAAGCGACCAAATTAAACTGACTCAACTACGAAATCCGTATAAACGAAAGGAAAGAAGTTTCTTCCAGATATCTCTTCATTTGATACGAAAATGTAGTATTAATTGAAAGAAACAAAGCAACCTGAATAGTTATTCCTCAGCCAACGAGGAGACTACGGGATCGAAGAAGGTCTTTTAGGTTAAGAGGGCCAAGTTGGATAACGCGTGCCACAATAATGACACCTACAGACCTTACATGTAGCTCGTTAATCATTTCACATGAACTTTGTACATCAATCCATCAACAGTTCTATTCAAATCTACAACGAACAAACAGTTCCAATTGGGTTCTTCAGTTTTGAATACACCAACAGCGTGTATCTATCTATCTCCCTGAAATGAGAATAAGGAATTCCCTTTCTGCTTGTTGCGTGAGACCTACTTCTCTTCCTGCCTACAGTTTAAAAGTTGAAGCTTCAAACTTTGTGCATCGGTAGAAAAGTCATTATTCGCTCACGAAAAATAAAGTTGGTGATCAGAGAGAGATTTTAGAACAGTCACTACTCCACATACTGTATGTAGTCTCATCTTGTGTAGTACAGGGCTCACTGTACGATATCATGTACGATGAATGTATGTGTGTGTGACACCAACTTGGTTCTGGGTTTTTTATTCCAAGAATGATATCCGATTAGCCGGGTTTTCGGGAGGGAACGGGGTTACCCTCATGTGCACCGCGTACCAGGCCACAATACCGTGTTGTCATCACCCTCTCCCTAACTATTTTTGGGACACAAGTGCATCCAAAACTTTTCTTCCATCCAATGATCGCGTCACCAACAACCCCCATAAGTGCATCTTTGTCCTCCAGCTTAAATCCACACACTCGCACGCTTATATACATTTCTAGCTACCCCTTCTTCCTCCTCATATCCTTCCGTCATCATCATCATCAGACATACGTAATACGTAGCTTCATTCGAAGCTCTACACACTTCTATACACGTATACTTTCATATTTCATATGGCTTCCGTATACTTTACTTTCACAAGCTGAGAAATTATGTATATTTCATATATGGCTCATTCAAGTAACACACAATCCTTTCAACTACATTATATCGAGGGAAACTAAGGGATGCTGCTGATGTGCTGCCCTTGCTGTTGTCCCATCATCTGCATGGTCACTATGTATGCTTCACTTGATATCTCAATTAATCTACATGAATCCATCATTGCGAGCGATTCCGAACAACAAGCAATGTGTATACTATATTATCATAGAGATGTGTATGTGATTATTATGTGATTCCCATAGGGTGGCATAAGCATGACCCAAAGGTTCATGATGAATTATATTTACTTCCTAATGGGCTTGTCACTTCCACTCCTGCTCCCTCAATTTCTAGATGCAGATGTGGTTCAAATCTAAACTACACTGTATTGGGTAATCTCAGAGGAAGCTTTTGTAAGTGTGTGTCTAGGTCATGATGACTATGACGAATGAGCGTCTATGTGATGATGAGAAATTGTTCAGGAGTTGTTTTTAGATTAAATGTTTAGCATTGTTGCAATTGCCTTTTGTGTATGGTATGGACATATTTTTCATGAAACGAGAATATGATTCTTTAATTCACATCCAATGTAAAGCGTACAATATGCATTTATTATTCATTTTAAATTGATCAGCTTTTTAACCTCCTCAACCATGAAATTGGCTTCCGATATGATTTGTGTGTATTATTTGTACTTTAGAGGCAGATCCATTTACATAATGTTCGATAGAATTATACTTTTTTACGTGTCATTCATGGGGAGACATGAATAATACAGGTTAAAAATCATTCCTAGATGATCTTTTCATCCCAGGAAGGGTCAATTTGGTAACTCGAGTTGGAATGTTCCAGGCAGATTCGATATTTTTGGCGAAGATGTACGCAGACAGAGCCAGGAACGTGAGATAGAACTCTCGAGCAGTTAGTCCGAAAAGGCGGTGCTTGGTCGGTACAGCGATAGTGATGAGACAACAGAACATTACAAAGGCCCCAGCGATTCCAATCCTGTCACCAGCCAAATGCTCAATGTAAGCGTGAGAGGCCACAGCAATAAATCCTGTGATTTGAGTGGTGATTGCAATTTCTGAAGGTGACTTGCGGACCCAGCAGATCAAGGGTGGTACCATGAGGAGAAAGTGTAACTAAAAATATGGAGAAAATTGTCTCTTACACCTTCAATAGTTATAATACAAAGTGCATTATGAAAAGTCATCGGGTATTTTACCTGAGCTGATGTGTTGTTGTAATGAACCATCCAGGCATGAACTACTACGCTTGGATAGCCCACGACCACTGTCAACCAGGCCAGCAAGTAATGATATTGAACGTAGTATCGGCTGTTTTCAGTGGCAGAATACTTTCCCCCTTCCAGGTGCTCTTCATCATCGTCCGATGCCATTAACCCATAAACTGAAATAACATTTATAAGGCAATCAATACCATGCACAAGTTGAATCTTTTGGAATTAGATAACTGAATGGAACAACAGGATAGTTCTTACTAGAAGACAGAAGACCAAAGAGACTGCAGGCTAATCCCAAGATGTAAAAGATTCCGTAAAGAACGAGGGAGAAAACGGAGAAAGCCCTCACGGCAGACAGTTTGTATAAACCAAAGGAACAACTGCCGATGAGTAGGATTTGAACAGCAAGCAGGTACATCGTGTTGAGTAGACTCATCTTTAGACTGCTTCGATATCGAGGAGGGCTCATGTCAGGAGAGGAAATTATATAGCTGCACTAATTGCAGCATCTGAAGTCTAAATCGGATGACACGCAGGCTTTGCAGGATTTACAATTGTGGAATCCACTTCTTTCGTTCTAAAATACCCATGGATACAAAGGCACAGATCCGAACATTTTTCATCTGACATTCATGATAAAGTTCAGAGAGAGAGAGAGAGAGAGACGAATGAAACTTTTCAGGCCCTGTGAAATCTTTTCTTCTGCAGATTTGTGCCAGACTATTACCCTTACACGCCTTTTAAACAGGGCCGATCGACTATACACCACCACCTCGACTCGATCGACTTTCGCAAACACCTGACCTGTCTATCGGCCCTGCCTTTTAAACCTACCTACTTTTGAAGTTTCGAAGTAACGAATACAGTTTGCAATGTCTTTAACTACGGTGTTGAACTTATCTGAAGTGGACGACGCTGTCGATGAAAATGTCAGAAGTGGAGAGCTTCTGGTGCTCTTCTTCACCTCCGACGGGTACGCTTGCAATATAAAACCAATCCCGAGATTACATTTGACACTATATTTATAATACCTCTTGCAAAAAGATGCAGTGTGACATTAAGATGCTCAATTTTAAACAGGTGTGAATCATGCCAAAAGATTGAAGATCTCTTCAATCATGATGGGAAGGACTTCAAGGATCTCCGCTGCTTGAAAATAGTCTCAGACGTGGCTCCCGAAGTTGCTAAATATTACGGAGTGGAACTATTCCCCACAGTTTTGTTGTACCGAGGAGGAGAATTCATTGCGGAACACTGGCAAATACAACCTCTTCGACAGGAAATTCGGAATTTATTGGTTGAGAAGGTATTCGATGTTCATGCAGAAGCTACGAATGATCAGCCCATTCGAGATAGTGATGAAGATTCTGGTCAAAATCAAGAAGTTGGAATAGCTACAGTGTCGACCATAGATGAGCTGGACAACGCTATCGATGAAAATGTCGACAGTGGAGAAATTCTGGTGCTCTTCTTCGTCTCCGACTGGTAAGTAAATTACAGTGAACAAATCAATGATAAATAAACCTATAGCACTATTCATGTACTAGCGTTTATAGTGAAAAGATTTAACATTACAAATTCAATTTTAACTAGGTGTAAATCGTGCCAAAGTATGGCAAAAGACTTCTTGAATAATGATGAGGATAAGGAGGACTTTTCCAAAGTTCGCTGCTTAAAAATAGCTACCGATGTGTCTCCAAAGGCTGCTGAATACTTTGACGTAGATGTGGTCCCCACGGTTTTATTCTATAGAGAAGGAGAACTAATTGAGGAACATGTATTGTGGAAGATAAGACCACTGCGAGATTTCGTAAGGGAATTCTTGGACATCTTGGATTATGAGGAGCACCGATATCCTACTGTAAGAGCTGATGAGAAAGCTCAATCCGCTGATAAGTGGGCTCAATCCGCTGATAAGTGGGGTCAATCCGCTAATGAGTGGGCTCAATCCGCTGAAAAGTGGGCTCAATCCGCTGAAAAGTGGGGTCAATCCGCTAATGAGTGGGCTCAATCCGCTCAACCTGGAGGATTCTTCGCAAGAGTCAGAGGATGGTTTAGCGGATTTTTTGGCAAGAGAAAGCTCGAAGATTCACAAGATGAAAACGCCGAACAACATGGGAATGCAAAACGAGCTAGGATTGAAACTGAGATATCACCAGGTTGTTCTTTGTGAATAATTACCAGAATGCTAAATTCATATTGGCTAAAACGATTCCTTTTTACATGCAGACATTAAGAAATGCAAGATTCAGATAAACCTGGCGAACGGAACAAAGTAAGTCTTAGATTGGCATTACTGCCATCACTCCTTTCTATACAACTATGTATTTCTGGAATTAAATGTGGTTCAGAATTTTCATATCTCTTCGTGTCGTATTTAATGCCGCAGGCTGCAGATGACGGACATCTCAGTTACACAGAAAGCCTCAGACATTCGAGCGTTCATTCTTTTGAATTTTCCGGATTACAAAGATGTGACCTTTCAGCTCCTGAATAGCCCACCCACAAATGTTATAGATGAGGAGAAGACGGTCGAGGAAGAAAGCTTGGCTAACGCTGTGGTTATTCAGCACATTGTAATGGATGAAGCCTAGGTAGAATTTTATGAAAACTATTTAAATCTTCTATAATTCACAACAGTTTTTACTACAGCACAGAAAATATTTGATATCTATCTTTATCGTTGAATTTCGCACTTTTGTGGATATCAAAATCAACCAAACACGCAAACAAATTGTAGAACTATTATAACTTGATATATAAAAACATGAGTATTATAACACGAATTACTACATTACAGCAAAAGTGAATAAAGGTTTTATGTTCTTGTCCACAAATGTTTGGATTCAACTTCTAGATAAGCACTGTCATCTGGGATTTGCGAAATTGATTATACAGTAAAAATAAATGAAAAAGAAAGCATTTCGTCTTGCAAATTGAGAGCTTATACATCCCAAAGACTGCAGACAATTATGTCGTTAATTACCCCTCAGTTAGAGTCCGAAATCAAAATCAAAATCACGTCAAAATCGTCCGTTCATAAGCGACATTTTGGAAATTCTTGGGGGTGGTTTCCAGGGGGAGTGGTTTATGAACGGACGATTTTGACGTGATTTTGATTTTGATTTCGGACTCTAACTGAGGGGTTA
>Ga0194135_10001547_pt1 | contig 13765 bp, 15 predicted proteins | sample LitLau_LLRF_2013_FD_134024 | JGI IMG/M metagenome (GOLD analysis project Ga0194135, IMG submission 134024) | Freshwater sediment microbial communities in response to fracking from North America - Little Laurel Run_MetaG_LLRF_2013 (version 2) | ecosystem: Environmental > Aquatic > Freshwater >...
CGGGTAGGGTTGGGTTGGGTCAGCTCGTACAGGACTGTAGAACTAAAATCCCCACTATTCTTGGTTCGTGTAAAATTTTTGCTGTGTGATACGTAGTTATCCATGAGATTTCTGGGAAAGAAAATGCTGTTGAATAGTACTAGGAATTTTTTTGTATTATGCAGAAGGGTAACATTTCGACTTTACGCACGTGTTTCATTTTTTCAAGTTATGTTTTTAATCTCACAAGACCCCAGACAATTCATTGTGGGCGGGTTATTTTAATTCCACAGAATCCTTGGCAGTAATGTTAGAAAACTAGTGCGTACCAAGGAAGATAGACTTTTAGGTAGTTATAGTTGCGTTAGTTCTCTATAACAGGAAGCGCAGCAAACGGGGTTCTCGAAAAAACTAGCGATTTTGACGATATTGGGGGAAATCCCCCAATAGGAAAAACTTTGTTCAGAACCCGAAAATCTGACCATCTCGGTATCATTGGAAATTTTCTGGTAATTATGGCAACAATGGCGCTGTGCGTAATCGGAGAAATCGCTGGGTTTTTCCAGAACCCCGTTTGCTGCGTAACCTTATATAACGCACGCACTAATAATAAGTCTATCAACCTTGAGTGCGTACGTTTCATTGTTGTTGTGTGAGTTGGTCCAGTCAGTTGGTCGATTTATTAAACTGTTCTCTCTGTTCGTCCTGCTTTCCTAGTCCACGTTCGTTCCACGTCCACTTCTTTGTTGCTTATACAACTCTGATAAGCCTTCCACTTTACACGTGCTTAGCACAAAGTAAGCTATTCGCAATTCGACGGAGATAAAATTCAGAAAGAACTCTCGCGCGTTGTGATTCGAAGTGTTTCAAAACAATTTCAATTGTGTTAATAACTTTTTGTTGCTTTAAAATTAGTCGGAAGACCGTCAGATCCAGAATGTCGAGTTCTACAGGAAAGGCTTCTTCGTCGTCTCGTCGTCCGATGACAAGAAAGTATCGAAAAACACTCCAGGAAAAGGAGGAATTGGAAACAGCAGCTCCTGAAAACAAACAATTAATCTCGTACGTTTTTAACTGCCTTTGTTGTTTATTTCTAGTCTTATTCACCCATTTTTCATAATATTCATATTCATAGCATTATTAATTCTTTTACATTTAGAAATTATTATGTTTTAAAATACTAACTTGTACCCCACTTTTGTGCTTTTTTACCGTTTAATAAATCGTGAATATAAATATTATTGTTTTGCCAATTCTAGATTGCTGGATCTGCCATTAGACGTCACGGAACTACTCCTTGAATACGTCGCAAGTGAACCCAGGGCTGTGTTGAATCTTCGAAGAGTTTGCTCGACAACAAAGAGATGGATAGACTCCCTTAGACCTTCCCAGGCAAATCGAATCTTCTCCAGACTCCCTATTACCTTGAATTTCACCTGGATGGGTCTGGAAAACTTCGAACGGATCCCTCCTCCGCCATCAGCGTCTGTACTTAAGTTTTCCACTGTGGGTGCGATTTCTATACTAAAGGAGGAGTTCCGCCTGAAGAAACTGCAAAAACCCTTTCCAACATTCTGTGCCTTCTGGAGACACAAAATGTTCCGCCTTTTTGTTGACAACTATTCTTTAGAATTGCTAAATGCACTTGGAATCCCGAAGGCTCTACGGAACCTCATTTGCACGAATGAAATCGTGGAAACGGAAACCCATCCAACTTTACTGCAATTGGAGTCTATCACTTGTGACTATGAGAGCCAACCTTCACTCAAGTTCTTTCGTCACATCGCGCGCTCTCGCAGTCTAAAGCGACTGTCTTTGAGTGTCTGTTCGTTTTCGCTGGATAACCGCGAATACCCCTACGACTCCAAACGATTTGAAGGCGCCCAAATTGTCCTCGACTCGAAACGTTCACCGAATAACGCAGACTTCCATATTGACTTTCATTTTGCTGGTTGTGACTATGGGAGTTATTTCCCTATTGCTAATTGCGAAGTGGAGAGCTTCCTGGCTTCTATTGCTGCTTCGACTGCATCGATTCGAATGTTCCGTGTGCCTAACATACTCGCCGAACAAATTCTAAGAATTCGAGCGATAGACGATGATAATGGAGGAGGAGTCAAGAAATTTATGGATAGCATCGAATCAATGTACCACATTGGAATTGCTGGACAGCTGGAGAATTCATGTGTGTTCTCACAGCGCCAATTGCTTCGTAATATGAAGACGCTTTGTCTGCACATACAAGAAGAAAATAGAAATGGGAACGCCCGATCTGAGATTTCCATCATGGACCTTTCGGGACTTCCAGAAGGAATTCAAAATGTGCATTTGGTTAGTTGTACGCCGGTTATTCAACGACGTTTGGTGAATTTCCCTAAGACATTAGTGGCTCTAATGGTGGAACAAAATTTTGAGGATGGGGCTACAGCAAATGACTGGGTGGAATTATTGACCCGTGTTAGTCAAAGGTGTCCTGACCTGGAAGAACTCACTATCAAATCGAAGATTAATGTTGAATGGTTTTCTGTGGAAACTCGTCGAGGGCATTCCTACGCGTTCAAAAGTAAGTCGTAAGGTTTTTCGCAGAAATACCGAATGGTTATTTATTTATATTAAGTCGATTATTGTCGAATTTCAGAGTTAAGATCGCTAAAGTTCGAAGGGGAAATCGTTGGAGCAACAGAACAGAAGAGCGCGTCCCAGAGGCGACTCATTGACACTCTTCTTTTTGACATTCTTCAAATCGACCAAATGTCTCTACTCGAATTTACTCTGAATGCCAATGATGGGAAATTGGTATGCTTAATCTCGAATATTTCTATGAATAATTTTAATCAGAAAGAGATTTTAAAATATTTTAAGTAATTTGTGGTAATTATTTGTGTCTTGCAGAGAATTGACTTGGGTTGTGTGAAACGTCTTCTTAGGTCTCCTTGCGCTAAATCATTAGTGAGTCTGAGCTTGGGCTGCAAAGTCAATAGAACTGTGGTAGAGCATTTTATTTACGACAAGCTCCGATCAATTATTAAGGATAACAAAGTAAAGTATCGGAAGAGACACGGACGTCTACAGAGTTCAGACACCATTCATCCGAATTATTTCAGAGGATGAATTGAATCGTGTGAAGCTAACTTTTATTTTTAAGTACTAATTTTGCAATAGGTTTGGTGCATTGTAAGTCCGAGCTCGGAGAGGTCCTGCTTCTCGGACGGACCTTCTCCATTGCTGCCATTCATTTCGCGAATTTCGACCACAATTAAAAGTCCAGATACGTTTTAGAAATATCTTTATGCTGTCGGCGTCTGCCTCGTGCGCGATCTTTTTATGGTGTCTTTGGGAAAAGTGAGACTGCAGTAAGATCCCCTTCCAACGTTCCAACTTCATCTCTCTCGGTAGTAGTCGGTAGGTAGGCAAAAAACAACCCTTCATTTCAGGCCATTTCATAAGAAATGTTGGACCTCAATCGAATAGTAATCATTTATTCAAAACTACTAACAGTCATTTAATTAACATGATAACGATTGGCAAGATTAAGGTTAAGGATTAAGGTATGTAAAGTCCTATAAATAAATGAACTATTATGAAACATCAACGGTGCATTGTTAATGCATGATATAATGTACCAATTTCCAACTACAAACACCTTATTTCTTTATTTCTAAGATTTTATATTTCATGCAATACAGAATGCAGTTTAAGTTTATTATGTCGTTCCCCGTGTTTCAAACAGCGGTCTATTTTTATCAGGATATCTATTCAGGACTAATTCCTTTCCAAGTCTTTTAGATACCTTTGCAAGCCTTCTTTCATGCTTATTGCCTATGGTATTTTGTATTTTAAATTTTATTTTTATTCTACACGCTGGTGAATTGGCTTTAAACATTATACTTTCCATAAATAAAATTGCACATCCGAGTAAAAAGAGAGTTCCATAAATGGCACAAAGTGGTTTCAAAAATCCGTATTTGCGACTCTTCACCGTAGGATTAAAGCTCAAGCTCAAATTCCCATTATAGACTTCTCTGTAATATTTCCTTATAAAAATAAGTTGATCTGTGTACTCAATACTTCTAGCAATGAACTCATTCCACCCAGATTCCTTGAAATGCAGCATTTGATGAATTATTTCATCTTTAAGAGCATGAAAATGCATGTGAAAATTCACCCCACCTCCAAAATTCTCTGTGGTTTTGTGGCAACCATAATCTTCCCCTGTTATCACTTCCAGTCTTTCTAACATTGTTTCACTGCTTGGATATGTATCGGCAAAGTAAGCCTTCTTCAACAATTGATCGCTGTTTCCCCCATTGGCAGTTGAAGCGTTTGAATTGTTAGCAATGTGTTTCAAAATATCATCAAATTCACTTATGCCATCTGGGAATCCAGGTAAAAATTCCATATCATTTGCAAACGTGAAATTCTTCTCATGATTATGTTTTTAGTGTGGTTTATCAAAGCTTGTGCAAGTCTCATTCGCCCATCAAAAATTATGTTTACACCGTGAGAAGTATTCAAAAATATTATTGGACTCGCTCCAGTGTACAGAATCTTGTATTCGGAGGAAATCAAATCACTCAGCGAATTTTCGGGCTTCACTTCTGTGGCTTTTATGAGTTCTCTGAAAACATAATTTCGATAAGCCGTGAGAAGGACAAGCATGCACAACTGGAGCAGAATAAACATGCAAGTCGTTTCAAAGCTTTTCTTCCCAAATAAAACACTCACAACGGACATGACATTTTTGCATAGAACTTCCCACAAGTCTACGACCATATCTGGCTTCGTGTGCTTTTTAAAGGCCCGTTGAATTACAATGACAATTGCGAATATCATCATAAGGAGCCAAAGGACCAAATGATATGCTGCGAACCAAGAAGAAATTATCGCTGTGTTTTCCTTCTTCCTTTCACAAAAGATGAGTTTATATTGAACACTCCGGAAGTGTTCAGGTGTATAGTCCTGTTCAACGAATGTTATGTGTCTGTATAAGTAATAAGGTAAGCTGTCTTGTTTGTACCTCCAAAACCCTATACATTTTGAATCGCTCCGTGTATCATTATCATAGTAAGATTTCTGAGCAACAGAAATATTAAACAACGAGAACATTGTAGTTCCCAAAGTGTCTTGCATTGAACAGTTCTTCATTTTACCCCATGCCCAAGCGTTAGCTAATCTACATTTGGGATTTAGATTCCTTGAGAATTGAAAACTGTTAGCGATTGCAAACAAATCGTCTTTCCAGCTCTCTCTGAACTTGTATAAGTCCAAAGTACTCATATTAGATCTTGATGAAATGTTTCTCAAGATTCCATTGGAACATAATGCACAAATAAAATTCCATCGAGCTGGAATATTTTTCTTCGAATTCAAAGAAATACTTCTGTTGAAGTCCAAGTAAACTTGGAACATTCGAATTGTTTGTCGCGTAAAAAGGTAATTGATCTTTTCTGGAATCGCATAGGTTGTATAATTTATATTAATATCGACAAAGATTGCGATATCTTCTTTATTCGGATTCGAAAGAACTGTATGCAACCACATGTATGTTCGCTCAGGTCCAGCAGATTCAATATTTAATTTTTCCGTGATGTGAACGTTTCTGGGCTCTATGAATAGGAATATTGTGCATGCAGCTTTGATTAGATATTTAAAAACTACAGTAACACTCGTTTCGTTACTTTCGTTGTGTCCCATTGGGACTTTGTAATTAAGCCAAGAAGTTATCGAGGGATTATTGTTACTCCCAGAGGATTTCCAGTTATCTGCGTGTTTCTGAAGAATTCTTTCTGATAAGTCTGTATACACGATGGTAGAGTTCTGTAATCTAAGTAGATGAGTCAAACATGAGCCAAAAGGAGATAAGTCAAAGGTATCCATAATAATATCTTTCGATGGTCGAACTATTCTTTTTTACTTTTAAAATTTAAACTGGGAATCTGTTTGAGTTTAAAAAAGTAGATGTTTTATCCTATACAATATCATTTTGAGTGAAGTTATATTCATAAATACTTGAAGAAGTTTGGAGGAATATTAATATTAGCTTGTGGCTGAGAACGTGAGAAGTGTAATATAAATTTCAATGTTTCTACTTTGGTCCAGCAACTTTTAGCTTTTAAACACTCGCATGACGTCAATTGGCTATCAACTATTCATACGTATAATCGATATTCTACTTTGTTCAATGACACTTGTGATTATAAGCCTTTCAATTCAACAGGATATAATTAATACCTACCAAGTTATGCATGAAATATTTATACGGTGTGCAAGGATCCAATAAACATGGTCGAATGTTGTTTTATACTTTTATACTACTCGGCTTCTACTTGCTTTCGTAAAATAACAATATAATATGATAAGCTTAATAATAATCCATTTTACTTCTCTACTGTTGCATTAGCCATAGTTTTATTACATATAACTTTTCGATAAATGTTATTGTCACAATAATATTGTGTTGTAGTTTTAAATTGTCTCAGGTTTAACATTTCCAGTTCGGTTTCATTCTTTAAGATGAGTATATTGCAATTTGACAATTAAGTATGTATACATAGTTTTGAGTTTTTGAGTAAGCAAAATTAGAACAGCAAAGGGAGATCTTCATTGAGGAATATATTTAAGAGACTTCTTGCAAAGTATACTCAAAGTTAGTCGTGTCCTGATCTTCCTTAGGAGGATACGTAGCATGGACTTCCTCTTTCAGCTCCAGCATGAAAAAGTACACGACCCACATGCAATAGAAGTTGAGGACAAGGCCTGTCAAGTCATGGACAGCTTCTTTCTCGTCTATCCCGCTCTTGATATCCAGAACGAAATCGACCACTCCAGTCACAAAGATTATAAGGCTTATGATCAACCAGATTTTGCACTTTAGTGCATTTCTCTGTAAATATATACGGAAATCATTACATTACATGACATAATTATGTAAACTTTAGATTTTACAAAGCTTCAGTTTTTGAGAAAGAACCTGAGTAGCTCCTTGGTACAACAGAATAGCTATAATGAGCAGGATGACTCCAATGATCAGACAAGCAATTGCTAATGCCATGAAAACTCCACCTACAGAATTTCCCATTGCACATTTAGGCATCATTTATCTCAGAAACATTTACAGATTACAAATCCAGAAGCATATTATGTTAATCTTACTTTCTGCAGCAACAATTTCTTTCCCAGGATCTGGCAGCACTTCCTCACTTTCCTTTGTAGCTTGAGTCGTTTGAAACCCTCCAATGACCAAAGACAGAATTCCCATCCCAATAAAAATCGCAGCCACAACCTGAAATCAATCAATATACAAACAATTAGTTTTAAAATATTGCACCTTGCTATTATTCGATATGCTTTAACAGTTAATAAACAAGTACAATTTCAAAGATAGCAATTATTCTAGTTCCAGTCTGAAGAGAACCCCCGCAACATGGATGAAATCGATTCATGATGATGATGCTTGCTTAATGCTCAATCAAATTAATTATTATAATAGAGTACAAAAATGCTCTTCAGTTGTTGAGTTGTGTAAAGATGGAAGGTTAATAATATTATGGAGAAAGAATCTGCAAAAAGAAAGGGTGTGTGTCCGCGAGTTGGCTGTGTATGAATTTTTTGCGTGAAAGTTAATAATGCAGCAGAGTGAAGAAGGACAGTTTTTGTAGTGAACGCGAATCCGAAGGGAACCGAAATAATACATGCAAGAAGTTTTTTAACAGTAACAACGGAGCCTCAGTAGAAGAGGGGAAAGTTGTTAAAATGAGAATAGGGGAAGTTTTGCCAATGAATGTGAAGAGAACTTTATTACGCAATAACATTATTCACATGGAATTGTGTGTATGAAGTGCATGTGTATGTATTATATCCGATATCCAATGAGGAAATGTACTATATACACGCATATTAGATATATATTCCCCGTTGTAACTCTTCCCGAGAAATTGTTCAATGGCATTATCTCGAGCACTAATAGTCATACATGTACATGCATTATATATATATATTGTTCTCTGCTAATTTATGGATCACTTATCTTGTTCTGCAGTATGGATATGTGTATATGGAGAAATCTCATCTCACATTCTATACAAAAGAAATGATGGGGAGTGAAAGTGAAAAAGTTTTAGAGATGAAAGCCAACTTGGAATGGAGGGAGAAGTGTTGCAAAAACTCAAACAAAGAAAAGTCTTAGAGAAAAAAGCCGGGATTTAGCAGTAGATCCTATCATGAATATCTTAAGCTTGTGTTGATATCAATATGAACTTCAATAACATTAAGTCTCGCTCTAGTAAGATTTAAAGAAAGTTACTAGTTAATTCTAACATAAAATAAAAATAATATGAAAGTAAGCTCTCAGGAAAAAGTGGTGGCCCTTAAAAGGGCCGTTGGTTTTATGGCTCTGAAGCCGGAGCTGATGATTTGGATAACATTAATAGTTATAATTACCCACTTTCTCCCCTGATTCGTCGTGCCAATTGGATGTCCTTGGGCATGATGGTAACCCGCTTAGCGTGAATCGCGCACAAGTTGGTATCCTCAAAGAGTCGGACCAAGTAAGTCTCGGAAGCTTCCTGGAGGGCCATGATAGTGGAGCTCTGGAACCGCAGGCCGCTCTTGAAGTCCTGGGCGATTTCTCTGACGAGGCGCTGGAAGGGGAGCTTTCGGATGAGAAGCTCAGTCGACTTTTGGTAACGACGGATTTCTCGGAGAGCGACTGTTCCAGGCCTGTACCTGAACCCTTTCTTGATTTTGCCTGTGGCCGGGGGGCCTTTCCTGGCGGCCTTGGTCTTCATAGGCTTTCGCGGCCTCTTCCCTCCGGTGGACTTACGGGCTGTTTGTTTGGTCCGCGCCATCAGGAACTTGGAGGTGGAGATATTGCTGGAGGTGAAGAGATGTTTGGTCCAGTAGTAAGGTCGATGTAATGATGCCTGAAATGAGGAAATCAGCCCTTTTTATACCAGTTACTCGAGTAGGAATCCGAGTAGCGAAGAGAGAAGGGACAGTTTTTTTGGGAGGGATATCTCGGAGTATTAGCGAGTAGGGGGACGGCAAGAAACCAGTGTGATATGAGCAGGGCAGGGGCCTCGTTCGTGCGAGTGTTGTTGGTAGTGGTAGCTGAGGTGGTGGTGGTGGATTTTGCTTCGGAGGCAACTTGAGACCTACACAGAGGGATAGCATCAAAGCCGAGTAGGCTGCCTGCCACTGCCTACTCGTCGAGCGAGTAGGGAGAGCTTACACTCGAGGTCTTCGGGCGAGAGAAATGTCAAAGGGCAAGCTAAACAGTTTCAAGTACGTCCGTCCACTTTCAGACACTACCTAAACGCTTGGGGTTATTTGCGACGCGAACTGCATGATATTGCTTGATATGACATAATATGACTCATTAACTTGAATATATTATGTCACAGTGTGCTCAGCCTTTCCAACTCCAACTCTGACGATACAGATGAAAGATCAGAACGAACAAACGAGTGTGTTTGTACTGGGCCTTTAATTCCACTCGTTCGACGGGACAGGACACATGAATTTGGCATATGCATTTTTGAATGTGGTATCACTGCAGAAAAATCAAAAGTGTAATAGTACTGTGCATCAAGTTCCCTCGCATTCGAATGGTACTGATTTTACGCATTGATCTATTGTAGTTCATGAAATTGCTCGCAATGTCAAGAAATGTAGAAATCCCTCCTGAGAGTCTTCCCTCCTATTCCGGATTGTTTGGCTTGTCTGCATCTCGCATCTCGACTCATCCATCTATAGTACCTGTGTGAATGTTTATGATTCAATGGAACAATTTATGATTAACTGAAGATTAGCAGTAACGTATTATTTTTCAGTTAATGCGTTTGATTCATGTTTGAACACTTGAATGGTGGATTAATTACTCTTATAATTTAAAGTAAAAAATGTTTATTTCAATTAACTATAAAATGGTGGTTACAGATATTAGCTTCTCAATTACTTGCCAATACAAGAAGCAAGAAGAATAGACCATGTTGGTTCATTATGCAATTTTATCAATCTAGTGCAGTTAGGTACGTATTGGAATTTGGAATAGTCTAATAATACTAAAGACCAAGCTGATGATTACAAGATTAGAAGGCATACTTGAGCTCCTGGCATTGTTACACCCATCCCTGTCTTTACAAACGCACAAAGTTCCAGATCTCATTGGACTGTTCGCTTCTTCGCCTTTGAACGTTGCATTGGAACATCCTAACTGGCGATTTGAGTGACTGCACTCTCGACTTGTGTAAACTTTGCCTCGTTCCACGGCATACTTAACCAGGCATAAATTAGCTATTAATGAAACGACACACACATTATCCAATGCTTTATGGGATTCAAAATGAAAAGCTAATTTCTAAAAGTTTACATACTGTAGCACTCTCTCAAGTATTTTATAGGAGGTGGATTGTACTGACATCCCCAATCGTCTCCGTCCTTTTTTCCGAAATATTTGCAGTGGTAGCAATCCAGACCTGAAATTTCAATCCCAAATAACCTTTTTAATTGATCTTAGTCAATGAAATAGCGCACTTTTATTTTATGAATTACTTTTGAATTTAAAGTCTAAAATGCTTACATAAAACTGGCTGGACAAGACAAAGAGTTATCGCAGCTGAAACTATTATAATTACTGTTGATTGAGAGTTAATATCAATAGTCATGCTGCTATGAAATCTATTTCCTTCATATCACTTCAAAATTCTGGATGAAATTTGAAAAAAACCTATTCCATTCGTCTGCTGCTGTGATAAATGACGCTTCTTTTTTCGTACAGACTTGTATAAAAGTTTTTATCTGTTATCTGAATTGTCGAAATGTTAAAAGGAGACAGAGCGAAGGAGTTCAAGAACCAGCTATATAGTTTGTATTGTACATGATGGCTTTATGCTTTAATATTGATTTTTATGATTACCATTTCGAGTATATTCTAATATTCCCAAATGACAGAGAGTGTTAATTCCTTTGGCCGAATCAATCAATAAACTGACCACAATGCACAAGAAGAAAATAAAAAGCATTTTGCATGCATGTCTATTCATATTTGTTGCACGCGAGATATGTAATCTCAGGTTCACACGGTTTAATAAAACCTTTTTTACATCACAACATATCTTTTGTACTTTTTCCGTACATGCTTCTGATTGTCTGCAAAAGTAAAAATAAACCTTTGCCAATGCACTTTTGAGGAAATGCGTCACAGTGGTGGCTGTCTGGCTGAGGCTCCAATGAGGCGAGCATTAGAGTAGAGGGAAAAAACAAGCGGCCTTTCTTGTTGCCATTGTTCTAGGCCTCTCTCCCTACTCGGTCCGGGCGTATAAAAAGCCAGAATTATAGGCCCACAGACTTCATTGTCGAGAAGTCCGTTTAGAAGAAACACACATATCCTTTGCAGTACTACTCGTGTGAAGATTGAAGATGGCTCGTACAAAGCAAGTCGCTCGGAAGTCCACTGGAGGAGGGGCTCCCAGGAAGCCCAGAGTGAAGGCTTCTCGTAAGAGTACCCATGAAATCCAAGGAATGAAGAAGCCCTTCAGGTACAGGCCAGGAACAGTCGCTCTCCGAGAAATCCGTCGTTACCAGAAGTCCACGGAGCTCCTCATCCGAAAGCTCCCCTTCCAGCGCCTCGTCAGAGAAATCGCCCAGGACTTCAAGACCGGCTTGCGGTTCCAGAGCTCCGCTGTCTTGGCCCTCCAGGAAGCCTCCGAAGCCCTCTTAATTGGGATCTTCGAAGATACTAACTTGTGCGCTATTCACGCCAAGCGGGTGACCATTATGCCTAAGGACATCCAATTGGCACAACGAATCCGAGGGGCTCGTTTATAAGAAGAAAAATCGGCAATTTTCGACCTTTTCATGATCGACACTTTTATAACCAATCGGCCCTTTTAAGGGCCACCACAATTTCCTAAGAGCTTAGCGATTCATTGATTCATACTAATGTAACAAGAGTAGCTTAACCGCTTCAAGAGTCATGAGAAAATGTTATTTTTCGTATCATCAAACATTAAATTATTGAACTGTATTTTTTGCTGGGTATGCCTTTGTCTTCTCTCCACGAGGAAACTGTAGGACAGTATTTTAGGGTTGATTATTATTCTTTATTGATTAGCACTGAATTTTAGCACATACCGTAACAAAAAGTAGCACAATCCGTATTATTCCTTATCCGTATCAGATAAACCGAACCGATGCGACGGTAGTAATTATTAAATAATTGCTATGCCCAAAATTCTTAATCACTTGATTTGATTTGAAGGAGAAAGCTCATGTCCGATCCTACCGGGTAGTCTTTAGTCTCTTGGCCTCTAAAATGTAAAAATCACGCATATGTATTTGATAAGCAGATGATCTTCCAATCTGTTTAAATGAAGTAAATACAGCCAATACACGTATAAAGATATCGAAACTAACTGAATAAAAACTTTTGCTGGATACAATCCCCCTAAGGTAGCTTGATCCCCCCGGACATGCAAAAAAGACCCTTCCCGTAGACCCAACACTGGAGGTTTCGACTCTGGTAGACTGTGATACTCGTTTATCCTTGTCTCTCTTGTTTCCTGCAAAAATTAAGCATGGCAAATGCTCAAAGGCAAATTCAAATGCATATTTGAATTTTGAATGTATTGAAGAACGCACCCCCATGTGTTTACTAGAAGGGTCTGTGTCAATAAAGTGAGGATTGATGTTAAAAGGAAGCAACTGAATTGCTTCAAAAGATCGACAATGAACGATAGGCATGTCATTCGTGGTTGAAATCGAAGCTGTAGCTACATTTGTTCCAGCACTGCTTCCCAAGTATGGCACACCGTCCTGAGATTCAGTAATTTTTACAGAATTAGTAATTAAGGATCCCTGATCACACAAAGTATAATACTCGTCAAATTAATAATTAGTTTATTGATATGAACCTCAATGACTCTACGACGAATGTGTTCCACTAATCCATTGTCCTGGAGCCTTTTGAGGAGTAGGAAAGTGTTTCCACCTCCGATGAAGATGCAACTCGCTTTATTCACAGCCTCAACTGGATCTGTAGTTTCGTTTAAGCCTTGGACTGAGAATCCTGCGTGTCCGGAATTAAATGTACTTATAATTGTAAGTCAATATCAAAAAGGGAGAGGTATTACATAGTCACTATCATCAATTTCATATATCTTTACCCCATTTGGACAATTCATCTCTGACTTTCTTCGTGTATTGTTCCTGCTTATTGACACTCGCGTATGGCACGAATAGAACGCTCTTCACTCCATTCCTAAAAAGCAATCAATTTCGTTCAATTCGACGCTCCAAAAGACTAGTTATATTTACTGGATTTCATGCATTACTCACTTTACGAAGAACTCGTTGATGTATTCCTTGGCGTATTCCAGAAAACCAGAGCCATGCAAAGTGGAATTGGATAAGAGAAGTAGTTTACGCATTTTTATGGCTTCCTATAATGACTTTCTTACCACTCAAACTCTGAAATACATAACAAAGACAAACATTTTTGTTTATGACTTAGCTTGCGATCCCAAATAAATTCGTATCACTTTTCAGCTTACAGTGAAGAAGTGTGTTTTTCATTTTAATGGAATTACAACTAAAATGCTTCAGAAAAGTTCTGAGAACTTAAAAGTGAATTAAAACATTAAAAGCAAGGTCCTGGAAACAAAGAGCCTTCTAGCAACCTATTAGGTTGCTAGAAGGCTCTTTGTTTCCAGGACCTTGATTAAAAGTAACAACCTGTTATCTCCCAATAATCTAAATTAAATAACGGGCTAATTGAAAAGTCAATTAC